>WNFI01227149.1_pt1 | contig 12304 bp, 10 predicted proteins | sample 5400471 | NCBI WGS metagenome assembly WNFI01 (sample SAMN13153348, study PRJNA577476) | soil metagenome | isolation source: 100 cm saprolite on Douglas fir-dominated hillslope | place: USA:California | collected 2013-09-17 | reverse complement strand
TACTGGCGCGCCGCCAATTATCTTTCCGTAGGACAGATTTATCTTCGCGACAACGCGCTGCTGCGCGAGCCGTTGAAGCTCGAGCACACCAAGCCGCGTTTACTCGGACATTTCGGAACAACGCCGGGGCTCAACTTCATCTACGCGCACATGAACCGGGTCATCAAGAAGAATGACCTGAACGCGATTTTCGTTACCGGTCCCGGACACGGCGGCCCGGGAATTGTTGCCAACACATATCTGGAAAGCTCGTACACCGAGGTGTACCCCAAAGTCACGCAAGATGCCGCCGGCATGAAGCGGCTGTTCACGCAGTTTTCCTGGCCGGGCGGGATTCCCAGCCACACCTCGCCGGACACTCCAGGATCGATTCATGAAGGAGGCGAGCTGGGCTACTCGCTGCTGCATGCGTACGGCGCTGCATTCGACAATCCTGACCTGCTGGTCTGCTGCGTGGTGGGCGACGGCGAAGCAGAAACCGGGCCTTGTGCCACGAGTTGGCACTCCAACAAATTTCTGAACCCCGAGCGCGACGGCGCGGTGCTGCCCGTGCTCCATCTGAACGGATATAAAATTGCCGGCCCAACCGTCCTGGCGCGCATCTCGAAAGAAGAGCTGACCGATCTGTTCGCCGGCTACGGATACAAGCCTTACTTCGTCGAAGGTGACGACCCGGAAACCATGCACCAGCTCATGGCTGCGGCCATGGATACGGTGATGGCGGAAATCCAGAACATCCAGCGCGAAGCCCGGCAGAAACATTTTTCGCAACGGCGGCAGTGGCCCATGATCATCCTGCGCAGTCCCAAGGGCTGGACCGGACCAAAGGTTGTTGACGGCCTGCAGATCGAAGGCTCTTTCCGTTCCCACCAGGTCCCGGTGACTGATCTGGATAAACCGGAGCATCTGAAAATTCTGGAGCAATGGATGCTCAGCTATAAAGCGGACGAGCTTTTTGATGCCGGCGGAAAACTACTCCCCGAGTTGGCCGAACTGGCGCCGAAAGGGAACCGCCGCATGGGCATGAATCCCCATGCCAACGGCGGCTTGCTGCTCAAAGACTTGAAGCTGCCCGATTTCCGGCAGTACGCGCTCCCCGTCGACAAGCCGGGAAATTCCACGGGAGAATCCACGCGCGTGCTGGGGCAATTCTTGCGCGACGTTTTGAAGCTCAACGCCGGCAATTGCAACTTCCGCATCATGGGGCCGGACGAAACCGAATCCAACCGTCTGTCGTCTGTATTCGATGTCACCGACCGCGTTTCCACGGCGCAGATACTGCCCAGCGATTCGCACGTCGCTCCCGATGGACGGGTAATGGAGATCCTCAGCGAGCACATGTGCCAGGGCTGGCTGGAAGGCTATCTGCTCACCGGACGTCATGGATTCTTTTCGTCCTATGAGGCCTTCATTCATATCGTGACCTCCATGTACAACCAGCACGCGAAATGGCTGGAGGCTGTGCGTCACATTCCCTGGCGCAAACCGATTGCGTCACTGAATTACCTGCTGACTTCGCATGTCTGGCGGCAGGACCACAATGGATTCAGCCATCAGGACCCTGGATTCCTTGATAACGCGGTGAACAAGAAACCGGAAATTGTGCGTTCCTATTTTCCGCCGGACGCCAACTGCCTGCTTTTCGTGGCCGACTCTTGTTTCCGCAGCCGGAATTGCGTGAACATCATCGTTGCCGGCAAGCAGCCGGAGTTGCAGTGGCTGGACATGGATTCCGCGATCCAGCACTGCACCGCCGGGATCGGCGTGTGGAAATGGGCCAGCAATGATGGAGGCGCGGAGCCGGACGCAGTCCTGGCTTGCGCCGGCGATGTGCCCACGCTGGAGATACTGGCCGCGACGTCACTGCTGCGCAAGCACGTTCCCAGCCTGAAGATCAGAGTGGTCAACGTGATGGACCTGATGACCCTGCAGCCGGATTCCGAGCACCCGCACGGCTTGAAGGACAATGTTTTCGACGCCCTTTTTACCACCAGCAAGCCCGTCATCTTTGCGTATCACGGATATCCGTGGCTGATTCACCGCCTGAGTTACCGCCGCAAGAACCACGACAACTTTCATGTGCGCGGATATAAAGAAGAAGGCACCACCACCACCCCTTTTGACATGGTCGTGCGCAACAACATGGACCGCTTTCAGCTGGCCATCGATACCATCCACCGCGTGCAAGGACTCCAGGGAGTTGCTGATGATGCAATCAAGCAATTTCAAAGCAAGCTGGCCGAGCACAAGCAGTACATCACCGCGCACGGAGAAGACCTCCCCGAGGTAACCAACTGGCGTTGGGGGCAGGTTTGATCGATGGAACATGCCATCCTGTGTCTCAATGCGGGCTCGTCCTCGCTCAAGTTCGCGGTCTATCAAATGCGCGATGCCGCGGAGTGCCGTCTTTTTTCAGGCGCTGTTGAAGCAATTGGCGCCGTAGACGGAAGGTTCTGGCTGCGCGGACTGGAAGGCAGTTTGCTCGCCGACCGGAAGCAAAAGTTTTCTGGCCACGGAGAGGCTAGTGAGGCCATGTTCGCCGCCCTCGAGGAGCATGGAACAGGAAATCTCGTAGCCGCCGGGCATCGCATTGTTCACGGAGGCCCGTTTTTCTACGACCCGCAAAGAGTCGACGCGCAACTGAAAAACCGGTTGAAAGAATTGGTCCCGTTCGCGCCGCTGCATTTGCCCAGCCAGATTGCCATGATCGAGGAGGTGTCGAAGCGTCGTCCTGCCCTGGCTCAGGTCGTGTGTTTTGATACTGCGTTCCATCGCCGCATGCCCGAAGTGGCGCGAAGGTTTGCCCTGCCGAGAAATCTTTGGGACCAGGGCGTGGCGCGGTACGGCTTCCACGGCCTCTCTTATGAATTTGTCGTCGGCAAGTTGGGCAAGGAACTTGGCCGCCGTGCCATCATCGCGCACCTGGGCAATGGCGCCAGCATGGTCGCATTGCAAGACGGCGCTCCAGTGGACACCAGCATGGGCCTGACTCCCACCGGCGGCTTCATGATGGGAACGCGCAGCGGCGATCTCGATCCTGGCGTGCTTTTGTATCTTCTGCGCAAAGGCTGGACCGCCGAGCAACTGGAAACGCTGCTCGATCACAACTCGGGCCTGGCTGGCGTTTCCGGAATGACCAGTGACATGAAGACGCTGCTGGAAAAGCGTGACGCTGAGCCCCGTGCTGCCCAGGCGGTAGAGATGTTCTGCTACCAAGTGCGCAAGTTTATCGGCGCGTTTGCCGCGGTGCTGAACGGGCTGGATACATTGGTTTTTACCGGCGGAATCGGTGAGCGCGCCGTGGAGGTGCGCGCGGAAATCTGCCAGGGACTTGGATATCTTGGCGTAGAGCTTGATGCCGCCAGGAACGCGCAGCACGCCGGGATCATCAGCGCCGCGAACGGCGCCTGCGTGGTGCGCGTGGTGGAGACGGATGAAGATCTGATGATCGCGCGGCACACGCGGCGTCTGGTTCTTGGAGCGGAGCAGTAAAATGCTTATAGTTACCATAAATATTTTGAATTTCCGGAGCCCGCTCCCGATGAATAGATTGTGTTCAAGCTTCGGAGCTGGCTTGGCCAGCTTCAAGCCCGGTAAATCTATGGCAAAGTCGTTGATCTTTGGGTTGGTGATTTTCATCTCTTCCGTCTTGCCGCATGGCTTAGCCGCGCAGACGACGGGCAGTACCCCTGCGAACTCGTCGGTGATTTCCAACCCACCGGTTTCCAAACCAGCCGATGTTCAAAACGAGCGGCTGGCCAAACTGGAACAGCAGTTGGCCGATTCCAAGGGCTCGGCTGACAATGCCTGGATGCTGACCAGCGCGGCCCTGGTGCTGATGATGACCGGGCCGGGATTGGCGCTTTTCTATGGCGGGCTGGTGCGCAAAAAAAACGTGCTGGCTACCATGATGCAGAGCTTTGCCATGATGGCCGTGATCACCGTGCTGTGGGCGCTGGTTGGTTACAGCCTGTCATTCGGGCCGGGGAACAGTTTCATCGGCGGCCTTCACAACCTTTTCTTGCACGGCGTGGGCGCGCAGCCGGATGCCGACTATGCCGCCACCATCCCGGCGCAGACCTTCATGATTTACCAGTTGATGTTTGCCATCATCACGCCGGCGCTGATCACCGGCGCGTTTGCTGAGCGGATGAAGTTCAGCGCCATGGTGCTGTTCATGGTGCTGTGGTCGGTGTTGGTCTACAGCCCCATGGCCCACATGGTCTGGGGAAAAGGCGGATTGCTGAATGCCGCGCTCGGCGGACGATTCCCCACGCTCGACTTTGCCGGCGGGACCGTGGTGCACATCACATCAGGCGTTTCCGCGCTGGTGTGCGCGCTCTATCTGGGCCGGCGGATTGGGTATCCTAAAGCGCCCATGCCGCCGCACAGCGTGGTGCTGAGTTTCATCGGCGCCTGCATGCTATGGGTCGGATGGTTTGGATTTAACGCCGGCAGCGCTCTGGGAGCAGGCAGCCTGGCCACCAGCGCTTTTGTGGCCACCCACTTTGCGGCGGCTACGGCGGTGATCGGGTGGTGCGCGGCGGAGTGGGTTCGCAACGGCAAGCCCAGCGGCTTGGGCGCAATCTCCGGCGCGGTGGCCGGGCTGGTGGCGATCACGCCAGCGGCGGGTTTCGTGGGACCGATGGCGGCCCTGGTCATTGGTCTGGTTGCGGGAGTCTTTTGTTACCTGATGGTGACCAAAGTAAAAGCACGCTTCGGATATGACGATAGCCTGGACGCGTTCGGCGTGCATGGCGCCGGAGGCACGATTGGCGCGCTGCTGACCGGCGTCTTTGCCTCCAGCGCTATCAACCCGATTTTTAAAGATGCCAAGGGAAACACGCTGGCTTCCGGCGTTCTGGAGGGCAACGCACATCAACTTCTGAACCAACTGGTTGGCGTGGTGATCGCCTGGGTATTGGCCGCCGCCGGCACGTTGATCATCCTGAAGATCGTTGACATGGTAATCGGTCTTCGTGTTTCCCAGGACCACGAAATCCAGGGGCTGGACCTCTCGCAGCATGGCGAGGAAGGATACTATTGGGAAGTTTCCGCCTGAACGGCGAACTTTTCAGCCAACTATGGTCTGGTAAAGAACGGAACACGATGACAAAAATTGAAGCCATCATTCGCACATCCAAACTGGAAGACGTGAAAAACGCGCTGCACGAGATTGGCGTGGAAGGCATGACTGTGCTGGAAGTGCGCGGCCACGGCAGGCAGAAAGGCCACACCGAGTTCTATCGCGGTCAGGAATACACCGTTGATCTGATACCCAAGACCAAGCTGGAATTGGTGCTCGCCGGCGAAATGGTGGAAAAAGCTGTCCAGGCCATTATGAATGCTGCCCGGACCGGGAAGATCGGTGACGGAAAGATCTTTCTCTCGCAGGTGGATGAAGCCATCCGCATCCGCAATGAAGAAAGGGGAGAAGGCGCTCTTTAAGTAGTTCATGAAATCGCAATTGAGCCATGGCCACAGCAACTCCATTGAGCAGCGAGCTACGCGGCCTGTACGCGGAAGAGTCGGCGCGCATACAGCAGAAGTTTGCTTCTGCCGGCGATGGCCAGGCCGCGGTGTTGCAAAGGGCCGTGCTGCTGGACCAGATCGTTCTGCGTCTGTGGGAGAAATCGCTTTCACCACAGGCCGGCGGTGCCAAAAATTTTGCGCTAGTGGCCATCGGCGGCTATGGTCGAAAATGTCTTTTTCCTTTTTCCGACGTGGACTTGCTTTTCCTTCACGCGGAACGTGGTACGGAAGACCAATCCAAGAACCGGATCAGGAATTTTTCCCAGGAGATGTGGGACACGGGCATCAAGCTCAGCCCGGCCAGCCGCGCTCTTGCCGAATGTGACCGCTTTGATCCGAACAACGTGGAATTCACGATTTCTCTGCTGGATTGCCGCTTTCTCGCAGGTGACCAGGAACTGTTTGCCCGTCTGCATGACAAGCTCATTCCCAAACTAGTGATGCGCGAATCGCAGCTTCTGGTGCAGCGCTTGGTCGAGGTTACTCGCAGCCGCCACAGCAAGCACGGCAACACAGTTTTTCATCTTGAGCCCAACGTCAAAGATGGTCCGGGCGGGCTGCGTGATTACAACGTTGCCCATTGGCTGGCCTTGATCTCGGCAATGGACAAGCTGCACGACTGGCCACACGGGAACAATCTGCTGCCTGCCTCCATGAGGAAACCGGTGGACGCAGCGCTTGATTTCTTGATGTCGGTCCGTTGTTTTCTGCACCTGCGCCACGGCCGCGACGACAACACCCTGACTTGGGCGGCCCAGGACGAAGCCGCGGAACGCAAAATCGGCGCGCCAGGAACAGAAGCCCTGAATGCCGCCGACTGGATGCGCCTTTATTTCAGCCACGCGCGGGCGGTGCACCGCATTTGCACGCAGTTGCTGGATGAGGTCCTGGCCGCCTCGTCGTCTCTTTATCGCCAGTTCCAGAGCTGGCGTTCGCGCATTTCCAATGCGGATTTCTCGGTGGTGCACGGGCTGATCTTTTTGCAACAGCCGGCATCACTCGGGGAGCCGGAAATGCTTTTGCGCTTGTTCCATTTCATGGCGCACCACGGTCTGAAATTGAGCACCACGACCGAGCAGAAGATCGAGCAGATACTGCCCTCCATGGCGGCCACGCCGCCGCGCGGCGCTGAGTTGTGGATCTACCTTCAGGAAATCCTGCTGCAACCGCATGCCGCCGATGCGCTGCGCGCCATGCACGCTCTCCGCTTCCTGACTTTGGTTCTGCCGGAGCTGAATGTGATCGATGCGCTGGTAGTGCGGGACTTCTACCACCGATTTACCGTGGATGAACATTCATTCCTGGCCATCGACAGCTTGCATCGTTTGCGCCAGTCGCAGTCAGAATGGGACCAGCGTTACGCCGAGCTGCTCCAGGAGCTGGAGCAACCGGAACTGCTCTACCTTGCGCTGCTGCTGCATGACGTTGGCAAGGGCACGCTTAACGAAAGCCATGTCGAGGCCAGCCTGGAGATTGCCGAGAGCTGCCTGGAGCGGCTCGATCTGGAGCCGGGAGATCGCGAGACAGTCCGCTTTCTCATTGCCAACCATCTGGAGATGTCGGCGACCCTGCGGCGGGACATTTTTGATCCGGAGACGGTCCGCGCGTTCTCTGAGCGGGTCCAGTCATCCGAACGCCTGAAAATGCTTTGCCTGCTGACCTATGCCGACATCAAGGCGGTGAATCCGGAGGCCCTAACTCCCTGGAAAGCGGAAAACATCTGGCAACTTTACATCGAGACTGCCAACTACCTGAACCTGAGCGTGGACCAGCGGCTTCATGTGGACGCCGAAGAAGAAAATCAACTGGTGCGCACCCTGACGCCCGTCGCCGGAAAGAAACTCAAGCCATTTCTTGAAGGGCTGCCGAGGCGTTATTTGGCAACTTACTCAGCCAAGGACGTGCTTGCTCATTTGGAGATGGCGGGCCGTTTGAAGACCGAACCGGTGCAACTCGGCCTGGAACGCGGGCGGCACTGGTACGACCTGACGCTGGTGACGTTCGACCGTCCGTTGCTGTTTGCCAAAGTGACGGGAGTCCTGGCTGCCTGGGGCATGAGCATCGTCAAAGCCAGCGCGTTTTCCAACGCCGCCGGCACCGTGGTAGATATATTCCACTTTACCGACCGCTTTCGCACTCTGGAACTGAATCTGCCCGAGTGGGAGCGTTTCAAGCGCAGCGTCACCGCCGTGCTCATGGGAGAAGCTGATCTTGACAAGATGTTGCGCGACCGTCTGCGAGCCGACAAGATGGGCGCTGCGAAGACCAAAGTGCCGACCCGAGTCGAGTTCAACGATACCTGTTCTTCCAGCAGCAGCGTGGTGCAGGTGATCGCTCAAGACCGCCCTGGCCTTTTGTATCGCATCAGCTCGCGGCTTTCGCATCAGAAATGCAACATTGAGATCGCGTTGATTGATACCGAAGGTGAGATGGCCATTGATGTTTTCTACCTCACCTCCGCGGGAGCAAAGCTTATGCCGGAACACCAGCAGCGGGTGCGGCAAGCGCTGCTGGAGGAAGTGGAGGACAATTAGCGGATCAGCGCACGCTGGCTGCACCGGCCATGGCCGGAGTGAGAGCCGTTAGCGACTGGTCCATGATACGGATGGCCTCATCGACGTCAGCTTTGGCGATGTTCAAGGGCGGCGAAGTGCGAATCACGTTGCCAAAAAGGCCGCCTTTGCCCACCAGCAGCCCGCGCTTACGGCATTCTTCCATGAACTGATTGGTTGCCTCGGAAGCCGGTTCCTTGGTTGCGCGGTCTTTTACGAACTCAAGGGCCTGCATCAAGCCCATGCCGCGGACCTCGCCAATCAACGGATGTTTTTCCTGGAGCGACTCCAATCCTCGGCGATAGTAGTTCCCCACGACCTCGGCGTTGTCCATCAGCCGGTCTTCTTCAATCAGGTCGATGGTGGCTTTGGCAGCAACGGAGGTCACGGGATTACCTCCGAAGGTGGAGATTTGCAGCCCTTTGAAGCTTGCGGCAATCTCCGGCCGCGTCATGGTGACGCCTACCGGCGAGCCGTTCGCCATGCCTTTGGCGGAGGTGATGATGTCCGGCGTAACCTCCCATTGCTCGATGCCGAACCAGCGTTTGCCAGTGCGCCCCCAGCCAGTCTGCACTTCATCGGAGATGAACAACCCGCCGTAGTCCTTCACAATCTTGAAAACAATCTTGAAATACTCCTTGGGTGGAGTAATGAAACCTCCGACTCCCTGGATAGGCTCAGCAAAGAAAGCAGCGATTTGCCCGGAGGTGGTGGTCTGGATCACGGCCTCAACATCTTTGGCGCAGGCAACTTCGCAACTGGGATACGTCTTGCCCAACGGGCAGCGATAGCAATAAGGGTTCAGCGCGTGGACAAATCCCTGCGCAGGCACCGGAAGGGAGCGCCGCCAGGTGCCATGTCCGGTCATCGATTGCGCCATTTGCGAACGCCCGCTGTAGCCGTGGCGCAGCGCCACAACCTCGTAGTGCCCGGTGTACATCCGTGCCAGTTGGACTGCCGTCTCGTTGGCTTCGGTGCCGCTGTTGCTCAAGAAACTCTGGCTGATCTCGCCGGGCGTGATTTGGGCAAGCTTTTCCGCCAGGGCCACCACCGCCTCATTGGGAAACAAGGTCGAGGCATGCTGCAGCCGGTCAACTTGAGCTTTGACCTTGGAAGTCACCCGCGGGTTGCAGTGGCCCACTGAGATGGTCACAATCCCGCCAAAAAAATCCAGATACTTGTTGCCGTCCACGTCCCATAGATATTGCATGCTGGCGTGGTCGGTCACCAGCGGGTTGCTGTAATAGGTGGAGATGGAAGGAAACAGGTATTGCTTGTTCTTTTTGAGTATTTCGTCTTTGGTCATTTGTTAAATTCCTGGGAAAGCAGCCAGAGGGCAGCGGGTTAAGTTCTTTCGCCACAATTCTAAACGTTGCCGGCGAGTTGACTGAAAACTTTTCCAGCAAGCCATGAGTGCAGTCCATAAAGCAGGCCCAGAAGCCAGCGATTCCGCGCCAGACCACCCGCGTTCAATCAGGCAAGCGCGGCTAGCAAATCGGTCTGAGAAGCGTTATCACCGAAGGTCTCACTAATGTGAACGAAGAGGTCTTTATTACCGGGAGCAAAGACGAAGCTGCCGCCGAGTTGAAGGGGATCTTTGCCCAGCCGGTGCTGACGATGTCCACCGGCTTGGGCGCGCTTGCGCGCCCGGAAGTTGTCGCGGCGCAGCATGTGGAGCAGGGAAGCCTTGCGCAGCGCGATTGCCCGGTAGGCCTCACGTTTTTCGTCCACCAGCAGAGGAAACTTGGTTCCGGTCTGCTCTTGGAAGTGCCGTGCGTAGCTCGCATCACCCAATCCGATGGCGACAAGTCTTGCGCCTTTTTTCTGAAAGGCCTGTTCGTGATCGCGCAACTGCGCGACTTGCTCGCGGCAGAAGATTCAGCCCCAGTGGCGAAGAAAGACGACGACCGCCGGGCTGTCTGACCATAGTGAACCCAGGCGGACTGGGCGGTTGTCAACATCGGGCAAAGTAATGCCGGCCAGCTTGCTGCTGAAAGATTCAGGCATGGCGACATTTTCACGGCGAGCGTCTCCGGTGTCAAGCGGCCAAAGGACCATGAAGTGCCTTGTGCTGCGGCGGAACAAGCGGGCTATGCTAGACTGACTTCGCTTTTTCGACGGGGATGCCGGTGACAGATGACCTGGCTTCGCGCTGCCCTCGTTCGGGAGTTTACTGATGCGGGAAATTCGCGGAGCGGTCGCCGTGGTCACCGGGGCCGGCTCCGGCATCGGCAGGGCGCTGGCGGTGGAGCTGGCGGCGCGTGGCGCGCAACTCGCGTTGGCGGACGTGAACGCCACCGGTCTGGAGGAGACACGCAGGTTGCTGGGCTCGGCAACCGCCAGGACCTATACGGTCGACGTCTCTGTGTCCTCCGCCGTAGAGGGCTTTGCGCGCTGCGTACAGCAGGACTTTGGCAAAGCGTCCCTTCTGATCAACAATGCCGGAGTTGCGCTGCATGGGACCTTTGCTGAAGTCTCACTTGCGGACATGGAGTGGCTTATCCGAATCAATTTCTGGGGCGTGGTTTATGGCTGCAAGTTCTTTCTGCCGTTGCTTGAGCCTGAGCGCGATGCGCACATCGTGAACGTTTCCAGCGTGTTCGGCTTGATCGGCCCACCGGGGCAGACCGCCTATTGCTCCAGCAAATTTGCCGTCCGCGGCTTCAGCGAGTCGCTGCGAGAAGAGTTGCGCGCAACTTCCGTGAGGGTTACATGCGTACATCCCGCTGGCATCAGCACGCGCATTGCTGAAGACGGCCGGGCCGGCGCGGCCTCGCGTCCGGAAGACCGGGCGCAGGCCCGGGAACGGTTCGCCAAAGCTGCGCGCATCTCACCGGCAATGGCCGCCCAAACCATCGTCAAGGGAATCCTGCGCAACCATGACCGGGTACTGATCGGCAAAGACGCTTACCGCATAGATATCATCCAACGCCTAGTTCCCGCGCGCGCCAGTGCCATGCTATCCGCGTGGATGCAGAAGCGGAACGGCGGGGACGAAGCGTCACTGACTGGGAGCACAAAGAGATCAGATTCCTAATCTGGGAATCTGGCCCGGCAAGGTCTATCAATCCACATCGCTACCGTTTTTTCCGTGTTCTTCCCCCGCCGTTTGAAACCATCCTCATGACATTCTGGCTGATGAGGCTTGCGATAGCGGCAGGTGAAAGGACCCCCAGGTCCCGGTACCACAAAGCGCACCAAACCAGAATTCCACCAATACATCTTGCTGTAACTCGCTCGTCAACAACGCACAAAATACCTGCACGCCCGCCCTCTTTAAGAAGTTTCATATTTCGGTGGTCAAATTCGTTGCGCTGCTCACGGATCCTCTGTGCCACTTGCCAGTCCAGATTCATTTCTTCACGCAAATAAATGATGGTATTGGCCTGGTTTACGATGACAACCTTGGTAACCTCCTCAACAATCCTTGCCAGCTTGTCAGCGATAGACAGTTTTCCAGCGAGTACGCGCGACTGGGCCTCCAGGCACTCGCTGATGCATTGTTGTGCAATTTCGTGCAATATTTCGTTCTTGTTTTTGTAGTAGGAGTAAATGAACTGCTTTGTGACCTCCAGGCGCTCGGCAATGTCCTCCAGCGTCGTGCGTTCATATCCCTTCTCATAGAAAAGACGGCGTGCTGCGTCGACAATTCGTTTTCGTTTGAGCGCAATAACTTCACCCTTGAGAGCGGAACGTTGTGACGGCACTGGCAGGATCCACCTATTCTCTGGATTCAAAGGGCAGGCGTGTTGCGCCTGCTGCGTTCAGGATTTGTTGAGCGATTCAGTGTACGCTCCACGTTAAAAAGCGATCAAGGACGCATTCGGCTTTGGAATGGTTGCCAAAGAAGTTTGGATGGGGTTCGGCCCTTGAACAAAGAGATCTCCTGAGGTATGGTTTGGTATCGGTGCTGCCCGTGTTGGCGAATATCAGCTGCCGCATTGCCTTGTCTACTCGCTCGATTGGGGCACAGTGTCCCTCAAGTAACTGAATTGATTGACGAAGCAGGGACCACTGGGTGAAAGATGTGCCTTGCCGCCGAAAAGTGGCGTCCTCCGGCGCGCATGGACCAGCAAGGCATTTTCTTGATTATTACTATTAGAAATAAAAAAAGTACACATAGATATAATATGATATCCATAATAAAAAACTTATTTATGCAATGTTTTGTTTTCTTGGTATAATTTGCTGCTCGAATCAGCCGGAGGGCAGGGCGAGCG
>WNFI01318071.1_pt3 | contig 12305 bp, 10 predicted proteins | sample 5400471 | NCBI WGS metagenome assembly WNFI01 (sample SAMN13153348, study PRJNA577476) | soil metagenome | isolation source: 100 cm saprolite on Douglas fir-dominated hillslope | place: USA:California | collected 2013-09-17 | reverse complement strand
CGATTCTGAAGATGGTTCGCATACTCACGTTCATTTGGTTTTTAAGGGTGTTGCATTGGATATTGGGTGCGGTCGCAAAATAAGCAAAGAATTTCGTTTGGCGCCCCGCAGGTCTCCAGACAGGCCCTTATAACGAAAAAACCCTGCCAGTTTTAATGGCAGGGCTCAAAATATTTTTTATCGGATTACCTGGTGGGCGCAGGCGTGCTATTAGGAGGAGCAGGCTGGCTGGAAGGCGCAGACGTGGCATTTACCTTTTCCGGTATCCGCTGATTGACGTTGACAGCTTTAGGAACGAAGGCAACGGAAAAAAGACATAATAAAGCCACCACTATGGCCAATACCCAGGTTCCCTTCTCCAGGACATCCGTAGTCTGTTTAACCCCCATTAACTGGTTGCTAAATCCACCCACATTACCGGCTAATCCCCCGCCTTTGGGGTTTTGGACGAGAATGATCAATCCGAGGAACACACAAGCTAAAATGATCAGTAACACAAACAGGAGAACCATATTAATCTATTTTTAATTGTTCAATCTTTGTTGCAAAATAAGCGCTTTTATCAGGATTGAGCAAACTTAATTTGTGATATACATCCATGGCCTTTTCCCGCATTCCCTGCTTGACCAGTACTTCTGCCATCGTCTCTGTGAGGATTTCCTTTCCTTTGATGGAATGGGCGGCAATAGCCTGGATCTGGTGCTCGACCGCCACATCCGCAACGATCTCCTGGTTCTTTTGCGGCAGCTTCCGCATGACTTTTAGCCATTCGGTGAAGCTTTTCAATTGTTTTCCCAGCTTGTCGCTGGGATTTTCCTCCAGTACCAGCTTGATGCCCACCGAGGCAAAATAGTCGATGGTATGGTAGGGCTCGAATTCGACGATCGGCTCTTCCCCTCTCTTTTCTGCCGGAGCCTCTTCCCACCTGGCTTCAGCCGGCGTTTCTTCCAATTTCCTTTCAGGCGGCGCTTCTTCCCATTTGGCTTCAGCCAAAATCTCGTCCAATCCGGCCTCAACCGGGGTCTCTTCCAATTTGACTTCTACAGGGACTATGTGGTCGTGGCGGGCGGGCTCTTCCGCCTTGGTTTCGTTCATCTGTACCAGGACCTGCCGCAGGCCCCTGGCTTCCTCCAGGCTTTGGAGCAGGGACCCTGCTGCTGTAAGAGCAACGCCCGGCTTTTCCACCTCGTCCGGTACGGCGGAAGTCTCCGCTTCTGCTTCGATATCCAGCTTTTCCTGGAAAAAACTTTCCCCGGCATCCTCCTGCTCTCCCTCTATGGTCGTCTCCCGGGCAATCGGGAACTCATCTGTAACGGTGGCTTCTTCATTGGCGGTAATTCCCGTTTCCTCCGTCACATCCGGCATTCCCCAGGATTGCTCTTCCTCCACCATCGTTTCCTCCGCCTCTATATTAACAGCTGCCGGCGCCGGCCGGGTATAAATAGGCTTTTGCTCTTCTACTTCGTTTTGCAGCAACCAGTGCAGCCAGAAAGGATTGGAAAAATACAGATTGGTCTTTTGAGTCTCTTTAGAGAAGTGACCGGCATCCTCCGTATGGAGCTTCCGGGAGAGTAAGTAACGCCCCACGCTGAAAGAAGGATAGGTGGACACTAACTCCTCCAGGCGCTCCCGGGAAACTTCTTCCAGGCTGTCTACCCGGAAAAGATGTTGGATGATCTGCTGCATGGGAATGGTCATTATAGCCTTTTCTACCAATTGGAGAAGAGCTTGTTAAAAATTTCATCCGATAGATTGCTGACAATGGTTGGTAATAGTTGCGCCTCGGCGTCCGGGATGCTGGTTTGAGCGTTGAAATCAAAATTCCGCGTTACATCCGCCTCGAAATCTGCAGGAGCGACCGTCTTGCCCGTCGGGTCCAGGTGGTTCTTAAAAATAATATGTACTGTGACATTCAGCCGGTTACTGGACGCCGATTGTTGGGAAATACCGGAAGTCGTATAATTGTAATCGGTGATACTGCCGTTGACCTCATAATCGGCATCACTGGTCTCTTTCTGTGTCAGCTTCGACGCCTGCTGGTTGATCTTCTGCCTTAATTTATCATTCAACTGGGGCGCCAGTTGGGGATTGATTAGCCGGGCCCTGTTCTCGATATAGCCGATATGAATACTTTTCACCGCGGCTGGTATCGACACATCTTTAAAGGAATAGATCTTACACGAGGACAAAGTTAAACTCACCCCTAAAAAACAGGCAATCGCCGATAATTTATTCATTGATGTCATATTCTTTTAATTTCCGGTATAAGGTCCTCTCGCTGATGCCCAGGTCCGAGGCCGCATCCTTACGTTTGCCCTTATGCTTTTTCAGCGCTTTGACGATCAGCTCCTTTTCCTTGTCCATGATATTCAGAGATTCTTCCACCTCCTCATGGTGATGGATATCGTCATGATTATTATTGTGGATCATCACCGGCTGCGACGAAGAGATCGTCGCAGGCTGATAACCTTCCGCCGGCTTCAGCTCCTTCAGATCATTGATAAAAGAAGCATGCTGGGTAGCAGCCAGGGAAGGATTCTGCAGGATCTCCACGAACATCTTCTTCAGCTCCGTCACATCCTTCTTCATATCGAAAAAGAGCTTATATAAGATCTCCCGCTCATTGGCGAACTCATGCGTACCATTGCCCGAAGTCCCATTGGAAGGCGCCAGCATCGGCAGCCGGTTGCCGGATGTCTCCGGGATAAATCGTCGGAGCGAGACAGCTGCAATCTGTTTTTCCTCCGACAGAACGGAGATCTGTTCCGCAATATTCTTTAATTCCCGAACATTCCCCGGCCAGGGGTAATTAATTAACAGATTTTTTGCCTCTTCGTCCAATTGCACGGGAGCTGTCTTATATCTTTCTGCGAAGTCGACGGCGAACTTGCGGAACAGCAAGGGGATGTCTTCCTTCCGATCCCGCAGGGAAGGCACCCGGATCGGAACGGTACTGAGGCGATAATAGAGGTCTTCCCTGAATTTCCCTCTTTCCGTCAGCTCCAGCAGGTCTTTATTGGAGGCCGCGATCACCCGGACATCCGTTTTTTGTACCTTCGAAGACCCTACCCGTATAAATTCCCCGGCCTCCAGCACACGAAGTAACCTTGCTTGTGTTCCCAACGGTAATTCACCGATCTCATCCAGGAAAATAGTACCCCCGCTCACCGTTTCAAAATACCCCTTACGAAAATCGACCGCACCCGTGAAGGATCCTTTTTCATGACCGAATAACTCTGAATCGATCGTTCCTTCCGGAATGGCCCCGCAGTTGACCGCGATGAAGGGATTGTGTTTGCGGGCGGACAGGGCGTGGATGATCTGTGAGAATGCCTCTTTACCCACCCCGCTTTCCCCGGATATCAATACCGTCAGATCCGTACTGGCCACCTGAACGGCTACCTGCAAGGCATAATTCAGCGACGGCGAATTGCCTATTAAACCAAAACGATTTTTAATTGATTGAATTTCCATATCATGCTCCCTAACCCCTAAAGGGGGATAGTATTTTAAAAGATTTGTAATTTTTTCAACTCAACACTCATAACGCAGTCAGAGTTCCCTCTTTGGCAACAATAGTTCCCAACAACGTCGCACCCGTACACTCATCCACCCTCACCATGGCATAATCCCCTTTCTTAAAGGACGTCCCGGTCTTGGGGAATACCAGCATTTTATTCTGGCTATTACGTCCCCGCCAGTCGTCCGCGCTCTTTTTAGAATCCCCTTCGATCAGCACCTGATAGGTCTTCCCCAGATCCCGGTTATTGCTTTCCTCGCCCAGACGCCGCTGCAGCTTTACAATCTCATCCAGCCTTCTCTTCTTCACCTCCTCCGGTACATCGTCCTGGTAACGCCGGGCCGCCAGGGTGCCGGGCCGCTCGCTATAATAGTACATATATCCGTAATCAAAGCGGGCTTGCCGCATCAGGTCCAGGGTTTCCCGGTGGTCTTCTTCCGTCTCCGTACAGAATCCCGCAATAATATCCGTCGTCAACCCACAGTCGGGAAGGATCTCCATAATCCGCTCCACCTTCGAGAGGTACCATTCCCGGGTATAGGTCCTGTTCATCAGCTGCAGGACCCGCGTACTCCCGCTCTGTACCGGCAAGTGGATATAATTGCAGATATTCTCATATTTAGCGATCGTATAAAGGACCTCGTCCGTGATATCTTTGGGGTGGGAGGTAGAAAACCGTACCCGCAGCAAAGGATCTACCAACGCCACCTTCTCCAGTAATCCGGCAAACGTGACGATCTCTTCTTCCCCATCCACCCAATAATAACTGTCTACATTCTGTCCCAATAAAGTCACTTCCCGATACCCGCTGCGGAAAAGCTCTTCACATTCCCGGACAATAGACGCGGCATCCCGGCTCCTTTCCCGCCCCCTCGTAAAGGGGACAACACAGAAGGAGCACATATTGTTGCAGCCCCGCATAATGCTGACGAAGGCAGTGACCCCATTGCTATCCAGCCGGACCGGGGAAATATCCGCATAGGTCTCTTCCCGGCTCAAAAGAACATTCACCCCCTTATGCCCTGTTTCAGCCTCTTCGATCAGCCCCGGTAAGGTCCGGTAAGCATCCGGCCCCACTACCAGATCCACCAGCCGCTCTTCTTCCAGGAACTTATCTTTCAGCCGCTCGGCCATACAGCCCAGCACCCCGATAAGCGTCCCCGGCTTCTTCTGTTTGGCCTGACGGAATAAATGGAGGCGCTGGCGAACGGTCTGTTCAGCCTTTTCACGGATCGAACAGGTATTCACGAGGATCAGGTCCGCATCCTCATAATTACGCGTAGCGCCAAATCCCTTCTCATTCAATATCGACGCAACGATCTCACTATCGGCAAAATTCATGGCGCACCCATAGCTCTCTATATAGAACTTCTTGCGGTATTCACCCGGGTCCTGGACAAAGGGGGCGAAAGCCTCCCCCTGGCGAACTTCATCATGGACCCCGGTACTCACTAATTCTGACATCTGTTATTTCCGATTTTAGAGACAAAGATACGTAGAAAACCCATTTGCAATGACAAGTTGGCAGCATAGCGGCGAAGCCCGGAAAAGATCCTTATTTTAATGGATGATTAAGATTTTCAGGATCACATCGACCGCTGGAATAGGAGCCGTAGCCTTTGCCCTCTCCCTGAGCGCAGGGCTGTTTTCTTCGTGTAAGGATACCTCCGGGGGGATCCCGGCCTCCGGCGACAACCCGGCTGCCGGACCCGAGTCCGGGGAAAAAAACGGCCCGGTAGCCCTCCTCCCTTACCAGGTACTCGATGTCTACCCCCACGATACCACCTCTTATACCGAGGGCCTCCTGGTGCAGGACGGCGAACTTTACGAGAGTACGGGCCATACGCCGGAAATCTCCTACACCCGCTCCTTATTTGGCATCGTCGACCGGAAGACGGGTCATATCGGGGTCAAAGCGGAGTTGGATAAAGAAAAGTATTTTGGAGAAGGCATCGTCTTCCTCAAAGGCAAAGTCTATCAGCTCACCTACAAGACCCGGGTCGGCTTCGTATACGACGCAAAGACCTTTAAAAAACTCCATGAATTTACCTATCCCAGCGAAGAAGGCTGGGGCATGACCACCGACGGGACCTACCTGATCATGAGTGACAGCACCCCGGACCTCCATTTCCTGGACCCCGTCAGTTTTAAGGTAGTAAGATCCATCAAAGTAATGGAGAACAATACCCCGATAGACCAGGTCAATGAATTGGAATATATCAATGGGTATATCTATGCCAACAGGTATACGAAAAACTATATCCTTAAAATTGACCCGGCCAATGGGAAGGTGGTAGGCAGGCTGGATCTCTCCTCCCTGGAGGCGCAGACCCGGAATAAATACCCGGGATCCATGGAAATGAATGGGATCGCCTACGATTCCGCCGCCGATAAGGTCTATATCACCGGTAAACTATGGCCGGATATCTATGCCATCCGGTTTCCGCATTAATCCACCCACCCAGGCATTCCAATAACTTAACCACCTTATCCCTTCTATTCACCAGTACACCCAACTATACTTATGACCCATCGTAGCATCCTGCTCCCCCTGATTTGTTTGTTATCCCTTTCCTCTTATGGTCAGGTGACTCCGGACAGTATCGGGAAAAAAATAGACAGCATTTTCGGGTCGCAGAAAGGCTTCTTCGCCCTCGCCTTCAAAGACCTGACGACGGGGAAAGAGCTCTTAGTCCACGAAAATGAATCCTTTCACGCCGCCAGCACCATGAAAGTGCCCGTGTTGATAGAACTCTACCACCAGGCATCCCTGGGCCACCTGAAACTATCGGATTCCCTGGTGCTGAAAAATGAATTCACCAGCATCGCCGACAGCAGTCTTTTTCATCTGGACTCCGTCGACGACAGCGAGCAGGAACTCTATAAACACATAGGGGAGAAGAGGACTATCCACGAACTCGCTTACCAGATGATCACCGTCAGCAGCAATTTCGCGACCAACCTGCTGATCGATAAAGTAAGTCCCCGGAACATCACTGCCACCCTGCGGGAGCTGGGCGCGGCGGATATCCATGTCTTGCGGGGAGTGGAGGATAATGCGGCTTACCAGCGGGGGATGAACAATACCGTTACCGCCGGAGGGCTCCAGGTACTCTTCGAAAAGATGGCCAACGGCGCCTTGATAAGCCCGGCAGCCTCGACGGCCATGATCCGGATCCTGCTGGACCAGCATTACAATGAGATCATCCCCGCCCGCCTCCCCGCCGGCACCCAGGTCGCCCACAAGACAGGCTGGATCAAAGGCATCAACCACGATGCCGGGATCGTTTTCCTGCCGGACAATAGAAAATATGTGCTGGTGCTCCTCTCCAAAGACACGGAAGATGAGAAGGCTTCCATCGCCGCTATGGCGGCTGTTTCGGAGATGCTGTACCAATACGTTATGAGCTCGCATTAACTATAGCCTCCATTTATCGCCGGCATTTACCTGGTTTGGAGCTGTGGAAAATAGCGACGACGCCTGCCTATGCCTTCTTATTCACAAATAAATTATCCGCCAATTGCTGGTTAAAATGCTTGACAGGATCTCCATTGATATTATGATACACCGCACTGACAAAAATAGTCCGGGCCGCACTCATCACCACCAGGATCGTGAACACCCCCAAAATAAACAGCACGATCCCTGCAACGGGATGTAACAGGTAGCCCAGCAGGAAAGAAGGAATGGCTAACAGCAGGAAAGCCGCTAATTGCAGCAGCCCGAAGCTGAAAGTAGCGCCCAGGCTTTCTCCCCATTTTTCCTTCATCAACGAAGCCGAACGTTTGAAAGCTGCAATGGGGCCCAGGTTCTCATAGGCGATCACCGGAACCACAAAAAAAGTAGTTACGCTCCAGACGATTCCGATCAGCCCGGTAATGATCTTCCCGATCGATCCCAGGTTGTCCTGCAGGAGCCGCAACGCCATACCCACGGTCGCCGCAAATACAGCCCAGGAAAAAATAACCCCGATCCGGCTCATGCTGAACTGAAGGCCCTTGCGGATCGTCACTTCCTCCCCCATGAAATATAAATGCGTGCAATGCACCAGGGCCGTATTGAAAAAGACGATAATAAAATAATTCACCACATAATAGAGGAACACGATCATGTAATTGGTCACCGTTCCGTATTCCTTAACCGTATCGGCCTCCCATCTCCCGGAGGCGACCAGGGCAACAACGAAACTACTGATCACCAGGATCATTGAAATACCCGATAGGATAGGGAAGAGGATCAACTGCCTGTTCTCCTTCAGGACCTTGAAACTATTCAGGGCAATTTGCCAGCCATTGGCCATACGTGTGAGAAAGTTCATAGAATCTTTTTTTGGTTATGGAATAAGGGACCTGAACAATGTAAGACAAATCGCCGGCTTTTCCAATCCGGCTGCCGCCGCTTCCGCAAAGGAGCTGGTCTCCTTAAAAGAATCGACCAGGCTATGCAGGTATTTTTCGGACGGGTCTGCCATATCCGACTGGTATAAGGTCAGCGCCTCCCGCTCCGATACCCGGTACACATAAGTGTATACGCTATGCCGCCGGCTCCCCGAAAGATCGTGCTGACCGAAGGCAAAAAGACCGGGTAATAAAAGGGCAAAAATAAAAAAAAGCTTTCTAAGCAGTACCTGCATTCCCATAAGCTGATATTTTAAAAAGGATGCAGGGGATCGGCTCATTACATAATTGACCTGAAAAAGTATCAGGGATATTTGAATAATTTCCTATGTGATTCTTTATTGTGATTTTTTCGTTAAATTGGTATTATCTATATGTAACTATTCTTTCAGAAAAACACGCACAATGCATCAACCAAAACTAGCTAAAGCGTCTTTAGCCTGCCTATTCCTTTGTCTTTCAATGGTAATTAACGCTCAGGTAACCACTTCTACGTTGGGAGGGGTTGTAAAAAATGAGGCGGGCAAGCCCCTGTCGGGAGCGACTGTCGAGGTGATTTTTCCGGAGGCTGGTATCAAAAGGCACAGCATCACCCAAAGCAGCGGTTCTTACCTGGTTCCTAACCTGCGTGTGGGAGGCCCTTACTCGATTACGGTAAGCTTCGCCGGGTATACCGCGAAAACGGAAGATAATATTATACTGGAGTTGGGGCAAACCAGCACCGTTAATTTTAGCCTGGAACCGTCAGTGACCAATTTAGGTACTGTCACGGTTACTGCAAAATCAAGGCTGTTTAATGAAAACCGGACCGGCGCCTCCACCAATATCAGCTCTGCCCTGATCAGGCAGCTACCCACTATTTCCAGGTCGGCGGACGATTACACCCGGCTTACCCCCTCGGCCTCCGCTACCTACAATGGCGTTTCCTTTGCCGGCCGTAACGGGCAATACAATAATTACTCCCTGGATGGGGCTGTATTCAATAATCCTTTCGGTCTGGATGCGCCTACGCCTGGCGGGCAGGCGGGGGCACAACCTATTTCCCTGGATGCCATCGAGCAGATCCAGGTGAATATTGCACCCTATGATGTCACACAGGCAGGGTTTACCGGCGCGGGCATCAATAGCGTGACGAAAAGCGGTACCAACAAGACTTTCGGAACGGTGTACGGTTATTTCCGGAACCAGTCGCTGACAGGGCACAAAGTGAACGGCAATTCTTTTAATGTACCCACTTTACGTGATTTCCAGGGCGGAGTTTCCTTAGGCGGGGCGATCAAAAAGAATAAGCTCTTTTATTTTCTCAATTTCGAAAGCCAGCAACGCACCGATGGCAATAGCGCTTATGTTGCCAATGACGGTACCAATACCGGATCTATCACCACCTCCCGGGTCCTGAAATCAGACCTGGACGCGGTCAGTCAGAAGCTCAGCACTGACTACGGATATGTCACCGGCCCTTATCAGAACTTTTCCCAAAAGACGGTCAGTTATAAATGGATTGCCAAGCTGGACTGGATCATCGATGATAAAAACACCTTGACCTTCACCTATAATGGATTGAATGCCTGGCAGGACAAACCGGCGCATCCCAGTGCCATCAACCGAAGGGGGCCCGATGCGATCACGCTGCAATATCAGAACTCAGGCTACCGGATGAATAACCAGCTGAATAATTTCGGGGCGGAATTAAAGACCAACTTCAATAGTACGGTGTCCAATAATCTCCGGGTGATCAATACGCTTTTCCATGATTTCAGGACTCCTGTATCCACTCCTTTTCCTGTCATCAATATCACCAAGAACAATGTACCCTATATCATAGCAGGGGAGGAGCCTTTCTCTATTCATAATATCCTCAATCAAAATGCCTTGCAGGTCACTGATAACGTAACGATTGCCCTGGCGGACCATACGTTGACTTTTGGCGCATCGTATGAGCAGTTCACGTTTGCCAATTCCTTTAATCTTACGGGATACGGGTTTGATGTATTTAATCAGATCGACATTTCTTCTTTCCTGACGGGCCCGACTTATCCTGCTGCCGGCGATGTCACCTATGCCAAAAATGCCGCAGCGGCCGGAAAATGGACCTGGTCCTATTTTACGGTGGGACAGGCGGCTTTGTACGCACAGGATCAGTGGAAGCTATCGAATAATTTCAAGCTGACTTATGGGTTAAGGATTGACAAGCCCCTTTATTTCACAGGGCCCGGGAATTATTTTGAAAGCCCGATCATGAATAATGACGGCACGTTCAGCGGCAATTATTCATATGGAAGGCCGACGGTTGGAAATTCGGATAATCTTACACTGTTTGACCCTTCTTCCGGCGCACCTGTCAGTAATGGGCCGGGTAAGACCATCGATAACTCCCATTTCCCCAAAGCGACTCCCTTATTTTCCCCCAGGGTCGGCTTTAACTGGAATGTGAATGGCGAAAACAAAATGCAGGTTCGTGGCGGTTCCGGTTTATTCACGGGACGCTTTCCCTTCGTCTGGCTGGGCAACCAGATCGAAAATCCTTTCTCGGGATATTTTAATGTAACGGCTAAAAATTTCAAATGGCCCCAGGTATGGAGGACTAGTTTGGGCGTAGACTATAAGATCACCCCTTCTACTGTTGTGACCTTCGATCTGGGTTATACCAAAGATGTTCATGCCATGATGGTCCAGGATTATGGGTTAGGCCTTCCTACGGGCACCTTGAATTCCGGTACGGCCGATCATCGTGCTGTCTATCTGCCCGCTGACAAGGGCAGTACCAGTACCTATGTCTTCGGCAATAACGGATATGGTTATTCCTATAATGGTACTTTACAAGTGGTGCAGAATTTTGCCAACGGAATTTACCTGACTGGCTCCTATAATTACCAGGTGGCCAAGGACGCTAATTCCATTTCAGCGGAAATATCGGGCGATGCCTTCGATCGTAACCCAATCGTTAGCAATCCCAATAAGCCAGTCACTGCTAATTCGCTATATGGTAATACCCACCGTTTTGTTGTAGCAGGTATCAAAAAGTTTGATTATAAATGGGGGGCAACAACCTTCTCCCTTTTTGGTAACTGGACCAGCGGCAACCGGTTCTCCTATACTTATGCCGGAGATCTGACAAATAGCAGTTCAGCGGGTATTAATGCATTGCTGTATGTTCCCACCCAAGCGGAGATACCCAATATGCTGTTTACTCCTTATACCGACCTGAATGGAAATGTAAAAAGCGCAGCCGATCAGCAGGCTGCTTTGGAAAGTTTTATCGTACAGGATAAATACCTGAATAAGCATCGCGGCGGGTACACGGCACGGAATGGAGGCCAGACGCCCTGGTTCAACGAGGTGGATCTGCGTATATTACAGGATTTCAAGCTGGGCGGCACGAGCAGGATCCAGGTGAGCTTTGATGTGATCAACCTGGGCAATCTTATTAAAAGCTCATGGGGAGTCCGCAAATATGCCAGCACATCGGGATATTTTCAGCCGATCTCCTACGTTGGAAATAATGGGGCAGGTGTAGCTCAGTACCAGTTTGATCCCTCTCTGAAGAACACGTTCACGTCGAGCCCGCGAATTGTTTGGTGCTATAATTTTGTATTTCTTACTTGCTCCATTCCTCCTTTTATAATTAACGTAGAACTCTTTCGCGGTTCACCGTTGCAACAAACTGATCTAATAACCGGTAAAATAAATACAGTGGGTATTCTCGAACAATTAGCAGAAATGAAGGCGCAGGAAGGTCTTGAAAAAGGTCTGCAGCAAGGCCGCGCGGAAGAACGTGAAAAAAACGTAAAATCTCTGTTGGCTAGTGCTAAATTTTCAACAGCAGAGATCGCTTCCTTACTAGGAGTATCGGTTCCATTTGTAGAAAAACAAAAGAAAAGCCTCCAGCTCATATAACGCATTATCACGTCAAAATATTAACCTGGCGCCGTTCCAATCAAGAACGGCTTTTTTTATGCCTACCTTCGTAGCCAAACCTACACCCCGGACTTCATCATCTTGAAAGCATACAAAAGAAAAAAGCCGCTCATCGGAGCGGCCTTTCAAACAATTAACATCAGAGCGGAAGACGAGGTTCGAACCCGCGACCTTCAGCTTGGGAAGCTGACGCTCTACCAACTGAGCTACTTCCGCGTATTTACCCCGGAGGTCCCAAAAAATCCCGCCGGGCTGCAAATTTATGTTTTAATTCTATTGAACAACAAACTTTTTCGCAGGATGCGCTTCTTTTTTCGGACGAGGGGTTCACCCGTTCTCGCCCTTACTTCGCAGAACCCGCGGTTTCTTTCGCCCGGAGATATTTGGTCGCCAACCAGCTGTTTTTCATTGGAATTAGCCATTTTGTCTCCAATTCCTCTTTCGTCAATACTGTATTGTTGAAATACAG
>WNFI01350205.1_pt1 | contig 12306 bp, 16 predicted proteins | sample 5400471 | NCBI WGS metagenome assembly WNFI01 (sample SAMN13153348, study PRJNA577476) | soil metagenome | isolation source: 100 cm saprolite on Douglas fir-dominated hillslope | place: USA:California | collected 2013-09-17 | reverse complement strand
CTGGGTGTATGGAAATAGTAAGAAAATGGCGCATGAGGATACACAACCGCAGTGGCATTTTAGGGATTTGCACTCGTACATATAACTTCATAGCTGGCGGTGATTCGGATGACGACTGCGCAATCGCCGTAGCATTTGATATTGGCTGGGACGCACCGTTTCCTGCAAATTCCGCCCGTGGACGTCTTCGTCGTAGATAAAAAATTGTGGCAACGCCGATGGAGATGGCCGCTATAGCAGCGACGACGCCACCCACGATGGCACCCGCGCTTGAACTCTTGCCCCCAGAGCCTGATGAAGACCCTGTGAAAGATGCACTCGAGGAGGTCGTGGATACGCTGGAAGATGCACTCGGGGAGGTCGTGTTCGCTGGCAAGCCTGAGGGGCCAGAAGGCCCAAAAATTGTACCAGGTGGGTACTCAGGACTGTCTATATCAAACGTCGGTGAGATCGCAACGGAGGGAGAAAGAAAAGACAGGCGACATGGTGCTCACCACCTGCTTGATACGCTGCGTTGGCGTCCCAATTATTCTCTTTCTGGAGTATTTTGTGAATACGTTGCCATAGAAGAAAAACTTAAAAAACAAACCGTGACATTAATAGTAGCCCAGTAGGGAACATATATTCCCGAAGGGACAGGGTTTGGGAACCTGGGGACCACAATTTCAGCGTCATATGCAATACAATCTCTACCACCATAGGGAACTCACTGTGAAGGAGGTGAAATAAATGAGCAGTTGGTTGCATATGTAGGCCAGCTAAGAAATGGATAAATCCATGAGCTCGAGGGAATTGAGAAAGGACACAATGTGATCGCATCGCACTCAAGCGATTCCTGTCCCTGGCATACGGCGCATGCACCGAAGAGCGAATATCCGATTGTACTGCACATGCACTCGCTAGAGTGACTACCGTATCCGCCCGTGTATGAATATCCTGATGGTAGTGGATCGATAGTGTAAGCTGCAATGAAGATGAGACCACATCCCCGTACATGCAAACAAGTAAAAGGCTCACACCCCCCGGAACATGTAGCCATCATATATCCTGCGACCACGCATGGGCTTTGGCCGACAGAGTTGAAGGTCTGGACGCAATGCCATGAGATCATATAACGGCCAAAGAATGTATTGTTGGTGTCGGATCCACAATGCACATACCCATGAGAAGGATGACAAAGTGCAGTTCACAGTTACGTTAACCTGTGCGATAACAGAGTAGAAGAGCAAGGACACGAGTGGTGCAGCGACCGGAATGACTCGAATGGCCATTCCTTATCCGATAGCTTTGCGGGGTGGTGGATCTGGGTGAAGCTTGGGTGAAGCTTGGCACATCCCTCCAATTCATCGTCTTAAAGAAATTGATGGGCGCCCCTCGTGATAACAATTTTTGATAGTGGCTGAATACTATTTCGATATATAATACAATTAGTATGCGTGGTAAGAGCAGTGCCTATATCGACACTTCTAAGGCACACACCTGTCGAAACACTTGCGCCGTACAAAAGATAGAAAGATTCAATACCTTTTTTATTGCACCTTCGTTGAGGTTCATTCGAATGCAGGTAAACGTTATGGTTGACACCAGAATCTAAGCTGGTATGGTCCAGGTGATCACAATGGTGAATGCGAAGTCACGGTCACCGTAACACAAAATTTACAAAGATAAGATCCGAGTCAGGTCTGATCATGTGCATCATGTTTATCATATCCGAATTGTAGGTGGTGGACGAGATCTTTCAGATGTGTCTGATTCGACTACACATGCAGCAGATACTTACAAAGAATGAATAGCAAGTATGAGGTGAGAAAAGGCATGTATAAGGCAGAGGAACAGTGTCGAGGGAATGGCGCCTGCAAGTGGGATTGAATACTGACAGGAGTGTAGCACTGTAGGAACGCACGAGTGAGTCCAGGAGGATAGAGATGAAAGATCTAACACACCTCAAAACGATGTCGAACTCTGATGAGGCCAGGCTAGGCATTTGCATGGTCAAATTGAGGAACCTGCTGAGCAATGAGAGGTGAGCGGACATGAGGAAAAGAAAAGAGGGAAAAAAAAAAGGAAGAACATACCTGTGACTAACACAATGCTTAGGGGCAAAGGAGGATAGGAGAGGACTTCACGATCGGGGCATGCCCTTACTCTTGCAGGTCAACACAGACAGAGCGACATGGTGGGATGAAGGGAGAAGAAAGTGGAACATGGAGAGCGAGGCGAACAAGATTGGTTCCCAACATTTATCAATGTTTGGCAGGGATCTCTCGCCCGTGTTTGCGCGCTTACTATGCCCGTGTCCTCATCCTTTATGGATTCTATCGTCTTTCTCAGCTCGTGATATATTCGCAGCGCTCGGTCGTTTACCTGGTGCACCACAGAGCGCAGAAGGTGTCGCGCAGTTCTTATCCGCAAAGCCTCCTGCTCCTTCGCCTACTGCTTCCCCGTACCCTTCTTCATCGGCACAAAAACCACGACAACGACAACGAAGACTCGTCCTCATTGTACACAACATAGACGTGCCCAAAGTACACGCATTGCTCAACCCACTTGTGTTGCTGAAGTGACTGAGGCAAAATGGGGGAGTGCTATTAAGCAGCTCATTCTGTTTTATTCTATTTCAGTGCCACAGCATCGACGCTCCCCACCACTCGTTGCTCATCTTACACTTTTGTCATAGGCTTTCCTCACTCGACCACCTCAGCGCACTGGCACAACTTCGATGCTTCAAGACGCTTTGACACTCCCTCGCCTTATGTTTCACACCTTTTCACACCTTCCATTCGACGCCCCCGAGTCATTCTCCATTTTCTGCCCACTGTCTAGGAAGAAGGAGCATTTATTTTTATAATTCGCTTCTTTGGCATCATATTAGTGGGTCATGTCGGGGAGGAGTGCCGGTGATCTGGAGATCACATTAGCGTCTTGCACATGATTTACAGTACTTGAGGCTTAAACCTCAAAAAATGTGTATTTGGAATATATTCACACATCTCTCCCTTCCGTGACCATCACGGCATTATGTGGTAGGTACATAAGGACCGTGAAAACAGAATATAACATTATGAGCGCTCCCCGCTCTTCTCCCCAATTTGCCTCAGTAACTTGGACTATGGCCAGTATATTTCCTACTTGTGCAACAGCCACTGAATACAGGGTACCCAACTTGAAAATGAGGAAAATCAATACTGCTTACAACCGAAATAAGAAAAAACGCGTCCGGAGGGAGGCACTCGAAGCAATCCTATAGATCAGGCGTGGGTAAACCATGATATCCCTTGGGTCGGGTCTGCATATCCTCCAGCGTTCTCCCGGACGCGACATGTAATGAAGAAGGTTCTTGAGAAGCTGAAGGGATGTCCAGTGATGGCTGACCACATTGGTACTCTGGGAACGTAGTTGGATCGTATGCGTCCTGAGTATATGGAAATAGTAAGAAGATGGTGTATGAGGATACACAATCGCAACGGCATTTGGGGAAAGACACTCGTACATATGTCGGTGGGGGGGATCTGGACGACAGGGAAATCGTTCCAACGCCTGACATTGGGTGGGTTGCACCGTCTTCTGTGGACGCTACCTGTGAACGCATTGGTTGGATTGCACCGTCTTCTGCGGACGCTACCTGTGAACGCATTGGTTGGATTGCACCGTCTCCTGTGGACGCTACCCGTGAACGTCTTCCTCGCAGATAAAAGATCGCAACCACAGCGATGGAGACTACTGCTACACCACCAATGACGCCACCCGCGATTGCGCCCGCGTTTGAGCTACCCTTTGAAGGTAAAGACGTGGGAGAACTTGTGGGAGAACTTGTGGGAGATGCGCTAGACGATGGGCTAATAAGCGCCCCAGGACCGATCTCTGGAGAGTCTATAAAAATACAGTAGAGCACGTGAGACCGTAACGAGGGAGAAAAGAAGGCATAGAGGCGACAATGCTCACCGCCGACGAAATTTGCTCTAGTATTGTTCCAATAGGCGTCACTCTAGAGTGTGTAGTGATTACAGTGCCGTAGAAGGAAAATGTAGTAACATACCGTGACATCGATAAGGACCCACTGAGGAACACGTATCTGATAAGGTACAAGATTTGGAAACCTGCGTATCGAATTACGTGTCAAACACAGTAGATCTTCTGCCCTCACAGGGAGCTCACGTAGAGGGAGGCGTTGTCTTTGTACAGTTTGTCACCCATTGCGACCAACTGATGACAGGTACATGAGCCGCTACTAGTAAAGATTGAAGAAGTCAATATGACCATACCTAACCCAGCCCTGTTCCTGGCATCCGGCACATGCACTGAAGAGCGAATACCCAACGGTGCTGCACTGGCACAAGTTGTCGTTTTTACCATTTGGGGGAGGGTACATCCATGTCGGCTGCAGCGTAAAGAGAGTGTATTCTGCAAAAAAGAGATGTGGCCATAAGGCCCGTACCGGGCCGTGCACGTAAACAATTGGATACAATTGGATAAAGACTCACGTCCCCCATTGCACGTTGACACCATGTACGCCAAGACTTCGCAAGGGCTTTGGCCGATAGAGTTGAATGCCTGGACAAAATATCATCATCGAGTCAGATAAAGGCCAAAGAACGTATCATGGAAACCACAACATGCTTACCCATTTCCACGACGCCGTGTCGTTGCAAGTCGGATAAACGATCTCGGCAGTAGCAAGGGCAGAAAAGAAAAACAAGGACGCGAGTCGTGTAGTGACTGGAAGGAGTCGGAGGGACATTTCTTATCCTATAGCCTTGCGGGTGGTGGGTCTGGGTAAAGCTTGGCACGACCCTCCAAATGCATCATTTTGAAGAAATTGATAGGGGAACCTTGTGATGAGATCTTGGCAGCGGCTGAGTACTATTTTGATATTACATGTATAGCCTCGAGTTAGGAGCAGCGCCCATATTGACACCTCTAAGGCACCCATCTGTCGAAACATTTGCGCCATCAGAGATAGAACAGATTCAGTGCCGTTTTTATCGCACGTTATGGTTGACACCAGAATCTAAAACTGGCAGGCATCAGTAAACCTGCAATGAACTTTTTTTTTGGGCTTGTACTAGCTTGGACAAGCAGAAAAAGTCGGAAAGTACCAAATAGTGCATTTTTAAAGTAACCTAGATTTGGGCCATAAGCCCCTCTTGACCATACTGTCAAAAGGTGGAAAAAGCCGAAAAATGTCATATAAAAGTACTAAAAGTGGGCTCATTTTTGCTCACATCAGCTTGAGTCAATGTTCACTTTTTTACTTATTACTGTAACAAAAGTTAAAATTTTTGCGAAAAGAGAAGGCACAAATAGCGACGACTCGGATGCAGCCTCGGAAACAAGGTGGCAGGTGGAAAATCACGGGTCACCTGTTTTTTCCCACACCCGTACCCGTGCTCGGCTCGGCTCAGGGGTGCGACAGGATCCCGCACATCATGTATTCAGGTGACATGTGGTCATTCATGCATTCAAGCAATTGTGTGGTGTAACAAGTCTGTATTGACTTAAAATAAAACTACTACAACAAGAAGTGAGCGAAGTGTGAGACTGTTCTTACACTTCTCACTCTGATCGTCACCCACATCGGTGCTCCCCAATCCCAATGTATTGTTCCCCAAGGATCGGTAATCACATGTCACACTCCAAGCAGGATATAAAGAATGGACTTTCGGCCTCTGTACAGTATCGTATCGCTCTTACCTTCACTACACTACTACTTGCTTGCCTGTCTTTACCCTTACCCAATGATGAGCAATTCATAACTCTGTTCCCGCGTGTCACTGAGTGTTGGTTGTCACACCGGGCAACCTTCCACAAAGTCGGCAGTTGAAGGTGGCGCCTAGATCTCCAACTTTATCGGTTCACGGCAGTGACGGCATGCGTGCGCATGGGCCACAGCAAGCCTTTCTGGCAAAGCTTCTAGTACTCTGTATGTGCCTTTTGTATGTCCATAGGAATGGCGGTACAGGAGAGTTGAGACCAGTCTGCAGGAGGCTTCGACACCGCCGCGGACTTAGTGTTGCAACTTTTTCACCTTGCATGTGATATCGGTTTGCTGCTCCGGCCAAGACGAGATAGAACTTATTAAAGGGGTGCTGAACTGAAGCGGTACGCTAAGTGAAGCATCCATGTGTGAGAAACCAGTGGATGAGAAATCGGTCCAGGTCAACGTGGTCCGTTTTGCCGCCCGAGACTGCAACGCGGCGTAGTAAACAAGAGTAATGCAACAAAAGCAGAAACATGACATACCGTCCACGCACTCTCAGTAAGGTCAAAATTGAGCTTCTTCTCGCCCAACTCCAAGCCCCTGAAGCCCGTTGCTTCAAATTAGCCCCACTTGAGTTGCATCAGGCTATGGAATCGCTCATCGCCTGCAATTGCAGGCTTCCTGACGCCAAAGTGATCCGTCGTACCATCTCCAAGAGTAGATACGGTAGTAGAAGAAGAGATAGACACATTCAATGATGCAACGCCTGTATGGGGATGGAGGAGGCCGGGAGGCCCAACCCGCAGCACTCTTGACGAGATCGGGTGTATCGTATACTGTGCATGCGAACATTTCGGGTGGATGGTTCCGGGAATATGGCGAATCCAATCTTTGAGGTGAGTGGGCATGCCTAGAGACACAGAGCTACCAGGACCGCCGCCAAACGAACTGGACTGTAGCTAAGGTAGCGGCTGCGAGATGGATTTGTCGTCCAAGATAAGATTGAGGGAAAACAGGAGTGGTGTGATAAGAAACGAGGCACAGGGTGGACAGCGGGTCCACGAGCGCAAGTACTAGTGCCGAGTCGACGAGACAACGAGAAACGCACGCAAAGAGTAAGAGAAGAGAAAGAAATACACTGATAGATTGATATTAAAGAGATGTTCTCTAATGCCGTCCTCGACGAGCAGGCTTGCTGAAATACATGTGAGATCCTACGGTTTGTAATCGTATCCGGCGGTAGAGGATCGGCGTTGGGGGTGAGTAGGTAAACGCGTCGTCGTCGTGCCGAACGTACAGGAAGATTGAAGAAGGATAGAAATCTATAGAGGAATGTTCTGGAGCGTACTGGTGCCGTGCTGCTGCGGCTAAGGGTCGATCGTCGTTGCCTAAAGTACAAGGAAAGAGGAAAACAATTAAGATGAAAAAGGGAAAGCGGGAGGCTGTGAGAGTGGGACAGAAAGTGATTTGCTCGCAGTTGTCTTGCGCCGGTGGTCGAGTCGAGAGGGAGGGTGAGAGTAGAGGCGAGAGGCGAGACGAAATGACAAAGGAAAAATGAGGAGTCGACTCGGATGCGTGGCCGACGGGCGCTCCGATGCGGTCGTTCCGCTCCGATCCGAGCCTGAACGCGAGGCAACCCTTACAGGACGACTCGCTGCTTGGCGCATCTTGCCAGTAAATGAAAGCAAGTAAAACGTGCTCCATATCATTGGTGACACGAAGATATTGAAGATAGGTGTGGTGAAAAGGGAGCGCAGCCGGGCCAAGGCCAAAAAGAGGATGACCGAAAAGAGGAGAAAGAGTGGGAGGGGTGTGCCCTGAAGACGACGAGTGGGCTGTGAGGTGGGCAAGGAGGCGGAGAACATTGATGATGATAGACGGTAGGGGCTGTTGTAAATGAGCAACGAGTGGCTCAAATGGGGTGCAGGATATTCTTGGACTAATAATAAGGAAGGATAGTCAATATTACGGGTAAGCGGCTATGCGAGAAAAAATGCGTACAGAGTTCGGAACTCCATCCGACGTACAGTACATATCCCATGGGATGAGCCCGTGAATGGCATCGCCCCCAGAGACGCGCAAAATACAGGCAAGACCGCAACGAAGACACATCGCCAACTCGGGGGGGGGTGCAGCAAAACGGGCCTCTTCGCGCCATGTGTATTCCACGTCCAGCACAGGGTAGGAAACACAAGTGCGAAGGAAAGCTTGGACGAGGCGACGGACACGAGCCGAGATGGTATCGATGGTGAGGGTGGAAAAGAGGAAATGGGCACCATGATGAAGCAGAGCCTCTCTTGCTTCCTTGAGTGGGTGGATGGTTCCGGGTGCATGGCTGGGACACCGGACACGTATAATGCGTGTCGAAGTCGATGATGGCATGGTGCACACTAACTCGAGTCAGTGCCTTTCCATCGTCTGTGAGTCACCGGATGACATGTATGGCTCACCTGGCTGACCGCCTCACCCCAAATCCCCGAGAACACCTGAAAATTTCAGAAAGATCACTGCTGGGGTTGAGGGACTTGAAAGAATTGACGAGCGTGGAAGCATAGGTGAGTATTCGGAGGTGGTGCCAGCCTGTGAGTGGGAATGAAAGTGAGGCTCAACGGGGACTTGCAGCTGTCATCCAAAGCTGAAAGCGGTGGTGGCGGCGGAAGACGGCGACTCGGTGACGAAAGCAGCAGCAAGATATTTTGTCCATATACTGTAGTAGGTCGGCCACTGAATCACTGATAGTATATGGAGCCGCGATCCACGACCTAGCTGTCCGTCAGATAAAGTCATATCGATCTAGGTCTCCATGGATTCGTTCTTTTTTGCTCGTACAACGGCAATTGGGCACAGTAGGTAAAATGTCAAGAAATAGTATGAAAGTACGACACAAGTCATTAATTGTCCTATCTTCGCTGCCATCGCTGTGGCTACTGCACACAAATTGAGGAGTCACGGAAATTCTCACAACCGAAACAGAAAAAAGAGCGACATAAAGAAGCAATCCTTTCCGTCCCGAACTCATGTGATGGCTTCGATGACCAAGATCAGGCCATGGGCATGGGTAAACCGTGATACTCGCTAGCATGGGGTAGCGAGGTCTGCGTGTCTCCCGATAACGCGACATGTGACGACGAAGGTCCTTGAGAAGCTGAAGGGATGTCCGACCATCGTTGATCACCTTGGTACCCTGGAAACGTAGTTGGGTCATCTGGGTTCTGGGTGTATGGAAATAGTAAGAAAATGGCGCATGAGTGGGAATTGCACTCGTACATATAACTTCATAGCTGGCAGTGATTCGGGTGACGACTGCGCAATCGCCGTAGCATTTGATATTGGCTGGTATGCACCGTTTCCTGCGAATGCCGCCCGTCGACGTCTTCCTCGTAGATAAAAAATTGTAGCAACGGCGATGGAGATGGCCGCTATACCAGTGACGACGCCACCCACGATGGCACCCGAGTTTGAACTCTTGCCCCCAGAGCCTGATGAAGGTCCTGTGAAAGATGCACTCGGAGAGGTCGTTGACCCCCCGAAAGTTGCACTCGGGGAGATCGTGGACACGCCTGAGGGCCCAAAAATCGCACCAGGTCCGTATTCAGGTCTGTCTAGATCAAACGTCGTGAGATCGTAACGGAGGGAAAAAGAAAAGATAGGCGACATGATGCTCACCACCTGCTTGATACGATGCGTTGACGTCCCAATTATTCTCTTTCTGGAGTATGTTGTAAATACGTTGCCATAGAAGAAAAACTTAAAAAACAAACAGTAACATCGAAATCGTGAGTAGCCCAGTAAGGAACATATGTTCCCGAAGGGACAGGGTTTGGGAACCTGGGGACCACAATCTCAATGTTAAATGCAATAGATTCTCTAGCGCCATAGGAACTCACTGCGCAGGAGATAGAGTAGATGTGCAGTTGTCCGTATATTCAGACAAGCTAGGATCCATTAGCCCCAGGAAATTGAGAAAGGAAACAATGTGATCGCACTTAAGCGATTGCCGTCCCTGGCATACGGCGCATGCTCAGCCAAAAACTCACACCCCCCGTAACATGCAGCAAACATGTATCCAGCGACCATGCATGGACTTTGGCCGACAGAGTTGAAGGTCTAGACACAATACCATCAGATCGATGAGGCCAAAGAAGGTATTGTCGGCATCGGAACCATAATGCACATACCCATTTGAAGGAGCCCAAGGTGCAGTTCGCAGTTACGTTAACCAGGGCGACAACAGAGGTAGAAATGAATAGCAAGGAGACGAGTGGTGCAGCGACTGGGAGAACTCGGATGGCCATTCCTTATTCGATCGCCTTGCGGGTGGTGGGTCTGAGCAAAACGGGGCCTGGCCCTGTGGCCCACAAATGCATCGTTTTGAAGGATTGTTAGCTGATGAGAATTTTGGGATCATTGCGCCGTACTAGAAATGGACTGATGACGTACAGTAATTGTTGTACCAGCATTCACATATAGACAGTGACTGACTCCCCAGAATCAGAATTGCGCCCAGACTGATCCACTCATTCCACTGGCAGAGCGGAATGCATCGCACAAGTTCAGTCTAAAGGATATATGCTTAGTCATCGACTTCGTTGTTCACATGATTCGAGTCTTCCTTGCTGAGCTCATCCTCATGACTTCGCTGTTGCTACCTAGTAGCTTACGTTGATGTTACGTTGATGTCATGACCCCATCTAAGTTACTGAGGCGAAAATGGGGGAGTAGAGCGGGGAGTGTTCATTATGTTTTATTCTGTTTTCAGTCCCACCGTTGCCAGCACCACCAGCACCCAGATCGACTCCGATGCTCCCCACCACTTGTCTACTTTTGTCATAGGCTTTCCTCACTCGACCACCTCAACGCATAACTTCGACGCTTCAAGATGCTTCGACACTCTTCGCCTTATGTTTCACATGTTCCATTCGACGCCCTCATTCTCCATTTTCAGCCCACTGTCCAGGTCACTCCTGCAAGTGAGGCCCTGCGATGTCTTGAGATATACAAGGCAGAAATAGCGACGATGCCCAGCCTCAGAAACAAGGTGGCAGGGGTAGACAGGATTCACAGGAAATCAAAATTGAAGGATGCACGCAATGTTAGTCAAGACTCGAGAGTGACTTTTTGCAGGAAGTCGCTGGATTCTTAATAGAATGGCGGATGGGCATGAATTGCGGCACGGAGGACGGCAACAAGAGAAAAACAACCCGCCCATGTGAGAGTCGAAAGAGAGGCTCGATGGGTGTTTCCGCTCCGATGATCCGAGCGTGGCCAGTGACCGTGACCGTGCCGTGACTTCGCATTGGCCTCACCTGGACCATGCCAGTTTAGATTCTGGTGGCAACTATAACGTTTACCTGCATGCGAATAAACCTCAACGAAGGTGCGATAAAAAAAGGTATTGAATCTTTCTATCTTTTGTACGGCGCAAGGTGTTTCGACAGGTGTGTGCCTTAGAAGTGTCGATATAGGCACTGCTCTTACTACCCGTACTAACTGTATTATGCAGCCGCTGCACATAATATCGAAATAGTATTCAGGCCCTGTCAAAAATTGTTATCACAAGGGGCCCCTATCAATTTCTTTAAAATGATGCATTGGAGGGACGTGCCAAGCTTCACCCAGATTCACCACCCCGCAAAGCTATCGGAAAGGGAATGGCCATTCGAGTCCTTCCGGTCGCTGCACCACTTGTGTCCTTGCTCTTCTACTCTGCCTCTGTTGTCGCACAGGTTAACGTAACTGCAAACTGCACCTCGGGATTATGGGTATGTGCATTGTGGACTTGTGGTTCCGACGCCGATACCTTCTTTGGCCCTTATCGATCTGATATGTGTCTAGACCTTCAACTCGGTCGGCCAAAGCCCATGCACAGTCGCTGGATACATGTTTGCTGCATGTTACGGGGCGTGTGAGTTTTCGGCTGATTGCGAGTGTGGGCATTGTGGTCTCATCTACCTTGTAGTGTTTACTATCGCTCCACTACTCCCAGGATACGTATACACGGGCCCGAATCCTGATAGCTCCGACAACTGCCAGTGCAGTATGATCGGATATTCGCTCATCGGTGCATGCGCCGTATGCCAGGGACACGATCCGGTTGTGTGCGATCACATTGTTTTCCTTTCTCAATTCCCTGGGGCTAATGAATCTATTCTCTCCATAGCTGGTCTAAATATGCGGACAAGTGCAGATCTACTCTATCTCCTCCGCAGTGAGTTCCTATGGCGGTAGAGAATCTATTGCATTTGGCATTGAGATTGTGGTCCCCAGGTTCCCAAGCCCTGTCCCTTCGGGGATATATGTTCCTTACTGGGCTGCTCTCGATGTCACGGTTTATTTTTTAAGTTTTTCTTCTACAGAAACGTATTCACAACACACTCCAGAAAAAGAATAATTGGGACGCCAACGCAGCGTATCAAGCAGGTGGTGAGCATCATGTCCCCTATCTTTGCTTTCGATCTCACTGACTTTGATATAGACAATCCTGAGTACGGACCTGGTGCGATTTTTGGCCCCTCAGGCGTGTCCACGATCTCCACGATTTCATCTTTCGGCGGGGGCCTGACCTCCCTGATTCCATCTTTCACGACCTCCTCGAGTCCATCTTTCAC
>WNFI01139626.1_pt2 | contig 12306 bp, 10 predicted proteins | sample 5400471 | NCBI WGS metagenome assembly WNFI01 (sample SAMN13153348, study PRJNA577476) | soil metagenome | isolation source: 100 cm saprolite on Douglas fir-dominated hillslope | place: USA:California | collected 2013-09-17 | reverse complement strand
AGTCGGTTTTGGTCTCCCAATGATCCTTCAATCAAAGTTGTTCAGCATCAGGGATGCCGCCACGGGGAAGGAGACTTCGGTTGGCTTCGATTACGTGTTGAGGATAGTTAACGAACTCCTGGTCCCCGGGATGAAAGATTCGATTAACGAACGGATGACGGGAGTTCTGAAAAGCTGGCTGGAGCTTGATCCGTCAAGGGTTGGTGATGCGGCGAGAAATTACCTTTCCAACCGCGTAACCGCCGAAGAAAAGCAGAACGTTACGGATTGGGTAGACAAGATCGTTGCTGACCTCGCAAGTAACCCACCAGATAGGAACAAGAATTTGCGAGCTCTATTCTTGGAAGTGCGGAGCGCTGGCGGCGTTAGAGGAGTGCAGTTTGTGCTTAAGTCAGCAAAGTAGTGGCAACACTTTCCACGCGCTATAGGTAGGATTTTCTCTACCTCGGCAAGCGGGCGCCGAAGTCGCTCGTCTTCCCAGAATTTCCCGCGAGCATACAGCTTCTCAAGTTGGCAAGCTGCCCGCCCGCTCGGGGTCAATCCGTGGACGGTACTGAATTGGGAAAAGGGCCACACTGAGCCGCGCAACAGCGTGGCTCAAGAGAGAAGTTGATGTTGCCTAAACAAGTGAAGCAGCGATCGCTAAGATGACTTGCGCTCGCCCGGAGGACTTCAATGAGTGAAGATCTTCAAACGTTGGCCAAGCGCTCAAGTATTTCATATGCAAATGAGCCTGGGTTCGTGGATTGCACGGTTGAATCCACATCCCCTCCGGTGTTGGTATATCGCTTCGACTCTGAAGGGAACGCACATGGTTTCCAAACGAGGCGGCAGCAAGTGTCCAATGGCGATCGTTATAGGATTCCCAACCATCGCCAGGACATGGTGTTGGAATATCACGATTCGCCAGCCAGCCTACGGGAGAAGATCCCTCTCGTCACCGCTTGCCTTGCCCTTGTCGTGTCTACTTACGCGACGTACTTATCATCGTCCGCCATCAAAGTAAATGAGAACTCCGCAAGAGCTCAACTATTTGCAAACTTTCAACAGCAGTACAGCGTTATTGCTTCGCAATTTCCGGACCATCTATTGGTTCCGGGTTGGCATGCTGAGCGAGGATCCCCGGGGTGGTGGGCGCTAAAGAGATATTGGGATCTCTGCTACGCAGAGTGGTACGCAACCCAGAAACTTAATCGAGACCTATACGCTCCGCTCTGGAAGTCGTACTACTCTGGAGTGATCGGTAGTGCTCTTACAATCCATTCATTTAGATGCGTGCTGGAGGAACGCATTGAGCACCAAACTGAAGGTAGGCCCTATCGAGAGTTTTATGACGCCCTACAGCCGCTCGCGAAGGAAAACCTTGTTTCCCTAGGGCCGGTTGAGGACTCGTGTATCGGCTCGCCGAGTCGCCCTTTGGGCCAAAAGGCGAAGCCAAGTTCAAATTAGGAGCGCTATGTTGAATTCGATTTCCCGCGGCGCGCGACTTACTGCTCCCTATTGAGGATGCTCCTGACCGTCTCTTCTGTGCCCGCATTGCTCGCAACGATGACATCTGCCAACGCTCTTACGAGACTCCCGACCTGTTGCTCGGACGAGTGCAAATCAAAATCCGCTAGTTCGCGCGCAGAAAGATCGTCACGGGCAGCAAAGCGCGCAGCTCTCACTTCAGGAGTCTAGTCGCCCAAGTGCGCTTCCCATTGGCTATCATTGCCTGAGCGCAGTTGATGCCGGTGTCGTGAGTGATGAAAAGAGACCGGGGCTGTCGACTTGGAAGGCATGCACACCGGAATGGCGCGAGCATGGCAAGGTATGGCGCCATCGGACTGGCTGGTAAGACTTCTGATCTCGAAGGTGATCAACATTCGATCAAGCGGGCCGCGACCCGATTCCGCGAAAGCCAATTCGTCCGCGTGAAGGTACTTGCACAGCAATCGAGAAGGGGGAGAAAGCGCGGCCGAGTTTCTTGGCTGTGGTACGAAGCAACTCGAAGCGCGCCTAAGTGGCGTGCCTGAAGGAAATTCAACGCGCTGGCGGCAGGCTAACGGCCGGAGGGGGGCCGTCCTTCGGTTGCACGGGCGTCTGAGGAGCCCTCGTCCGACAATGCGCCATGGCAGTGACGTCTGGCTGACGTAGGGTTGGAGGCGTCTGCTCAGGTCTCGCAGTCAAATCAGGAAGGACTTGCAGGAGGGTTCGTCGAGCCACTCCCCTTTCCTCGACGCACTTCAAGTACCCGAACATCTCATCCGACACGCATTGATCACCAAAAGATTGTTGTCCGCTAGGACATGCTGCGCGACCGTCGCTCCCTACCCGGTCATCGTTCGCTGTTGCACAGAATGGCAATAGTGCGGCGACGAAGGCGGACTCAATCACCCGGCGCCTTGCCGCAGCGCCTATTGGTGGCAGTCCTTCCATACGTCCCAATTCCATGTCTCCTGAAAGAGCTGATCGGTATTGATTTGGCTGCATTCGAAACCATTCGCTTTTCTCTTGCAGATTCCATCCTCGAGGGACGCTGGCGAAAACCGTCGGTTAGTGATCTGCCGCATACCAGGTGGGAACTTGTATTCCACGGTTGCCGACACCACGAGCAGCGGATGCCGCATAGCCGAAAAGCCGACACCTTCCTCGTCGGTCGAATGCCCATTGCGGTACGTCCAGCGCAGCCGCGCTTCGTTGCTTTTCTTGTCAATCTCAACACTGACGACCCCGTACTTCTCATTTCCGCCAACCGTTAGTGTCGGCTGTTGAGTATCCCCTTTAACTAGATCCGTGACTTCAACGTCTGCCTCCTTGGAGACGTTGAGGTCCTTCACGTATTTCCCCGATGCGGGTATGCCTGTCAAGAACTTGACTGTGTCGGTCAGCAGAACCACATCATTCCTTTTTCCGTCAGGAAGGCATTTGAGTTGGGAAAAATCTGCGACACGGTTGTAACTAACCAGAAGTCTTGGTGGCAAGTCTCCGCAGTTTATCGATAGAAAATTGACCCACGGGTGGGGCAGGCAAACTGCGTAAGCGGAGATCGTGAACGCGAGAAACGTAACAAAGAAAACAACAATGGCCCATACCAACAGCCGCGCGGGCCACTGGAGCCAAGCAGCACCCGCGGTTGCCGCTACGCTGGCCAAGAGCATTGCAATGAAGCCAATCAGGGAGAGGCCGCCCGCCAAGACAGCGGCCCTGCCATCTCCGTGCAGCTTGATGCCGATTGCCGCAACCATCAGAAGCCCGAGAAGACCCCATGCGAACTTCAGCACGGGCAACTGCTGGGTGGCTGTCTGGAGCCCCCGGAGAAGCGCCGGGATTTCGAGGGCCAAGGGAAACCCTCCGGAGGCTACTCTACTTCTTCGACACGTTGGCAGTGCGCCATGGCCTCCACCACTCTCTCTTTCACACTCGACTCCGCGTCCGCGAGAGCATCGACCACCCTCTTGTTGACGCGGCCCTCGCAACTGGCCAGCGCCTTCCTTGCGGCAAGCTCAACAGGGCCGCAGTGCGCCATGGATTCGACAGACTTTCGCGCGATTTCTTCAGAGCAGTGCGCCATCGCTTCGGCAATTGCCTTGCGGATATCTTCGCCGCAATGAGCCATGGCCTTTGTGATCACTTCTTCGATGGCCGCTTGCGAATATTGTCCCGCTTGTTGTGTACTCATGTTGAACCTCCCAGAAAAAAGCGTTGAGGGTTGCAACCTCCTTCGTCGGACCTCAGTAACACTCTTGCGCTAGTCGCTGAAAATCGTTCGTCGCTTTTTGTAGCACTTATTACCGTGGTCAGCAACTGCCCATGGATCCTTTGCCCGTAACGTCCGTCCGCTTCCTGGTCGAAAGCCGGCCTTCAAACCAAGAAACTCCCGTCCTGTTCGGTAATGGCAATCAGTGGGGCAATCGCGAGGCTGAAACGACATACATCGCCGGTAAAGGTGCGTGTATTCGCTACTTCACTGCGGGCGGTTCATTATCTCGAGTTGCGTTATCGGGTGAATTTCCCAAGCGGTCCTGCGCCAGTTCCCGCTCTTCCCCGGTGCGGTGTTCTCAGATGCGTTCTCATGCTCATAGTCATACATCATCCAGCCGGTGACGCGCACCCACTTGTTCGCAATTGATGCCTTGAGTGTTGGTGTACTCCAGTCGACACCGTTCGCTTTGGCGAAGTCGCGCCAGCGTGGTGTGACTTCTACAATTAGAACGTCGGTGTCAGCAGCATGTGAGGGATCAAGAACTAGCTCTATGTGTGTGTCACGGTCGTCCAGGGACTTCGCGTGGCAATTGCAAGTTTCTATGCCGCCCGGTTTAACGTCCCGGACATAGCCGACGATCGTTGCGGCCTGCTTGTCGTCCCAACGGCTGTCATCCTCGCCCGAATGCAACATCGACGCGATCGTGGCATTGGGATCGAAGTCGTCAGACTTGGGCGGCTCTATCCTGTTCTTAAGGATGTTCACCGCCTTCACCCCGTCGGGCTTGGCATCGCCCTCAGGCGGACATCCCTTCAGCACGTTGCCGGGCCTGTAGATCTTTGGCGCATGCAGCGGAGCGGCCTCGGGAGCGAGCGGCAAGGCAGCGTGGAACTTAACTAAGGGCGGAGCTTCGCCGGCTGCTGGCGGTAGCGCTTGAGCTATGGGAGGAGAGGCCGGTTGTTGCGGTGCGACGGCACAGCCGACAATCGCTGAAGCAACAAAGCCGAAGAGCAGCGAATTCGCTTTCATCTTGTCCCCTGACCTTAGGTGTCGCGCGGAAGCGGAATAGCTCGAATCAACGGGAAGTAGAACTTCCGAGTTACATCACCTCGCCCAACAAGCGATGCCAGATACAGTACGCGTTAAAAGCGTTTCGTGCCCATTCGACTTAAGGCACTGAAACCAAAGGAAACTGATTTTGAGCCCCAAACCCTGGGCCAGCATCTTAGGAAGCGGCGGCTGGAGCAGAGGCTCACCCAGAGGCAGGTAGCCAACCAGCGCGGGATCAACCCCTGGACGGTACTGAGCTGGGAAAAGGGCCACACGGAGCCGCCAGTAAAGTCCATGCCGGCCATTTTACGGTTCTTGGGATACAACCCCTTCCCAGAGACGAAATCGATGCCTGAGCGCCTTCTCACCAAACGGCGGGCTATGGGTTGGTCGATTAAGAAAGCCGCTTCGGAGCTAGGTGTGGACGAGGGCACATGGGCGGCATGGGAGAGTGGAAAACCAGTCCAGTCTGCCAAGCATCGAAGAATGATCGCAACGATTGTCGGTTCGCAAGAGAAAATCTAAGCGCAAGCAACTACTCACTAGCCATTTTTCGCGTGGAAAAACTTCGAAGGCCTATTGCCTTTGCGATACTTCGGTTGTATGTTGACCGGAGAGTACTTAAACCCCATTCAACGAATTTTTTTAAAGGGATTCTTGGTAGGCATGGTGACGAAGGCGTCGTCGTGCGAGAGCCATAGGCTCTAGCGACGGTCGTTTTCATCGCCGCTGTAGCGCGCGTTTTTTGTGCCCTGCCCGCAACCGCCAAGAAAGGTGTGTCTGCGGCTTTTTTTTGCCTGGCGGTAGCGGAGTTAGGGCGAAAAAAAAGCCGCGGTGGATACCGCGGCGTGGTGTAGGTGGAGCCGGTAGGAGCCGGCTCCGTGTTCGAGTCCCCACTGACAGAAACGGAGGTGACGGCAAGACGGCAGCCCAAACGGCCAACAAGTCGAGCCAAACGAACTTTTTAACTCTATGGCTCGACCGCTCTGCTGTCAACTCCGGCCTGGGGACAGCAGTGGATTGACCGTGGGTCCGATCCCATCTCGCAATTTCTCCGCAATCGACCGACACGCTGCCTGACTGCGTCGAGCAGCGATGCGATTCCCATCATTGGGCGCCCGTTCGTCAGGGTTTTACGACGAGGCGCGAAAGGAGAATTCCGAGATGAAACGAGATACAACGAGACGATCGCTGCCGGCAACTTTTTTCTGTGCGGTACTGCCTCTGTTTTCGGCGCCAACTGATGCAGGAGTTATTACTATGCGTTTCGGCGGCTCGTGCGTCGAGTATGCAAGCTCCTACATAGTCGGTCTCGGCTTCGATGGAGCGACTTCAGCACCGCCGATTTCGCATATAAACGCGGACCTTGCGGCTTGGCGAATCTACGGCTACTGGTCCACGGGACACGGCCACGGCCATGATCCGCGGATTGGCGCGCTTTTAGTCATTGCCGCCTGGCAGGGACGAGGCGGCGAGTCGGGTCATGTGGGGATCGTAACCTCGGTCGAAAAACTGGGAGATGGTCACTACAGGTTACTGGTCAGCGAGAGCAACTTTGACGCCGCGAACGTCATCACTCGCGAAGCCATCTACGAATACTCTCAAAACAACATGACCGCCATTCGCGAGAATGGGCTGAGGCTTCCCGTCCTCGGCTTCGTTTACGTTGGCGAGGAGTCCACAAGTGGAGGCAGTGCTAACTCTGGTTCGTACCAGTCTCGGCTCGCACAAGCTTGCGCCGCGACGAATCCGGGATCGGTTGGCGGGCTTACCTCAACTTGGGCCTGTGGAAGCGCATACACCTGTTACTTAACTTCAGGGCCCAGCTATACCGCCCTTGCGATTCAAAACGGGGTGTGTTCGTCGCTCGTCCAATTCTGGAACGGCCGGTCATGGGAGAGCAAGCCGATTTCTGCTTGCGTGTCGCCAGGGCAACAACCCCTGGCATGTTCTCAGTGAGAGGGGTAGTGAAAGGATGGACATTGCGCGGACATCCTACCTTCAGCGCCGCGCCCAGATGTACGCGCTAAACCGTTGGTCGCTGAGCTTTTGAAAGCCTTGAACGAGATCTCGTTCAAGGCTTTTTTTCTGTCAGGTTTGCTCCGGATCGTTTTCGAGGCACTATTCACTGGCAACGATAAAGTAAGGAAAGCGTCGCGCTACGTATCCTTTGATCTCTTAAGAGATCGCGCAATCACTTCTGCAATCGCTTGTCTTCGCGCCCCCGCCTCCTTCGGGTCCACCACCTGCTGCACGGTTCGCACCTTGTACCCGCGGGGCACGATGTATCGCACCTTACCGCGCTCGTCCTCGTCCAAGTTCTCTTCGACGAATTTGGCAAGGGCTTTGACGTGCCGCTCGTTGCTCCCGACCAATACAACCTCGGTGTAGCCCGCGGCCAAACACTTCTCGACGTTCCCAAGTTCTTGGTCCTGATTCGTCGTTACCGATATCTCGCAGGCGATCCGCTGCACGCCCCGGATAAGGGACACATCAACGCGGCCGGCGCCGTCAAGGATCGTCTCCTCGATCGAAGCTCGGAATCCTCGCTCTTCCGCGAGCTGCTTGAAGAGGTGTTGCAGGTATTTGTGCTGCTGACCGCCCCGACCCGGCTGCACGGATTCTTTTCTAGCGGGCGACGGTCTTCTCTTTGGTTCAATCTCCGCGTCGGGAGATGCCGGCGCTGGGCCCGCCGTCTCCCTCGGGATAGAAATCGCTTCGAGCTCTAACTCATCGTGGGCCTCCGTGGGCTTCGGCGCTGTGGTGGGCTTCCGAGGTTCAGGAACAGCGAGCACGGTAGCAGGGCGAGGCGGAGCGGAGAACGGAACGTCTGAAGGTAGAACAGGCGGAGCGCTGTAGAGGGCTCGATTCTTTTCTAAGAGAACATCAAGCTCTGATGCGTTCATCGTCGGTAGCGACTCGACATAGCCCAAGGGGATATGCACTGAGAGGGCTCTCGCGGTGAAGTTGCGAACATGGCACGCAAACTCCGCGAAGTCGCGCTCTTTCTTCTGGGACATCAAGAAGTCAGCGGTGCACCGAAGCTCGGAGTCGAGTACGTTTGCGTCCTTCGCGCTCACGCCTCCGGCGAATTTGATCGACGTGCTCGCCAGCACACTTGATCGAAGACCCGCTCCAAGCTGGTCGAGGTTCTGGTGAGCAAAGATGAGACCGACGCGGTACTTCCGCGCCTGATGCAATAGATTGGAAATGTTTTCGTCGAAATAGTCCTGGGCTTCGTCAATGTAGACGAAGCTTGACCGGCGCTCATGCGGGAGGAGCGCTGCGCGCTGCACCGCGGCTTGCGCGATCAAGGCGATGAAGAACCGACCGAAGATGGCCGATCCTTCCTGGCCCAGGAGATCCTTGGCCGTGTTGATGAGAATGATCTTGCCTTCGTTCAACAGTTCGAAGATATCAACCTTGCTCTTGGGATGCGAGAACATCCGTTCTAGGGATGTGTTGCTCATGACGCCCCACAAGCGGGTGAGGATCTGCTTCTTGGTTTCGTTGAATTGCCGGTCGAAGAACCGCGTCGCAAAGAAGCTCCGCGCCGTCCCGGTGAGCTTTTCCATATAGGGCCGGAACCGTTCACCATCCTCCATGAGTTCCCGGAGAGTGTGAATCGTCGCGTCGGGTATCTCGATCAAGAGCCGTGCAAGGTATCGAAAGATCAGCCCCTGGCGCTGCGTCAGTTCGGCTCCGAGCAATGCGCCGAAAAAGTATTCGTAGAGCTCGATGGTGGCGTTGAGTATCTTCTCCCGATCAACCGGCGCGTAGCCGCTTAGGCGGTCACGGTTAAAGTCGAACATGTTGAGACAAACGGGGTGCTCAACATCGTTCGGATCGACGAGCACGAACCGGTCTGCCAGACTCTCCGCGGCGACGGGGTTGAAATAGGCGAGCTGCGAAATGGTACGAATGAGGTCGCCCTGGCTGTCGATCACCACGACCGAGCGGTCGTCCTCCATTGCCCGTACCAGATCGTGGTTAATGAGGAACTGCAAGAGCTGCGTCTTGCCGTGGCCCGTGCCGCCGACAACGTGCGCGTGCTCGAACCGGGCGGGAAAGGGAATGGCGAACGGCAGCAAGCTGTAGAAGAACTGAAGAAACGGCGTCCCCTGCAAGTACGCCTGAATCAGGAACTCCGGTGACTTGTTCTTGTGGTTGCTTGGAAAGATAGCCTTGCCGGCTGCCTCGTGCCTCTTCTCCGGCGGAATGCCTGAGGCTCGAATCGCGTTGTTATCGAAGCGCTCGCGTAACGGATCGAATAAATGGGCATTTGAAACGTCATCGTCGAAAAACGTTATCAACAGCCGATCGAGGACCTCCGGCAGGTTATCGCATAGATCGTATGCCCGGGCCTCGGGCAGCACGACGGAATCGTCGGCGGCAACGCCCTGTTCATCGATATCCGTGAATGCCGATAACGGGAAATATTCGAGCATTCCCGAGAATGCGTAGACGAGCTTGTCACGCCAGATGGTAAGCAGCCGGTCCTGGTCGCCAAGAAACCGCAGTTGCCGGTTGAGCGTCGCTCGTAAGAGAACACTCTCTTCAAGCGTGAGCCTTGCGAGAACGGATTCCTCGGGAGGCTCGACAAGAAGGCCGTCGAAATACAGCAGGTTCTTGATCGTGCGGTACAGCATCTCTCCGAGCGGAATTGTGGGCGTGACGCCGCGGCGCTCGCAGATCTCGTGGATGAGATCAATGAGAAAGTTGCTGAGGCGCCTTTCGTCCGCGAAGGGCGAGTCCTGAAGAGCGACATTGACCCGCGTGCAGAGATCGAGCGTATCCTGAAGCTCACGATCACGAGCCGATCCGAGGAACAGGTCCTGGAACCAACCCCACCCGTTGGAGGACACGTTACTTGAGCTCGATCACTTCCTCGCCGCCAAAGGAGGCGGCTGCCTCAAGGACGTTCTTGAAGGTCTGGGCCGCTTCCTTGATCTGATCTTCGACCGCAAGCATCTCAACGATGTCCTTGCAATCGATCTTCTTGCCGTTCGACAAATCGTTGACTGACACCGAGAGGTTCATCATTTTGAAGGCAAGCCGTGATGCGACACCCAAAAGCCCGCTTCCCTTTTCGGTCATCGTCATGCGCTCATAGAGCATCGTGTCGCCGAGCTTGTATTTCTCGATATTAGTTCTCTCCTGGTCGGTGAGCTCCGATCGAACAGCGAGCGTGAATGTGATCTTGCCGGTGAATCCCGATTTCTGGTCGTGCTTCAATAGCAATTTCATTTTCTTCTCCCTCTGTTGGTTATTGGGCTTAAACAGCCTACGGATTATGTTTTGAGCTTGCGAAGAAAAGGAGCCCCCGATTCACTTCCTACCTCCTCAGGTAGGGGGACGAAACGTGGAGCTGCGTCTACGGGAGGTCGGTCGGCCGCAAAGTCTGAGCGCTGAACGGCTTGCTCGGCGACCCGTCGATCATGAGCGTCAGGTAGATTTCGTGGTTGGGAAGATTCACCACGTCCTGGGGAACAAAGGCCGGTTCAAATTCGCGCGCAATCATGTTGGCGTCCTCGGGGCCGAGACGGAAAGATAGGAGCGTGCCAACGTTGCCGAGCACAGCGTGCCTCACCTCGGGTTCCAACTGGTACAAATGCTGATGAGCAAGGACGAGCCCGACGTGGAACTTGCGTAGCTCGGAAACCATGTTGGCTACCGAGAGCGTCGTGAAGCTTTGAAATTCGTCGATGAGGACGTGGTAATCGGGCCGGTTTTGCTCCTCGACATCAGCCCGACTGAAAGCCGCTAGCCCCAGCGTCGTTACTAGGAGCGCGCCCAAGAGGTTGGCACTGTCTTCCCCCAAGCGCCCCTTAGCGAGATTCACGATGAGAATCTTTCCTTCGTCCATGATCTGCCGAAAGTGCAGATCGACTGGCGGGCTGGTGAACATCCGATAGAGGCGTGGATCGGCGAGAAAAGCGCCGACCTTGTTTTGAATCGGAGCGATGGATTCTTGGCGATACCGAGGGTTGTAGTTTGGAAATTCCTTGGCCCAAAACGCTTTGACCTGATCGTTCTTCACGCGAGCGAGCACCTCTCTCTGGAACGATTTCTCCGTGAGAATCCGCAAGATATCGGGAAGCTTCGCTTCCCCGAATTCGATAAGCGCGTAGAGGGCGTTTCGGAGCACGTGCTCCATTCTTACGCCCCAGGCCTCACCCCAGAGCTTCTCGAACGCTTCCATCAGACCGGACGCTGCGATCGGGATTCTGTCCGCCCGCACTCGCCGCAAGGGGTTGTAGCCGTAGGGTTGTAAAAGGTCCGGGGCGTTGAGGTAGACGAGGTCGCGCTCGCGCGATCGCGGAACCTGCGCGACAAGCCTCTCGGCGAGATCCCCATGCGGATCGATCACCGTCACCCCGCGCCCGCACAGCATGTCTTGCAGTGCGATTGTCTCCAGCAGGGTCGTTTTGCCCGTCCCGGTTTTGCCGATGGCGTACGTATGAAAGAGTCGGTCGGCCTGCTTGATGCCGAAAGTCCGGTGCGGATTCCGCGCGTTAGTTATTGCGAAGTAGGAAATGTCTTGATTCCCGACCATCTGTTCAGCATAAGTGCAGGCCGGGAGAGAAACACGACGGTGATGCGTGCCTCAGAGGCACGTTATCGGGTCGTGTGCCTTTGAGCGCCATGTCTAACTATGAATGTCGGATCGCTCTTTCTGAAAGGAATCCGACATGGATGCACCAAGTGTTGAAACGCGGGAGTTGGTTTGTCGATTGATCGGGCCGAAGGAGGCGATTCGGCTATACCAGGGATCGCTAACGAGGCTCTTTAACTCTATCGATGGCAGGCGGAGAAGCTCACAGAAACTGCTGGCCGCGCGAGAGCTTATCCGGCGTCTCCTCGCGGAAGAACTGACGGTGAGGTCAGCGCTCTGCAATCCCGGTGTGGTTCGTGATTACCTGCGGCTGTTGCTCTCAACGAAAGAGCACGAAGTTTTTGTCGCGCTGTTTCTCGATGCGCAGAATCGACTGATTTCAGCCGAGGAACTATTTCGAGGAACTCTGACGCAAACCTCGGTGTATCCGCGGGAGGTCGTAAAGCGGGCGTTGATAACAAACGCGGCCGGAGTGATACTAGCGCACAACCATCCGTCCGGAGTCGCGGAGCCTAGCGTACAGGATCAAGCTCTGACACGGACGCTCTCAGAGGCGCTCGCGCTGGTCGATGTTAAAGTGCTCGACCATTTTGTCGTGGCAGGTACGCATGCATTGAGTTTTGCGGAACGGGGACTCCTGTAGAGGTACGACACCTGCTCGCGCAGGTGTCGCTTTCTTTGTTGGCGCACCCATTGGCCTGGGCGACCTTCTCTGATGAAAGCATGCGCCGCAGCGATCGGTCCAAGAAAGAGGATGCACTTTGTACGATGATCGCGAATCCTGACTGCTCGCATAGCATTCAGGCGGACTAGAAATCCTGACACGTGTTTAGTAAAGGTCAACAACATGTCTTCGACGCCGCAGCTGCACCCAACAGAATTCGATCAATACATAGTCAGCGAGCACCTCGGCTCCGGAGCATATGGTGATACATATCGAGTGACATCGGAGACA
>WNFI01484152.1_pt1 | contig 12308 bp, 11 predicted proteins | sample 5400471 | NCBI WGS metagenome assembly WNFI01 (sample SAMN13153348, study PRJNA577476) | soil metagenome | isolation source: 100 cm saprolite on Douglas fir-dominated hillslope | place: USA:California | collected 2013-09-17 | reverse complement strand
TGAAGTTAGCATGAAAGACGCATGAGATAGCCCTGGTCATGCCACAACCGGGGCAAGGTCTGCCGAACACATAACGTATCAAGCAGATAGAGGGGCGGGATTCAAGCCAGGAGGTCGGAACACATAGAATTCCTACAGGAAGGAGGATATATAATCCTACCTTCCCAAGTGACTTGAGCGCTTCGTATTTCTGGTTAGTGTTTGACCAATGGGTATCCATTACTGTCCGTAAAACTGTTGGTGAGGATCATAATAAAGTCAATGAACCACCACACGCCGCAACCACCCGCCGTCAGCAGTTGAACTACCCCTGTCCCAGTTTTGCCTGTATAGAAACGGTGAACTCCTAACCCCCCTAGAAAAATGCATAACAGAAGTGTGGTTAACCAGTCCTTACCTCCACCCATTTGCGGTGGCTGGTTCCATTGGGATTGGCCGTACGGATATGGCTGTTGTCCGGGAAGCGGTTGTTGTGGTGACCACTGCGGTTGTTGTCCGGGAAGCGGTTGTTGTGGTGACCACTGCGGTTGTTGCCCTGGTTGGTCGTTCATAAGATACCCTGCTTTCTCTTCAAACACAGATACAAACGAGATTCGCAAATAGACTCATTCATTATCAATGAAATATTCGGGAATATCAAGAGTAAAGGGGGTGAGATTTAGTTGAGGTTTAGTTGAGATCACATTCTCAGGGACTCACGCCAGGGGCCAATCTGCTCTGCTGGCTCCTAAGAGATGCTAGAACTTTCACGGCAAGCGCGGAAGAGCAATACCGCACAGCATACATTCTTGAAGAGATGGGCTTTGCGAAACCTACGCTACGCTTCAAAAATCTTAAAACTATGCGTTAACTTCGTAGCCTTGCCGAGCATGATACTGACACCGCAGTAGCGCGTCTCGGCCAGTTCGATGGCCCTTTCTACTGAGATGGGGCGTACATGGTGTCCTGTGATGATATGCTCGACGCCTATCTCTACAAAGACCTGTGGATAGGTCTCGGCGCGTACTCCTCGCACATGCACCTCGTAGTGCGTCACGTCTTCTTGCTTCTTCTGCAGAATGGAGATAACACTCATGCCCGAGCAACCCGCCAGGCTGGCCAGCAGCAGCTCCATGGGACTATACCCGGCCTGATGCTCTCCGTCCAGCGTCACCATGTGACCCGAGGTTGACGTAACCTCAAAACGCATTGCCGCGTCATACGTTGCCTGCACCTGTGTACTCTCTGCCATGCTGCTTCTCCTTCGTGCGCTATTTTCCCAGATCTTATCTTACCTACATGATTATAAGACAAAAGACATCAGGTCTCTCTCTTTTTTGTACCCTCACTGCCTATGGTAGTTCGCGGTCGAATTGTGTTGACGGGTATGACTGCCCGTGGTAGCCAGGACCGTCAACACAATGCGAGATGAAGTTGCAGATCATGCTCATCGCAGGAGAAAATAAGAGCAACGAAACAAGCGCGGGTTGAGAACACACCTTGTTCAACTTGACCATCTGTGCCTCGCTTCTCTACCAGGCTTGCCCAGGCATCCCCCTACGCCCCTTCCCACACCTGCACCGTAGTATCATAACTTGCCGAGGCGATGCGCTTGCCATCGGGTGACCACACTGCTGAATTTACTACTTGAGGATGGCCGCTATAGGTAAAGGCACCACTACCATCACCAGCATTCCAGACCTGCACCGTAGTATCATCACTTGCCGAAGCGATGCGCTTGCCATCAGGTGACCACGCTACTGCATATACAAATTCAGTATGACCGCGATAGATAAAGGCACTACTGCCATCACTGGCATTCCAGATCTGCACTGTATGATCATCACTTGCCGAGGCGATGCGCTTGCCATCGGGTGACCACGCTACCGAAATTACTGCTTGAGGATGACCGCTATAGGTAAAGGCGCCGCTACCATCACCAGCATTCCAGACCTGCACTGTATGATCATCACTTGCCGAGGCAATATGAATACCATCAGGTGACCACGCCACCGAATGTACTGCTTGAGGATGACCTTGATAGGTAAAGGCACCACTGCCATTACCAGCATCCCAGATCTGCACAGTATTATCCGCGCCTGCCGAGGCGATATGAATACCATCAGGTGACCACGCTACTGCATTTACTGCATTAGCATGACCGCTATAAGTAAAGACACTACTGCCATCACCGGCATTCCAGACCTGCACCGTAGTATCACTGCTTGCCGAGGCGATGCGCTTGCCATCAGGTGACCACGCTACTGCATTTACTGCATAAGCATGACCATGATAAGTCAAGACACTACTGCCATCACCGGCATTCCAGACCTGTACTGTAGTATCATCACTTGCCGAGGCGATACGCTTGCCATCGGGTGACCACACCGCTGAATGTACTGCTTGAGTATGACCGCGATAGATATACAGAGTGGTTCCAAGCGGGACGTTGAGTGACGCAAGCAAAGCGATACCGCCTCCAGCAACGCCCACGCCCGCCATCACCCCTAGGCCAATAATGACGGCTCGGCGCGAGATACCATGTCTGGGTGGCTGAGGTCGGACACTTTGCGCAGCCGGTACTTCTGAGATAGGCTCCCATGGAATTTGCGTCGCAGGCTGGTTCCCATAGAGGGAAGTAGGAACGGGCATGGATTGGAGCAATGGCTCGGCAAGTGGGGCTGGAGGCGTTAGTGGTTGTACGTTCGGTTGTCCCTGTTGCGAGAGAGGTTGCATGACAAGGTCGGATGGTGTGAGCACTGGTCGCGGCTCTGATTGGCTTTTGTCCTGGGAGCTGGTACTGATGGGAGGAGTGGTTGAGCTGGTCGGCGGGACGGCAACTGGCAGTTCAGGAGGCGAAGGGCGAGTGAATGACGGATTGACCACGATAGGACCAGGAAACGGACGCGTGGCTTCGCTGGCCTGCTCGAAGGCGACGGCGAAGGCGCGCACGCTGCCAAAGCGCTGGCCCACGTCTTTGGCGAGCGCAGTCATCACCACTGCTTCAACCTCTGAAGGAACAGCGAACCCCTGTTCGTGCATGGCAGGGACCGGCTCATGGGCATGTTGATAGCCAAGCCCGATGAAATCGCCTTCGGTAAACGGCAGCTTGCCACAGAGCCACCCGTACATCATAATCGCCAACGCGTACTGATCGCTCGCTCTCTCAGGCTTTCCCCTGTACATTTCCGGGGCCATATAGTAGGGCGTACCACTCACGCTGTATGGGGATTGAATCGAGGTACGCCCCGTTTTCGAAATAACGGAGATGCCGAAATCACTGATCAGCAGTTCTCCTTGCGAACCAATGAGGATGTTATCCGGTTTGATGTCTCGGTGGATCACGCCGGAATCGTGGGCATATTGTAACGCGGGTGCGATTTGCCTGAGATACTGGAGAATGTCGCTCATAGGGAGCCGCTGCCCTTTGTGCCGGGCAAGCGAGCCGCTGGGAGCATATTCGAGCACAAGAAATGGGATGCCATCCCGGATATCAAAGTCGTAAAGGCGCACAATGTTGGGATGGCGCAAGGCCGCCGTTCGCTCGGCCTCGTGCTGGAATAACTCCTTATCGACGTCGGTAAGATGTAAGACTTTGATCGCGGCCTGCTGACTACTAATACGTATGTGCTGACCCAGATAGACATCGGCGAAGCCTCCCCCGCCGAGGCGTCGAACCAATCGATAGTTCCCAAGTTGCTGCCCCGTGTGGTCTGCCATCGTTGTCCTCCCTCCTGTCTCTCACAAGGGCACAGAATACCGCGCTCGTTCTAACGAATGAGAGCTACTATTACTCGTATGCTATAAATATTGTAGAGGCTGGTGGTAGAGGTGTCAAGCAACATTGATTCGACATCCAGGGCAATCGCATCGAAGGAAGAGGTGTTGTTTTAAGAGAGGACAATCTGGATTGAGACATTACCACGATTGAATACTTCACAAGCAATCTAATATTTTAAGAAGGAGACAAGAGCATATGTCGACCTACCATATTCGCCCCCTCATGGGCAACGACAAAAATATGGTTGCACAATTCATCGCCGAATGCTGGGGAGTCGACCTGGTTGTTGGGCATGGTATGGCTTATCAGCCTTCCAGCTTGCCTGGCTTCATAGCCATCGGGAATAATGAACAGGTCGTGGGGCTGCTGACCTACACGCTGGCAGACAATAGCTGTGAGGTTGTAACCATAGACAGTACGCTGCCAGACCAGGGTATTGGCACGGCTCTGATTGAGACGGTCAAAGAGCTAGCCCTCCAACAAAACTGCCAGCGATTGTGGCTGATTACGACTAATGACAACATCAATGCATTACGCTTTTACCAGAAAAGAGGTTTCGTGCTGGTGGCAATTCATAGGAATGCCCTCGAACAGTCGCGCAAGATCAAACCTCAGATCCCCCTGATCGGCGATCACGGTATTCCCCTACGCGACGAAATTGAACTGGAAATCCCGCTAAGGCTATCGTGTCAAATCAAATAAACATGTTACCGAACGGGAATGCGCGGTATAGACTTCTGATGACTTTGCATCAGCCAGGGAAGACATCTTAGTCACCTGGGTAATAGATACTTTATAAAATAAACCCTGCGAACTGCCGTAGGCAGTGAGGATTCCGCAAAACATGCATATGGCGCTAGCTACAAGCAAGAGACATTTGTCATACACGCTCTTCTTGGCGTAAACTATCTCTGGATGATTGATCAAGCGCGTAAGGAAGATGAGCATGGAGAGCACACCCACTACTGACGTGGCTATTATTGGCGGCGGTATTATTGGCTGCGCCATTGCCTACTACCTGCAGAAGTCAGGAGTAGATGTTCACATTCTCGATTCAGGTGAGATCGGAGCGCAGGCATCGAGCGCTGCCGCGGGTCTACTCGCACCTCTAGGATCGCTTTCTGGCCCGGGAGTTTTGGCAGACCTGATGCTCGCAAGTTGGAAATTGTTTCCCACGCTAGTGCCAGAACTTGAAGCAGCCAGTGACCTCACCCTTGAGTATGAACAAACAGGGTCCTTGCGCGTCGTCCGTAGCGCTAAAAACATGGGCAATCTCAGCAAACGCATGCAAGCATGGCAGCCACTGGGCCTGGAGATGCATTGGTTAAGCGGTGCGGATGCTCGCCAGCGTGAGAGCCATTTAGCCGCTGATGTATCTGCCGCCATCTACGCACCAGAAGAAGGGCAGGTAAAAGCAGCGCGAGTCGTCCAGGCCTTCGCTCGCGCCGCGGAACGTCAAGGAGCTACCCTCTCCAAGCGTAGTGAGATTCTCGGACTGCGGCGCTCAGGCAAGAAAGTAACGGGAGTCTACACGGCACAAGGTGACACGCTCGCTTGCAACCATCTCGTCATCACCTCCGGTGCCTGGGCAGCTGATTGTGGTATCTGGCTAGATCTACCCCTACCGGTCAATCCTCAACGCGGTCAGATACTCGCACTGCGCCAACCGGCCTCACACCTGCGCCATATCATTTTTGGTGAAGCTGTCTACCTTGCCCCTAAAAACGATGGCACGATCATCGTAGGTGCCACCAAGGAAGAAGTTGGATTTAATAAACATCTCACCGCTGGCGGTATTGCCTGGTTGCTCAATACCGCCATACGCCTTGCGCCCGTCCTCGACGGCTGCACCATTGAGCACATGTGGGCAGGCTTGCGCCCTAAAACGCCTGATAACCTGCCTATCCTGGGTCCTGCGCCCAACTGGGAAAACGTGACTCTCGCCGTGGGTCATGGCAGCGTAGGTATTATGCTCAGCGCCATCACCGGCAAAAGCATTACCGAGTTGATCCTAACAGGCAAGGTTCCTGCCCTTATCGAAGCATTCAGCGCGGAAAGATTCACCGGCTAGCTGGCACGTCACCCCAAGGATCGGCACACTTATCGAATGTAATCAGCCGCGCTCCGCGCTGGAAGGTGAAATAGGCCCAGGCCCATTGTAGCATTACCAGCAGGCGATTGCGGAAACCGATCAGGTAAAAGATGTGAATAGCCAGCCACATCACCCAGGCAATAAATCCTGCGATACGTATCTTACCTATTTCGACGATGCCAAAGGAACGCCCAACTGTCGCCACGTTGCCTTTGTTAAAGTAGTGAAATGGCGCGTTTGCCTGTTTGCCTGCTACACGACGCTCAATCACGGAGGCAACGTAGTGACCTTCCTGTATAGCGACTGGAGCCACGCCGGGCAGCGGTTTGCCATTTTGCATCACGACCGCTGTGTCGCCAATCACAAAAACATGAGGATGCCCAGGAATGGTCAGATCGGGTAAAACCTTGACTCGACCCGCGCGATCCGTCTCTGCCCCGAGCCACTTGCCTGCCTGGGAGGCCGCTACTCCGGCCGTCCAGATCACCGTTTGCGCGGCCAGGTATTTGCCAGCAATCACCACACCCCCGGCATCTATGGCCTCAACAGGGGCATTCGTTCTCACTTCCACTCCCAGGCGATTCAGGGCCTTCTGCGCCTTTCTTGCCAGCGGCTCGGGAAAGGCCCCAAGTATTCTCGGTACCGCTTCGACAAGCACGATCCGCGCAGAGGTAGGATCGATATTCCGAAAATCCGCGGCCAGGGCCTTGTGCGCCAGTTCGGCAATGGCTCCGGCCATCTCTACACCCGTAGGCCCGGCGCCAACCAGGACAAAAGTCAACAGGGCACGCCGCTTCTCCAGGTCGGTCTCTACTTCCGCGGCCTCAAACGCCAGCAAAATCTTCCGCCGGATAGCGATAGCATCGGTGATCGACTTGAGGCCGGGGGCATATGGCTCCCATTCATCGTGTCCAAAGTAACTATGGCGCGCACCAGTTGCCAGGATCAGGTAGTCAAAGGGCGCCGCTTTATCGTGCATCAAGACACACTGTTCTTGCAGATCTATGCCTGTCACTTCGGCAAAGATTACGTTGGTATTCGCCTGCCTGCCCAGGACACCGCGAATCGGGGCAGAGATGTCGGCAGGTGAAAGAGCCGCCGTGGCGACCTGGTAGAGCAGGGGTTGAAAAAGATGGTGGTTGCTGCGGTCAATTACCGTGACCTGGACTGGCGCATTATGCAGGGTCCTGGCCGCGTATAGCCCACCAAAGCCTCCTCCCACGATGACCACACGCGGCTTCATAGCAACAGGTTGAGTTGGTTTGGTGACAATGCTTTGGGGTAAGTTCTGACTATCTCTAGCCATAGTTATTTCTGTGTTCTGACTCATAGTAGCGTTCTCCTGGCTACATACAGCTCTCTCTTCTATCTTTTCAATCTCATGGTGCATTCTCCCGGCTACATACAGCACTCTCTTCTATCTTCTCAATTATAGAAGTAGGCATAAACCCCGCTTTTTAAGTGGATGGCTGATGTCAATATCATATCGCCTGCATGTAAGAGGAGCAATTCCAGAGTCATGCGCGCCGCCAAAAAGTACCCTGTAGGGTTGAGAGTCAGTCTCAAACTCTACATCGCAAGAGTCTTAAGTTGGGTGTGAGCTTTGCTGCCACTGGCAGCAAAGCTCACACCCAACTTAAGAAAAGGCGAGCCAGCGCAGCTGGCGAGTGGACAGAAGAGTTTCACGTATTATTAGTTCATCCATTGCGATAATAACCATATTACTTATCTCCTTGTAATTTAAAATAATTTATTTAAAATAATTATAGGATATAGTTTCATACAGAAAGGAAATAAACGAATAGAAATATGCTCAGCTTATTGCATTCAAAGCGATTTTCCATAAGTCCTTATGGCCTCTGTATATGTACCCTGATAGCCGCAGCCACGCTGGCGCGTTTTATACTCATCTACTTCAATTGGCCTGTTACAAATAGCGATGAAGGCAACATGGGTCTGATTGCCCTGCATATAGCGTACCAGGGAGATCACCCCACCTTTTTTTATGGTGTGCCTTACATGGGTCCTCTGGAAGGATATATTGCTGCACCTTTATTCCGCCTGCTTGGACCCTCACTCTTCGCGTTGCGCCTGGGCTTGCTACTCCTATTCATCTTATTTCTGATTTGTATGTACTACTTGACTCGTCTCCTTTACACCAGGGGGCTGGCCTTATTCATAGTTGTGCTGCTCAGCCTGGGATCAACCGACGTCATTATGCGTCAACTCAAAGCTGTTGGAGAATACCCCGAAATAGAACTGTTCGCCGCCCTGATCTCTCTGCTTGCCGCCTGGCTTGCACTCTCTCATCCCTCATCAGATGTGCATCCAGCAACGTGGTTAAAATGGAGGCGTATCCTGGTCTATGGTCTGCTGGGCTTGATCGTAGGGCTGGCACTCTGGGTCGATTTCTTGATCCTTCCTTTCGTAGCAACCGCTGGACTGCTTTTGTTACTCTTCTGTCGCCGCGAGCTGTTTTCATGGTCAGGGCTTAGCCTGTCATTAGGGACTATGATTGGTGCATTTCCTCTCATCTATTACAATCTCACTGCTCCTCCGGGCGAAAACTCCTTGAAGACCCTGCTATCTCTCCACCAGGCAAATGGAGCAGAGGGCCCCACACTATACATTTCCCTTCTAAAGCAGATCTTTAGCACTATCATGATTGGCCTGCCTCTCACTACCGGAGCTAACCCGCATTGTTCTGGTACAACTCTAGCAAGTTTTGGCTCAACGACCTCATCGATGCTTCCCTGTGAAATATTCCAGGGAGGCTGGAGCATGGGTTTTCTCGTCTTGTGGACTAGCGCCACTTTTCTGGTCATTGCTTTCCTCTGGCAACAACGCCATCAAGGTTCGGCACGCAATTGGTCGCTAGAGCAGCGACAGGACGTAATACTCCAGTGTTGTCGCCTGATGCTCTTGATCAGTGCGGGTCTAACCATCGTTCTATATGTTGCCAGTCCCTTAGCGGCTCTCTACCCATTTACCGCTTTTCGCTACCTCACATGCGTACTTATCGCAACTCCCGCTGTATTATGGCCTCTATGGATGGGTATCAGGAAATTAGAGATACCACCGATCATGCGCGCAAAAGCGATGTTCATCTTGAAGGGAAGCACCCTGCTCTTTATTGGTGTCACATTTCTGTTGGGGACCGTGCGCACCTTCCAAGAAATACCCGCGGCTCAAGCTGCCCACGATTCAGAAGATATCCTGGTTCGTGATTTGCTAAATAATGGGGCTAAGCATATTTATTCTGACTATTGGACCTGCAATCGCCTCATCTTTCACAGCCAGGAGCAGATTATCTGCAGTGTTCTTACTGAACAACTGAAACCAGGCTTTAATCGTTATACACCCTATGTTCCCGTCGTGAAGGCGGCTCCCCATCCCGCCTATGTCTTTGCCCTTGGCTCCCCCTTCGCCACAACATTCGAACAACACATGCGCTCACAGCATCACTATCAACGCCACACTTCCAGGGGTTATGTCATCTACCAGGAGGATAGTCCCTAAGGAAAATAAAAGGTGTTCATCTGCTCAGTGAGCCATGGTTAAGCGCGATGGACGATCAAGTTTTACAGAAGGTGAAGGAATGTGCCGTCGACTATCTTCATATGAGGATGGATGATAGTATCTCTGTTGCTGAAATTTTTCGTGACGACACGACCCAGGGCTTTGATGTCAGTATACAAGGAAGAGCAGTCCCTACCCCACAACGATGCATTGTGGTGGTGAAAGACGGTCAAGCAAGCATTTTGGACGAACCAGATGCGCCTCTGGCATTCCAACCGTGAGAGCAGCAACCAGCTGCTGCGGTGGAGAACCATGCATGACCAGGAGCAGACCAATCGATGCAAAACGGCTGGCTGCTGGCTCCTTCTGGAGCACGAGCTGGGCGATGCTCAGGCCCGGCTCTTCCCTCTTCTCTTCAGCTGTCACCCTCTTCTACACTGTTCCAGTGACGGACTGAACCGGCACGCCTTTCCTTTCAGGAAGGCATTGCGGCCTCGATGGCAGCGAGGAGCGTCTCCAGTGCATACGAAGCATCGCGGCGTACTCCATTGATGAAGAAGGTCGGTGTGCCGAGAGCGGGCCGTGCTCGGTCAGCCGGAAGTCGGCTTCGCTGCTATTCCTGGAGGCCATCCAGCGTCTCGGCTGCCTCGTCTGGTCGGACGGGGCCGGGCGTTCGAGATACTGCTGGGGGGCGAGGACTTCGATGGCGAACTTGCCGAGCGGTACGGATATGTCAACCGCGCCATTCCAGACGACGAGTTCGAAAACTTCGTCGACCGCTTCGCTCGCCGAGTCTCGAAGTTCGATACCACATCCTGAAAACTGAGAACCTGGGACACACCTGGGCTTATAGGGCGCGCCCAGCAGGGTTCGAACCTGCGACAACCGGTTTAGAAGACCGATGCCTCACCCGAACCGCTCCTCAAGCCAGTTTACACGTATTGCGGTAGTGGCCGCAATCGGTTTGCTGTTTTCCTACTGCCATATCTACACAAGGAGTTCATATGGCAGTAGGAAAAGTGAAAGAACGCGCATTTGCTTCTATCTCCGTGCAGGAAGCTGTAGCTAGCTTCCTGACATCGCTCCACGTCAAACACCTGCGGCCAAAGACGCAATCTGAATATCGTTCAGAACTGGGCTTCTTTGCTGCTTGGTGTCAGAGTCTGCATATCACACTCGACCAGGTGAATGCAAAACAGGTCGACGCCTTTCTTGATCACATCAAAGCCACTCACAGACCGCGCCAGGCGCATAAGCAAGAAATATCAACCTATACGCTCAATAGCCAGGTCAGAGTTATTCTGACGTTTTTGAACTGGTGTCTGGATGATGAAGAGTACAGCCACCATGTCAAGGCAGATGTTGTCAGGCGCATTAAGAAACCGCGTGTGATCAAGGTTATTTTTGAGACGTTTAACGCAGAACAGATAGATGCGCTTCTTGCAGCCTGCGCACATGAGGAAAGCGACCATTTACGACTGCGAGATCAGGCTATTATCAAATTGCTGCTGGATACCGGCATACGCGCAACGGAACTGTGTACGCTGACTATCGCAAATGTCGATCTTTCCCCATCGGACGCACATATCAAGATCTTTGGCAAGGGTAGCAAATGGGGTGAAGTCGGTATGGGTACGGATTGTCGCAAACTTATGAGTCAGTACTGGCGCAAGTTTCGTGAACCCACGCTAGAAGATGAGATCAGGCAGCGAACACGGGAAAAGAAACTGACAGATCAGCAAGAGCGGAGATTGAAAAGAGAGTTGCAAGAAACCGCTACTTTTTTCATGAGCAGGAGTGGCAAGCCGCTCACAAATAATGGCCTGTACCAGTTGATCAGACGCCTGGGCGTATGGGCAAAGATCACAGGTGTGAGGTGTAGTCCTCACACGCTGCGTCACACATTTTCAGTGATGTTTATGCGCAATGGAGGCGATATTTACACCCTTAGTAAGCTCTTGCGCCACAGCTCGGTAAAAGTCACAGAGAATTACTTGAAGTCCATCCAGCAATGGGAGGCACGCAAAGCATATAAATCTGTTGTAGACAATCTGTAGGTCGGACGCTCACCACGAAGCTGAAACCGACGCGGTGAGCTAATCAACAACGCGATCAGTCCGCATTGCTGACTATTCGTAGAACGAATGAGCGACAATGCTGAGTGCAGGAGCACTGCTATATGGGCGAACCTGAGCAGAATATCTTTAGCAACAATCGGATCGGCAATAATAATGCGTTCATCATGCGGTATCCAGCCTGAAGCAAGGCATGGATATTTATAAGCTCTCTCGGCAAATGGGCCATTCTGGAATCCAGGTCACGGAATTATACTTAAAGTCATTGAAACAGCGTGAAGCTCGGCAAGGCGGAATTTCTGTGTTTGATGCCATCTTAGCTCCAAATGTCAGCAAAAAAGAATGACATAATGAAATATTATTTTCAAAATGCACGTAATGTCAGTAAAAGTTACTGATATTTGAAAGATAATGTTAAACTTTACAAATTGCTCCAGACATATCAAATATCCAAAGTATCAACAAAGTATTCAATGATATATATTGTGATAATAGGCATCACTTGATTTTTGGGCATCAAACCTATAGTAATTCCCGGTCGTTTGTGCTAATATTGATAAGCACAAGGAGGTGGTTCAATGCATGTGAACGACATGATTACTGCTATCGAGGCGACCCAACGTACAGGAGTTAGTCTGGTCAGTATCCATTACTGGGTCCGCAAAGGGTACTTGCCCGGGAAGATTCTAGGCCATACGCTTCTCGTAAGTGCTTCGCATCTTGAAGCAGCGAATCGGAGATCGTTACAAAACAAGGAGAGACAGCGATACCTGCCTAAACAGCAGGCAAGCTAAGAAAGTCAAAAATAAGCAAGTACAAAAAAAATGAACCACGCTCCTGATAAAAGCGTGGCTCAACCGAG
>WNFI01368813.1_pt1 | contig 12308 bp, 15 predicted proteins | sample 5400471 | NCBI WGS metagenome assembly WNFI01 (sample SAMN13153348, study PRJNA577476) | soil metagenome | isolation source: 100 cm saprolite on Douglas fir-dominated hillslope | place: USA:California | collected 2013-09-17 | reverse complement strand
TGTGCCCCCCTTTGCCTCGCCGTGGACCTCCGCTGGAGGAAGGTCATCGAGGTTCGGCGCGGATCAGCGCCAGGCGCGATCCTACTCTCTGACCCGATGCGCACACCATCCGGCTGGCGACGCATGCTCACCCTCTTCACGCTCGCCTCGTTCATCGAGGTCGTCGCGTACGGCCAGCTCGCCGCGTTCACGCCGCTGCATCTCGCGACGCTCGGCATCGCGCCGGACGACGTCCCCGCCGCGGTCGGCATCATCACCGCGGCCGTCAACGTGATCGGCCTGCTCTTCCTCCCCTTCTGGGGCGTGCTCGCCGACCGCTACGGCCGCAAGCCGCTGATCATCCGATCGTTCGTCGCGACGGGCAGCGGCCTCGCGATCGCCGCGTTCGCGCGAAACGTCTGGATGTTCACGTTCGCCCGCGGCCTCACCGCGCTCAACCTCGGCAACAGCGGGCTGATGATGACGACGCTGCAGGAGTCCGCGCCCGCGGCGCGCCTCGGCTTCGCGTTCGGCGTCGTGAATGGTGCAGGCCCGCTCGGCGCGTTCATCGGTCCGCTCGTCGGCGGCCCGCTCGTCGATCGCTACGGCTTCAACGTGGTCCTCGCGATCGACGCGATCCTGCTCGCGCTCGTCGTCGCGGGACTCACCATCGGGTACCGCGACGCGTTCGTGCCGCCGATCGCGCATCCGCCGATCTTCCGCTCCGCGTTCGACGGGCTGGCGCTCATCTGGCGCTCGCCCCGGCTGCGCGCGCTGTTCCCGGCGCTCCTCATCCTGTTCTCGGGCTGGCTGCTCACGTTCGCCTACGTACCGATCGTCGTCCAGCGGATCCACGGCGAGGACGGCGTGGCGACGGCCGTCGGCATCGCGCTCGGCGCCAGCGGGCTCGTGACGCTCGTCGCGTCTCCGGCGATCGGCGCGCTCGCCGATCGGTTCGGCCACTGGCGCACCCTCTACATAGTGATGACGTTCGCGTACCTCCCGCTCAACCTCGCGTTCATCGTCGGCCCGGGGATCGGTACGTTCATCGTGAGCCGGGACCCGTTCCTCATCTTCCCCGCCGCGGTGGTGTTCACGCTCGCCGGCGTACCCCTGCTCGCCGCCGCAGCTCGCCGTCCGCTCGGCTAGTCGAACCCGTACGTGTACCGATGGCGGACCTGGATGAGGTACGTCACTCGATCCTGCTTGCCCCACACGACCATCTGGCGATCCGCGGCCTCCCGGCCGTCGTAGCGGACGCCGAGCGCGTGGATGTCGCGCAGCGCCTCGTCGTTGAACGCGACCGCCTTCGCGACGCCATCGAGCCGCACGTAGCGCTCGGCCTCGCCGACCAGGATCGACACGCGTGGATCGGCCTCGAGATTGCGCGCCTTCGCGCGCTCCTGCGTCGTGTTCACGATGAGCTCGTCGCCGCGGCGGTCGTACCAGACCACGGTCAGGTGCGGTGATGTGTCCGGATTCACCGTCCCCATGACCGCGAACCGCGGGACGTCGAGGAAGGCGCGCACGTCCTCACCCAGCTTCACATCGCAACCGTAGCGCGCATCCCGCGCTGACCCGCTCGTCCGGGCGGCGCCGTCGGTATGACGAATACCGAACGACCCGCCGATGCGCAATCATTGACCGCATGAGCGTTGGTCTGGCGATCGCCGTCGCGGCGTTTCCGGCCTTCATCGCGAGCGCGGTCGAGTTCGTCGAGGCGCTCACCATCGTGCTCGCCGTCGGCGTCACGCGCGGCTGGCGCGCCCCGCTCTACGGGACGCTGGCCGCGATCGGGACGCTCGCCGTGATCGTCGCGCTCCTCGGCGTGACCCTCGCGACCGTCGTCCCGGAGCAGGCGCTGAAGATGTTCGTCGGCTCGCTGCTGCTGCTCTTCGGCCTGCGCTGGCTCCGGAAGGCGATCCTTCGCTTCGCGGGCATCGTCGCGCAGCACGACGAGGAGCGCATCTTCCAGGAGGAGCTCCGTGCGCTGCGCGAGCAGGGGCTGAAGCGGACGAAGTTCGACAGCGTCGGCGCGGTCGTCGCGTACAAGGCGGTGCTCCTCGAGGGCACTGAGGTCGCGTTCATCGTCATCGCGTTCGGCGCGCATGGCGGCGCGGCGATGACCTCGGCGGTGATCGGCGCGATCGCCGCCGGCATCGTCGTCATCGCCATCGGCGCCGCGGTCCGCAGGCCGCTCACGATGGTCCCCGAGAACTGGATGAAGTTCGGGGTCGGCGCGATGCTCTCGTCCTTCGGTGTCTTCTGGTTCGCCGAGGGCCTGGGCGTGACGTGGCCCGGCGACGCGCTCTCGCTGTTCCCGATCCTCGGGATCTTCCTCGTCACGAGCTGGCTCGCGGCGCGCATGCTCCGAGCGATGCTGCCCGACGGCGCCGAGATCGCCGGACGGAACATCTGATGCTGCGCGCGGTCTGGGAGACCCTCTTCGGGCTCGTCGTGGACGACGGCTCGCTCGCGATCGGCATCGTGATCGCGCTCGCGATCGCGTGGGTCGCGGCGCGATCGATCGGCGACGCGACGGGCTGGCTCCTCCTGGTGATGCTCATCGGGCTGGTCGTGGCCAACCTCTACGCCGCTGGACGCAAGGCCCGCCGGCACCTCGCGATCTAGCGCACCGCCGGCGCGGCCTCGTCGCGATGCGAGCGGTATCGCACGATCTCGGGGATCCATGCCGCGACCGCGACGACCGACGCGACGCACGCGAGCCCACCCGTCACGACCGACCCGATCGGTGACCAGAGCGCGACCGCGCCCGACTCGAACTGCCCGAGGTACGGACCGCCGGCGACGAACATGATGTTGATCGCGTTCAATCGCCCGCGGAGGGCGTCGGGGACGACCAGCTGCAGGATCGTGCTGCGGAAGATCGAGCTGACGACGTCGGCGCCGTTCGCGATCGCCAGCAGCACGAGCGCGAGCGGGAACATCCCCTCGTCGAGGACGCCGAACGCGGCGATCGCGAGTCCCCACACGGTCACGGCGATGAGGACCGTCAACCCCTGGCGCTTCACGCGCGACGTCCAGCCGGACGCGACGGCGGCGACCAGCGCGCCGACACCCATCGAGGCGTAGAGCAGCCCGAGGCCCTCCGGGCCGACGTGGAAGACGCGCTCGGCGTAGTACGGGAACAGCGCGCGAGGCGAGCCGAAGAACGTCGCGAGGAAATCGAGGGCCATCGTCGCCAGGAGGATGCGCGTGACGGTCAGGTAGCGCAGGCCCTCGACGAGGGACCGCACGACCGGCTGGCGAGGCGTCGGGACGCGCGGCGGCGTGCGCATGCGCCAGACCGCGACGAACGCCGCGGCGAACGACGCGACGTCGATCCAGTACGCGACCGCGATGCTCCAGCGCGCGATGACGAGGCCCGCGAGCAGCGAGCCGAACACGATCGACAGCTGGAAGACCGTCTGGTTCAGGGCCATCGCGGCCTGGATGTGGCGGCGCTCGACGAGCGTCGGTGCGAGCGACGCCCGCGTCGGGCTGTCGAGCGCGGAGAAGCACGCGCCGGCGGCCGTGAGGACGTACAGCAGCGGCACCGACGCGAGCTCGAGCTGCGTCGCGATGGCGAGCGAAAGCGACACGGCGGCGAGGCCGACCTGGGTGATGAGCAGCAGCCGCCGCCGGTCCACCGCGTCGGCGATCACGCCCGCGAAGAGCGAGAGCAGGAGCAGCGGTACGGCCTGGAACAGGCCGATGAGCCCGACCGCGAACGAGGAGCCGGTGAGCACGAAGACCTGGTACGGGAGCGCGACCAGCCGCAGCTGGCTGCCGCTCATCGACACGAGCTGACCGAGCCACAACAGGCGGTACGCCGGCGATGCGCGGAGCGGCGTGAGGTCCGGGAGGAGGAATCGCCACCAGCGCATCAGCGGCGCTTGAGCTCGAAGATGATCTCGCCGTCGATGAGGTCGCCCGTGCGCAGGAATCCGAGCTTCTCGTTCACGCGGAGCGACGCCGCGTTGTCCGGCGTGACGCCCGAGATGAAGTGGCGGACGCCGTGCTCGCGCGCTGCCCAGTCCATCATCGCCTGCGCGACCTCGGTGGCGAACCCGCGTCCGCGATACGCGCTGAACACGGTGTACCCGGTCTCCGCGGCGCCGGGCGCGCCGAGGTCGTTCACGCCGGGTGGGCCGTGGAAGTTCGCGAAGCCCACCATGACGCGTTCGGGCTCGCGCAGGACGATCGCGCGGAGCGACCACGGGAGCCATGCGGGCCGCTCCTGGACCTGGGCGCGCCGGAGGCGCACGAGGCCGAGGTCGTTTCCGGGGAACGCGTCCGGGACCGCGAAGTCAGCGAGCCGGCGCGTTGCCTCGCGGTCCCCCGCGACGAGGGCATCGAGCAGCGCGGGTGAGAGCGAGACGAGATCCAGGCGGCGCGAGCGGATCGGGTCGATCAGCGAACGTTAGAGGTAGCGGCGGAAGTGCTCCGCCGCGAGCCGCGAGACCTCCTCGATCGCGCCCGGCTCCTCGAACAGATGTGTGGCGCCCGGAACGATCACCAGCTCCGTCGGCGCGTGCATCCGCGCCATCGCGAGCCGGTTGAGCTCGAGCACCTCGGGGTCGCGCCCGCCGACGATGAGCAGCGTCGGCGCGACGACCCGCCCGAGGGCGTCGCCCGCGAGGTCGGGCCGGCCGCCGCGGGACACGATGGCGCGGACCGCCGGACGCTCCGCTGCGGCGACGAGCGCGGCCGCGGCGCCGGTGCTCGCGCCGAAGTAGCCGATCGGCAGCTCACCCGCGCGCGGGTCGGACGCGAGCGCATCGGTCACGGACACGAGACGCCGACCCAGCAGCGCGATATCGAAGCGGAACGCGCGGGTCCACTGATCCTCTTTCTCCTCGTCCGCCGTCAGCAGGTCGAAGAGCAGCGTCGCGAAGCCTTCCGCATTGAGCGACTCCGCGACGCGTTTGTTGCGCGAGCTGTGCCGCGAGCTCCCGCTGCCGTGAGCGAAGATGACGACGCCGCGGGCGGTATCGGGGACGACGAGGTCGCCCTCGATCGCGCCGTCAGTGACCTGCAGCCGCACCGCGCGTCCTCGTCATGCGAGCGCGGACCTCATCGTCCTCGACCTGGCCGAAGTCCTCGTAGTAGAGGCCCACGGCCCGGAAGTTGTCGAGCTCGCCGAGGCAGATGACGTCATCGACCTCGCGGCGGAGCTGCTCCGCCGTCTCCCGCGCGCAGACCGGCACCGCGACGATGACGCGCTTCGGACCCTGCGCCTTCACCGACCGCGCGGCGGCGGTCGCCGTGGCGCCGGTCGCGAGCCCGTCGTCGACGAGCACCGCTGTGCGCCCGCGCAGCGGTACCGGGTCGGCGCCGCCGCGGTAGCGGCGCGCGAGCTCCTCGAGCTTCGCACCCTCGCGGGCCGCAGCTGCCTCGATCTCGCGGTCGTCGAGCCCCGCGGCGCGCACGACGTCATCGCGCAGGACGACGACACCGGGCGCCACCGCGCCGAACGCGAGCTCGGGCTGCCAGGGCACGCCAAGCTTCCGCGCGACGATGACGTCGAGCGGCGCGCCGAGGGCGTCGGCCACCTCCGACGCGACGACGACGCCCCCGCGCGGCAGCCCGAGCACGACCGGGTCGTCGAGCCCCTCGTCGCGTAGCCGTTCGCCGAGCGACCGACCGGCCTGGATGCGATCGCGAAATGCCATGCGACCGTCACACCGCAGAGCGCATGCCCGGTCCATGAGACCGGTGCCTGGCGCGGCACCATCGAGGGTGGCGGGTCGAGGAGCCGGGTCGCGCTCGCTAGCGATCCTTCGGGTCATCTGGATCCATCCGGCGGTCGAGGTGGATCCAGATGGCCCGCGCGTACCGGAAGCAGAGCGGCGCGAGCGGCAAGAATGACAGGCTCGTGAGGAGCAGCACCCACTCCAGCGACCACCGCGTCAGCCAGAGCAGCGCGAAGAAGATGACGCCGACGAGCACGATCGCGATCCCGTAGCTGAGCGCCATCGCGCCGACGAAGTAGCCGTGCTCGCGCTCGTAGTACAGGCCGCACTCCTCGCAGCGCTCGGGCATCGAGATCGCGCCGTTGAACAGGCGGCCGCGATGGCAGCGCGGGCAGCGAAGCCGGAGGATCGAGCGGAGCATCAGCTCCGCTTCGCGGCTCCGAAGAGGCCGAGGAAGGTCGCCTCCGCGACGGCCACGTTCTCGAACTCGCCCAGGTGCAGGCTCTCGTTCTCCGAGTGCGCGTTCGACTCGGGATCCTCGACGCCCGTGACGAGGAGCTCGGCACCAGGGAACGCGCGCGCGAAGTCGGAGAGGAACGGGATGCTGCCGCCCTGGCCGATGTCGATCGTCTCGCGGCCCCACGCCGCACCGAGCGCCTCCGTCAGGGCGACATACGCGGGGCCGCTCGTCGACGCGGTGAATGCCTCGCCGGTGGGACCGCGAGTGATCTTCAACTCCGCGCCCCACGGCGCGCTCGCCTCGAGGTGCTTCACGAGCGCATCCTGCGCGGCCTTCGCATCCTGGCCCGGCGGCACGCGCATCGAGATGCGCGCCTTCGCGACCGGCCACAGGGTGTTCGACGCCTCGCTGACCGGCGTCGCGTCCAACCCGATGATCGACAGCGACGGCTTGCGCCAGAGGCGCGAGGTAAGCGAACCGTCTCCGATGAGCTTCACCGACGGCCGGGTCCCGACCCAGCCGCGGAGCTCGTCCTCGGTGAGATCGAGCGGGTCCGCTTCATCGACCTTGAGCCCCTTCACCGCGACGCGGCCCTGATCGTCGTGCAGCGACGCGAGCAGCCGCGCCATCGCCATGAGCGCGTCGGGGACCGCACCGCCGTAGCCGCCGCTATGGACCGCGTGATCGCTCACGCGGACCTCCACGGTCACGAGGGCGTTGCCGCGCAGCGTCGTCGTGATCGCAGGCTGGCCGATCCGCCAGTTCGACGAGTCCGCGATGATCACGGCGTCGCAGCGCAGGGTGCCCTTTTCGGCGGCAAGGAAGTCCAAGAGGTGTGCGGACCCCGACTCCTCCTCGCCCTCGATGAACAGCGCGACGCCGCACGGCGGCTTGCCGCCGAACGCCCGCAGCGCGGCAAGGTGCGCGGCGATACCGGCCTTGTCGTCCGCGGCTCCGCGGCCATAGAGGCGGCCGCCGCGCTCGGTCGGCTCGAACGGGTCGGTCGTCCAGCGGTCGCGCGGTCCTGGTGGCTGCACGTCGTGATGCGCATAGAGCAGGACGGTCGGCGATCCCTTCGGTCCCTCGGCCCGGCCGACGACCGCGGGATGCGCACCTTCTTTCTCGACGACCCGCGCATCCACGCCCGCCGCCGCGAACAGCTCCGCGGTGAGCCTCGCGGTCTCGCGCACCGGCTCGGCCGGATATCCGGTCGCGCTCATCGACGGGATCCGCACGAGCCGCTCGAGCCCCTCGCGCACGTCGCCCATCGAGGCGCGCACCTTGGGACGGAGCTCGTCGGCGAGCTGCTTGGCGTTCACGGCCCGCGAAGTGTACGGACATAATCGCGCGCGCAGACCGGCGAAGTCAGCAGGCGCGGATGCCGCCACACCGACGGCCTCGCCCCGATGCGGCCGGCGATGTCGTCGAGGTACGGCAGAAGCTCGACGCGCATCTGGTCGTCACGCGCCGCGCGCGCTCGCGCGACGCGGGTCTCGATCTCGCGGCGCATCATGTCGGGCGGCGGCAGTGCGACGCGCCCGGCGAAGACCTCCGCGGCCCAGCGGGCCTGCAGCTCGGCGACAGGGAAGACCGGCCCCGACACCCGGGTCATCCCCACGAAGGCGAGGCCGTCGATCCCCGGCGGGAACACCAGGCGATACAGCGCGAGGGCCCCGTCGATCCGTTCCGGGACACCCTGCGGGAGGAACGGGAACTCCGACCGGTAGCCGGTCGCGAGGACGATCGCGTCGGCATCCGCGCGGGTCCCGTCCGCGAACCGGGCGCCGCGCTCGTCGAGGCCCACGAGCTCCGGCCGCAGCGTGACCCGCCGCGACGCGAGCGCGTCGAGGAAATCGGTGCCCTGCGTGCTCTTCAAGCTGACGCGATCGAGGACGAGTCCGCGGCGCGTGTACTCCCTTCGCACCACCCGGCGTGCGCTCCATCGGCGGATGGCCGCCGGCAGCATGCGGCTGAGGCGCGAGGCGCGGTGGTCGTACGGCCGCCCGCGATGATGACGCGGCACGAACGTCGGCATCTCGCGCACGGCGACCTGGACCGAGCGCGCGGTCCCCGAGAGCTCGACCGCGATATCGGAGCCGCTCGATCCGGCACCCGCGACGACGACGGCCTGCCCGGCGAACGGTGCGGGGCCGGCGTAGTCGGCGGCGTGCACGATCCTGCCGCGGAACGTCTCGCGGCCGGCGAGCTCGGGCACGTACCGCCGCCCATTGAGACCCGATGCCACCACGACCGCGTCGAACGGCTCACCGTCGACCGTCCAGCCCGCGCCGCTCGGACCGACCGCCGCGATGTCGCGGCCGAGCCGGATGCGCGCCCGCACCCCGGTCAGGTCGGCATAGCGCTCGAGATACGCGAGGACCGCCTCACGGCCGGGGTGATCGGGAAGATCGCCGTCGAACGGAAGGTCGGAGAACGCGGTCTTCTGCTTCGACGTGTTCGTCCGTAGCGATGGATAGGCGAGGCCGGTGTCCGGCCGCCAGATCCCGCCGATGTTGTTCGTTCGCTCGAAGACGATGGGCTCGAGCCCGGCCGCCACCAGCCAGCGGGCGCTCACCAGCCCCGCTGCGCCCGCCCCGATCACGGCCACCCGCTTGGTCACCGTGCGAGTATCGACCGATGACGACCTTCGACAGCGACGCAGCGCTCACGCTCCTCCAGACGGGCGAGCTGATCTTGCGGGGACGGATCGTCACCGCGTCGAATGCCAGCTTCCTCGGTACGGTCCGCGACGGCGACGTCGAGGCGTCCTGCGTGTACAAGCCGGTGCGCGGCGAGCGGCCGCTCGAGGATTTTCCCGACGCGACGCTCTGGAAGCGCGAGCGCGCGGCGTATCTCGTGTCCGAGGCGACCGGCTGGGGCATCGTGCCGCCAACGGTCACGCGCGACGACGGCCCCTTCGGCGCCGGCATGGTGCAGCTCTGGATCGACGTCGACGAGCAGGCCGACGTGTGGAAGATGGTCGGCGAGCCCGACCCGCGGCTGCGCCGGATCGCGCTGTTCGATGCCGTGGTGAACAACGCGGACCGCAAGGGCGGCCATCTGCTTCCCACGGCCGACGGCCACGTGTACGGCGTCGATCACGGCATCACCTTCGCGGCGGAGCCGAAGCTCCGCACGATCCTCTGGGACTGGCGCGGCGAGCCGATCGCCCCCGAAGAGCTCGACGTGCTGCGAGCGCTCCGCGTCGCCCTCGAAGGTCCGCTCTGTCAGCAGCTCGGTGCGCTCATCGCGCCCGCCGAGATGCACGCGCTGGAGCTGCGGCTCGAGCGGCTCATCCGCACGAAGGTCTTTCCGCAGCCGGACCCCTACCGGATGGCGGTGCCCTGGCCGCCGTTCTAATAAACCCTGAGAGCTTCGCTGGCTTCGCCTGCTCCGCTCTCTGGGGCCCTCTGTGCTGCGTCGGCACACCGGGGCTCGGCTGGGCGAAGCCCAGCCTCGCCTGTTTCGGCCGGCTTGGACCGGCTTGGGCCGGGTTAGGCCGGCTTAGGCCGCTGCGATCTCGGCGCGGAGCAGCTCGCGCACTTTGTCGGCGAGCGCTCCGACATCGAAGGGCTTGGCCATGACCTCGCGCGGTGCGCGTCCGCGGATCGTGCCGCGCGCGAGCTCGGGATTCGCGGTCACGAAGAGGACGGGGATGTTCGCGAGCGCCGGCTGATTCCGCACGAGGTCGTAGACGTCGATGCCGCTCGCTCCCGGCAGCTGCACGTCGAGGATCAGGAGCCGCGCGCCCGAATCGATCACCGCGTCGACGACCAGCGCGCCGTTCGACACGAGGACCGGGTCGATGCCGTCCGCGCGCAACGTCTCGGCGACGAGCGAGGCGATGTCGTCGTCGTCTTCGGCGACCACGACGGCCGGGCGCGCGCCGGTACCGCTCATTCGGGCATCCTCTTGCGGTGAGCGAGCTGCGGTTCGGGCTGGACTTCGGCACCTCCAACAGCGCCGTCGCCGTCGCCGACGAGAACGGCGTGCGCCTCCTGCCGATCGACCCGAGCGGCGGCGACACGCTGCCGAGCGTGCTGTACGTGCGTCGCGACGGCTCCGTGCAGATCGGTCATCCGGCGATCCGGTCGTTCCTCGCCGACAACCGCGCCCGCGGTCCGGTGCAGCGCGAGTACAGGCCGCTCGGCATCACGATGGTCTCGAGCAACCCGCGGCAGAAGACCGTGGAGGCGACCATCCTCGCCGACGTCTCATCGCCGGGGCGGTTCTTCCAATCACTGAAGACCTTCCTCGGCGATCCGCTGCTGTCGAGCACGAACGTGTTCGGCGACGAGCGCGGCCTCGAGGAGCTCATCGCGATGATCCTCAACGGGATCTTCGAGCGCGTGGCGGAGCTCACCGGCACCCGACCGACGTCCGCGACGGTCGGCCGTCCGGTCGAGTTCGTGGGAGGCGCCGAGGTCGAGGAGCGTGCACGGACCCGTCTTGAGCAAGCCGCGCGCCTGGCCGGACTGCGCGACGTCCGCTTCGTGGAAGAACCGGTGGCCGCGGCCCTCGCGGCCGACGTGCCGGCGGGCCTCACGCTGGTCTTCGACTTCGGCGGCGGCACGCTCGACCTCTGTGTAACGCGCCGTGACAAAGGCGAGATCGCGGTGCTCGGGACCGCGGGCGTCGACGTCGCCGGCGATCGGTTCACGCAGCTGCTCATCGATCAGCTCGTCGCGCCACACCTCGGCGCGGAGAAGGCCTGGGGACCCAAGGGGCTCATCCTTCCCCGCTTCATCACGTCCGCCATCGGCGATTGGCGTGCGCTGTCGGCGCTGAACGAGAAGCCGATCCTCGAGGCCCTCGATGACCTGCAGTCGCTGGGCGCGCCGAAGCGCGAGCTCGCGGCGCTGCGCAGCGCGATCGAGCTGCAGCTCGGGTACGAGATCTTCTCGGCGGTGGACACGACGAAGATCGAGCTCTCCGCGGTCCAGCTCGCGCTCTTGAGCTTTCACCGCGGCGCGGTCGACATCGATCAGCAGGCGTCACGGCGCGCGTTCGAGGTCGCGATCGCGCCGCTGCTCGCGCGCGTCGATGCCGCGATCACGACGGTGCTCGAGCGGAGCGGGGTGCACGCGGACGAGATCATCGAGATCGTCTGCACCGGTGGATCGAGCGCGATCCCGGCCGCGCGCTCGCTCCTCCGCAAGCGGTTCGTGAACGCGACGCTCCGCGATGCGGCCGCGCACACCACGGTCGCCGCGGGTCTCGCGCGCGCCTAGCGCGGCACGTACGAGGCGCAGAGCATGCCGAAGTACGTGGGCGCCTCGTAGCTCAGGAGCTCGCCCGTCCACCGATCGCCGAGCGCGCCGTGCAGCATCAGCATCTGCCAGTAGCTGTCGGCCTTTCCCTCCACCGGCAGCGCGGGATCCATGCGCAGGAGCGCGCCGAGGTCGTCCTGCTTCACGATCGCGACGACCCGCTCGTCGAACTCGCGTGACTTCGGCGTGAAGCCGTACGGGCCATTCGCGTCATGGCCGTGGCCGTGGTCGCAGCTCGCGATGAGCGCGACGCGCTTGCCTGATGCCTCGGCCGCGCGCGCGATGGCGCGGCCGGCCGCGACGTGACGCTCGTACGGGAGGTCGCGCGCCGGCGCGACGACGACCGCGGGCACGGGCGGGGTCGCGCGCCCGCCCATGAACCAGAGCGGGACGAGCACGGCCCAGTCCATCGGGAACGTCGCGGCGGCCTGGTCGTTCGCCCCATAGCTGACGCCGACGACCGGGATGCCCTCGACGGCAATGGCGTCGCGGACCGCCGTCGCGAGTCCGCGATCGACCGGCGTGCGGAGCGCGATCTGCGGGCTGCCCTCGAGGGCGCCCGCGATCGTCCCAGACGTGATGACCGCCATCGCGCCCTCGACGTGGATGTTGTGCGGCGTCAGGACCACCACGACGTCCGCCGCCGCGCGATCGAAGCGCCGTCCGAGCTCTTCCATGCCGCGACGTGTGGCGGCAGCGAGATCGCGCCGCTCCGGTGGGCAGGCCTCAGCGATCGCGATGCCGCCATGCGGGGCGATGCACCCGAAGACCAGTCCCACGCCTCGCAGACTAGCGAGCGCGTTGGCGGACCCGGCGGGCCTCGAGCTTTCCCTCGGCCGGCCGTACCTCGTACGCCGGCTGGTCGAACGTCGCCGGCCCGGCCACGACGGTCCCGTCGGCGAG
>WNFI01253019.1_pt1 | contig 12308 bp, 10 predicted proteins | sample 5400471 | NCBI WGS metagenome assembly WNFI01 (sample SAMN13153348, study PRJNA577476) | soil metagenome | isolation source: 100 cm saprolite on Douglas fir-dominated hillslope | place: USA:California | collected 2013-09-17 | reverse complement strand
CCGCGACGGCAACACCTTGCTGGTCGTGGTGGTCGAGCGGCCGTCCATCGCCAAGTTCGAGCTCAAGGGCAACAAGGACATCAAGACCGAGGATTTGCAAAAGAGCTTGCGCAACGTGGGCCTTGCGACAGGCAAGACCTTCGACCGCTCGGTCCTCGACGAAGTGAAGCAGTACCTCACCGACCAGTACTTCAGCCGCGGCAAATATGCCGTGCGCGTCGATACGAAGATCACGGAGTTGCCGGGCAACAAGGTCGATATCATCGTCGACATCAAGGAGGGCAAGCGCGCCAAGATCGAGCAGATCAACCTGGTCGGCAACACCCGGTTCAAAGAGAAGGACGTGCTGGGCACGCTGGAGCTGAAAACCCCGAACTGGCTGTCTTGGTACAAGCAGGACGACCGATACTCGCGCGAGTCACTGCAGGGCGATTTGGAGAAACTGCGCTCCTACTACATGGACCGCGGCTATGCCAATTTCCAGATCGAGTCGACACAAGTCGCCATCGCCCCTGAAAAAGACGACATGTACATCACCGTGAACGTGAGCGAGGGCGACGTTTTCAAGGTATCGGACATCAAGCTCGCCGGCACCATGGTGGTGCCCGAGGAGCAGCTGAAAAAACTCCTGCAGATTCACCCCGGCGATATTTTTTCGCGCAAGGCCGTCACCAGTTCGCAGGAACTGATGAGCTACCGGTTGGGCGCCGACGGCTACGCATTCGCCAAGATCGATCCGGTACCCACCCCGGACAACGAGAAGAAAACCGTCTCGCTCACGTTCTTCATCGAGCCGGGCAATCGCGTGTACGTGCGGCACATCAATTTCAACAACATCACGGCGATCAACGACGAAACGTTGCGCCGCGAGATGCGTCAGCTCGAGGGCGGATGGCTGTCGAATTCGGCGATCGAGCGGTCCAAGGAACGGCTGCAGCGCCTGCCCTATGTGGAGAAGGTGGAGTTCGAGACCAAGCCGGTGGCGGGCAGCGCGGATCTCGTGGACGTGGATTACAACATCAAGGAAGGCCTGCCCGGGCAGTTCGGCGGCGGCATCGGCTATTCCCAATCGCAGGGCATCAGCCTGAACGGCAACTTCGTTCACAGCAATTTCATGGGTACGGGCGACCGCATCGCGTTGGAAATCAACGCCGGCAAATACAGCAAGAGCTATGTGGTTTCACACACGGATCCGTACACGACCATCGACGGCGTGGCGCGTACCAGCTCCTTTACGTATCGCGACGTCACTCAATTCGTCGCGGCTTCATCGGCGTTCTCGACCAAGCAGATCACGGGCGCGTTGCAGTGGTCCTACCCCATCAGCGAGTACCAATACCTGCAGGCGGGCGTATCCGCCAACAAGAACACCCTGGTCGTCTCCCAAGGGTACAGCGCCCAGCAGGCCGTGGATTGGGTCAAAAGCAACGGCAATACCTTCACGCGCGAGCTCACGGACACCAACGGCGACGGTGTGGTCAATTCCCTGGACAATCCGTACACGGTCTACGGCACCAACTTCTACACCTATGAGCTCACGGCCGGATGGAATTACGATGCGCGCAACCGGGCTTTGTTCGCCGACCGCGGTCTGCATTTGAGCGTCGCGGGTCGCTATGCGATACCGCCGAGCGACGTACGCTATTACGCTACCAACTTCCAATATCTTCAGTACGTCCCCATTTGGAGAAAATGGCTGTTGTCTTTCAATTCGCAGGTCGACTATGCATCGGCGCTGGGGCGGACCACCGCATTGCCTCCCTATCTCAACTACTTCGCCGGCGGTCCGGACAGTGTCCGCGGCTATCGCGAGAGCCGCTTAGGGCCCCGGGACAATATCGGCATAGGCAACCCCTACGGCGGAAACTTCCGCGTGGTCAACCGCTTGGAAATGATATTCCCGGTGCCCGAGAAGTGGAAAAGCGCCGCCCGGGTGAGCTGGTTCTATGATATGGGCAACGTGTTTCAGACCGGCAATAAGGTCAAATTCTTGGGGTACGATGACATAACGCCAGTCACCTACCACTTCAGTTATGCTAACCTGAAAAGATCGACCGGGATCGCGGTGCAGTGGCTTGCACCCTTGGGTCTGTTCCGTTTCTCATACGGCGTCCCTTTGAATGCGAATTCCGGCAACACGGTAAGATTCAACGACGAAACAGAGCGTTTTCAATTTTCTATCGGTCAAGCATTTTGACCGCTCACTATTTGAGGTCTTAAAGATAAACATGTCGACTTTCAATCGCAGCATTCCCTTATTGGCCTTGTGCTTAGGGCTAGCTCTGATGTCCGGCCCGGCGAGCGCCGAGATCAAAATGGGCGTGGTCAATTTCCAGAAGCTTCTGGAGGATGCGCCCCAGACCAAGACGGCGATGCAAGCTCTTGAAAATGAATTTGCGCCCCGGCGCCGCGAACTCTTGACGATGCAGAACGACCTGAAGGCGCGCGACGAGAAATTGCAGAAAGAAGGCGCCGTGATGTCCGAAGCCGACCGCGCCAAGGCGGAGAAGACGTTGCGCGATCAGCAGCGCGAATTCTCGCGCAAGGCCGGTGAGTTCCAGGACGATGCGTCGACGCGCCGTAACGAGGAAATCGGCAAGGTGCAGCGCTACCTCGTCACGGAGATTCAGGGGTACGCCAATGCCCAGGGCTTCGATCTGGTGCTGGGCGACGGCGTGTTCTTTGCCAAGGGTCCGCTCGACATCACGGCCAACGTCTTGGCGGTGCTTGCGACCAAGCCGGCGAGCTTGCCTGCCGCGGCACCTGGCGCACCGCAGAACAAGGCTCCCGTGACATCGACTCCCCCGGCCAAGCCCCCCGGCGGCAAATAGCGCTGGCAACCTAAGCGCTTAAGGTGGTGCGCGGGTGCAGGGAGAATACAGCCTAGCGGACTTAGCGGTGCGATTCGGCCTCGAGCTGCGCGGCGAGCCCGGCCTGCGGGTCTCGCGCGTCGCAACCTTGTCGCACGCGGGGGCCGGCATGTTGAGCTTCCTGGCGAATCCGCGGTACCGCAAACAGATGGAGTCCACGCGTGCGACCGCGGTCTTGGTGGGACCGGAGCATGCGGCAAGTTGCCCCGTCGCCGCGCTGATCGATCCCAACCCCTATCTTGCGTATGCGCGCATCGCGGAATTGCTGCATCCGCAGGTGCCCGCCGCGGCGGGAATTCATCCGACGGCGGTGGTGTCGGCGCGCGCGCGCATAGCGGCTTCGGCGAGCGTGGGGCCGTTGGCCGTCATCGAGGATGATGTGGACATCGGCGAGCGCGCGGTCGTGGGTCCCGGCTGCGTCGTGCAGCAAGGAGCGCACATCGGCGCCGACTCGCGCCTGGTGTCGCGGGTCAACCTATATGCCGGAGTGCGCGTCGGCCAGCGCTGTATTCTGCACGCCGGAGCGGTGGTCGGAGCTGACGGCTTCGGTTTCGCGCCCGATGCGGGGACTTGGGTGAAGGTGCCGCAGGTGGGCAGCGTCAAGATCGGCGACGATGTGGAGATCGGTGCGAACACCACCATCGACCGGGGCGCCATCGACGACACGGTGGTGGAGCACGGGGTCAAGCTGGACAATCAGATACAAGTGACGGGCGTCAGCCTGGTGAGCGCCTCGATCAAGCACGCCGGCAGCTACTCGAGCGGGATGCCGGCCGTGGAGACCCGGATGTGGCGGCGCATGGTGGCGCATCTACGACGGTTGGACGAAAAGGAGCGATGATGGGTGAAGCCGAGAAGATGGATATCGAAGCGATCATGCGGCAATTGCCGCATCGGTATCCCTTCTTGATGGTGGATCGCGTTCTGGAATGCGTGCCCGGAGAGCGAGTCCTCGCGCTGAAGAACGTGACGTTCAACGAGCCGTTCTTTACGGGACATTTCCCGCATCGACCCCTGATGCCGGGCGTGATGATCATCGAGGCTCTGGCCCAGGCCGCGGGAATCCTGGCATTCAAGACCGCCAAAGTGGTGCCGGACTCCAATACGCGATTCTATTTCGTGGCCATCGACAACGCGCGATTTCGCAAGCCTGTGGAGCCGGGCGATCAGCTCGTGCTCAAGGTCGCGTTGAAGCGTTCGTTCAAGGGAATCTGGAAGTTTCACGGGTCGGCCGAAGTCGACGGCGTCGAGGTGGCGTCCGCGGAGATCATGGTGGCTCCGGAGACCAAGGGCTCGAAGCCGAAAGGAGATGCGGGATGATCGATTCGCGCGCGGTGGTATCGCCGCAAGCGCAGATAGCGGCGGACGTCGAGATCGGTCCGTTCACGGTCATCGGTCCGGATGTGGTCATCGGCGCCGGCACTTGGATCGGCCCGCACGCGGTGATCAACGGACCGACGCGCATCGGCACCGGCAACAAGATTTTTCAGTTCGCTTCCTTGGGCGACGCGCCGCAGGACAAGAAATACAAGGGCGAGCCCACGCTTCTCGAAATCGGCGACCGCAACGTGTTTCGCGAATCCGTCACGGTGAATCGCGGCACCACCCACGATAGGGGAGTGACGCACATCGGCAACGACAATCTGTTGATGGCGTATTCGCACGTGGCTCATGACTGCCGTCTCGGCGACCAGATCGTGATGGCCAATTGCGCCACACTCGGCGGGCATGTGCAAATCGGCGATTGGGTGACCTTGGGCGGGCTATCGGCCGTGCATCAACATACGAAGGTGGGCGCGCACTGTTTCATTGCGCACAACGCCGCCGTGACCCGCGACGTTCCGCCCTATGTGCTGGCGGTCGGACGGCCGGCGGTGCCGCACAGCGTCAACGCGATCGGCTTGCAGCGGCGGGGCTTCACTCCCGAGCAGATCCTGAACATACGCCGCGCGTACCGAGTGCTGTACCGCTCGGGGCTGAAACTGAAGACGGCTCTCGAGGAACTCGAGAAAGTGGCCGAGACCCAGATGGAGATCCGGCCCTTCGTCGAATTCATCAAGCGCAGCGAACGCAGCATCGTTCGGTAGCAGGTTATTCCGTCGTTCATGAATAATTCCGGTTAGGCATGTCCGTTCCACTGCGGGTGGGTTTGGTGGCGGGAGAGGCGTCGGGCGACACTTTAGGTGCAGATCTGATCAACGCTTTGCGCCGCATCTCACCGGACGCGGAGTTTTTTGGCGTCGCCGGCCCGAAAATGCAAGCAGCGGGGTGCAAGGTATGGGAGCCGTCCGAGTCGCTTGCCGTGATGGGCCTGTTCGAGATCGTGCGCCATCTGCCGCGCCTGCTGCGCCTGCGCGCCCGCATCCGAGCCTTGTTTCTAGCGGCCAAACCCGATGTATTCGTGGGAATCGATGCACCGGAATTCAATCTGCGCCTGGCGCGCGACCTGCGCTCGGCCGGGATTCCGACGGTGCAATACGTGAGTCCCCAGGTCTGGGCCTGGCGGCAGAGCAGGGCGCGCAGCATCCACGAATCCGTGGACCTGGTGCTCTGCCTGCTGCCGTTCGAAAAGCGCTTCTACGATGAGCATGGCATGCGCGCCGAGTTTGTCGGACATCCGCTCGCCGATGCCATCCCGATGACGGTCGACCGCTCGAGCGCGCGCCGTGTCCTCAATATGGACGCAAACGCCCCAGTCGTGGCCTTGTTGCCGGGGAGCCGGCGCGGCGAAGTGGCGCGGCTGGCGGAGGATTTTGCCGCAACGGCGCGTTGGCTCGCCGCACAGCGCCCGGAGCTCAAATTTATCGCGCCGATGGCGAGCGCGGCGACACGGGAGATTTTTGCCGAAGCGCTCGCACGTCATGCGCCCGGCCTCGGCGTGCAGCTCATCGACCGTCAATCCCAAACAGCGCTGATCGCCGCCGATGTGGTCCTGGTGGCCTCCGGGACGGCGAGTCTGGAGGCAGCCCTGTGCAAGCGGCCCATGGTGGTCGTGTACCGTTTCGGGGCGATGACCGCCTGGATCCTGCGCCGGCTGAATCTGGTCAAAGTCAAATTCTTTGCGCAACCAAATCTACTTGCGGATCGGCGCGTCGTCGGCGAGTATTTTCAGGAGGAAATTGTCCCAGAGTCGATCGGAGCGGAGCTCTTGATGTGGCTGGAGGATGGCGAACGTCGCAGCGGCCTCGAACGCGAGTTCTCGCGAATTCACGCCGACTTGCGCCGCGACGCAGGGACTCGCGCCGCGCAGGCCATCGTGGCCTTGCTCAAATGAGGCGGCGGGTGGCCGGCATCGATGAGGCGGGGCGCGGACCCCTGGCGGGACCCGTGGTCGCTGCAGCCGTGATACTGCGTCCCGGCCGTCCCATCGACGGCATCGCGGATTCCAAGGTGTTGAGTCCGGATGAGCGCGCCGCCTTGAACCTGGTGATCCGACGCGAGGCACTGTGTTTCGGTATCGGTTGGGCGGATCGGGCCGAGATCGACGCCCTGAACATACTGCAGGCCACTTTTCTGGCGATGCGCCGCGCCCTGCTGGCGATGATCTTGACGCCCGATCATGTGTTGGTGGACGGTGATAAATTGCCGTACCTGGGCGGCCTGGGCAAGACCATCACCGCGCGCGCCATCGTGGATGGCGATGCTACGGTGCCTGCCATCAGCGCCGCCTCTATCTTGGCGAAGACGGCGAGGGATAGCTATATGAATCACATGGATACACTATATCCCGCATATTCTTTCGCAACTCACAAGGGCTATTGCACCCCTGATCACCAGCGGCTGCTCGAGCTGCATGGACCCTGTCCCCTGCACCGGCGCTCGTTCGCTCCGGTGCGCCTCGCGCTGGAGCTAAACCCTTGAGGCAGTTCGCTTGAGGCAATTCGTCCATTTGCGATTGCACACCGAGTATTCCCTGGTCGATGGGATCGTGCGGGTGCCGGAGTTGATGGCCGCCGTGTCCTCGGCGGGGATGCCGGCGGTAGCGTTGACCGATCAGAGCAACCTGTTTGCGATGGTGAAATTCTACAAGGAGGCGTTGGCCGCCGGCGTCAAACCATTGATCGGAGTCGACGCATGGATTCGCGAAGTGGGCGAGCGTGCGCCCCCGTCGCGCGTGGTCTTTCTCTGCCAGAATCTTGCGGGCTATCGGCATCTGACGCAGCTCGTGACCCGTTCCTTTCTCGAGGGTCAGCAACGCGGCGCGCCGATGCTGGAACGCAGCTGGCTGCAAAGCGACGTGCTGCAGGGGCTGATTGTCTTATCGGGCGGCGCAGAGGGCGACATCGGACAGGCATTTGCCCGCGGCCGCGACGATGAGGCCGCGCGCTGCCTGACTCGCTGGCAGGAGCTGTGCGGCGACCGGTTTTACCTGGAGGTCCAGCGCACGGGTCGTGCGGGTGAGGACGCCCATGCCGACGCCGTCATCGATTTGAGCTTGGAGCGAGGCGTCGCGGCGCTCGCGACCAACGATGTGCGCTTTCTGACGCGTGCAGAATTCGAGGCGCACGAAGCTCGGGTGTGTATCCACGACGGTGCCTTGCTTGCCGACCCGAGCCGCGTGCGGCGCTATTCCGAAGAGCAGTACTTGAAATCGCCGGCGGAGATGGCCGAACTTTTCAAGGATGCACCGGAACTGCTTGATAATACGGTGGAAGTTGCGAAGCGATGCTCGCTGGAAATTCGCTTGGGTGCTTCCATGCTGCCGGCCTACCCGGTACCTCAGGGCAGCAATACCGAAGACTTCCTGCGCGAGGAGGCGGGGCGCGGCCTGCAGGCGCGGCTCATGGCGTCGCGGAGCGCCGCGGCCGAGGCACCTACCGTGGCCGAGGCGCCTGACGCGGCTGTCATCGCGCGCTCCGGTTACGAGGCCCGCCTGGATCTGGAGCTCGGCGTCATCTGCTCCATGGGATTCGCCGGATATTTTTTGTCCCGAACGCGTGTCCATGCCGGATTTCGACGTCGACTTCTGCATGGAAGGCCGCGACCGAGTCATCGAATACGTCGCCAACAAGTACGGCCGCGAGCGCGTGTCGCAGATCATCACCTACGGCACCTTGGCGGCGAAAGCCGTCGTGCGCGACGTCGGTCGGGTGCTCGGACACAACTACGGCTATGTGGACAAGATCGCCAAGCTGATTCCATTCGAGATCGGTATCACCCTCGACAAGGCGCTCGAACAAGAAGAGGAGCTCAGGCGCCTGTATGAGGGCGACTCCGAGGTTCGGGAACTCATCGACCTTGCGCGAACGCTCGAGGGTCTCGCACGCAACGCCGGTACCCACGCGGGAGGCGTGGTCATTGCGCCGTCGGTGTTGACCGACTTCACGCCGTTGTACTGCGAAGAGGGCAGCACGACGCCGGTAACGCAGTTCGACAAGGACGATGTCGAGGCCGCCGGGCTGGTGAAATTCGATTTCCTGGGATTGCGCACGCTGACCATCATCGACTGGGCGGTGCGCGACATCAATGGTGTTCCAGCTCGAATCGCGCGGCATGAAGGATTTGATCCGCCGCCTGCAGCCCGACCGTTTCGGCGACATCGTGGCGTTGGTGGCCTTGTTCCGTCCCGGGCCGCTGCAATCCGGCATGGTCGACGACTTCATTGCCCGCAAACATGACACCAGCGGCGCCACCATCGATTACCTGCATCCGGATCTGAAACCGGTGCTCGAGGCAACCTATGGCGTGATTCTGTATCAGGAACAGGTCATGCAGATCGCGCAGATCTTGGCAGGCTACACCTTAGGCGGAGCGGATCTTCTGCGGCGAGCCATGGGCAAGAAGAAGGCCGAGGAAATGGCCAAGCAGCGCTCGGTGTTCGTCAGCGGTGCGGTGACGCGCGGCGTGCGCGAGACCCAGGCCACGCATATTTTCGATCTGATGGAGAAATTTGCCGGCTACGGTTTCAATAAATCGCACTCGGCGGCCTACGCTCTCCTGTCCTACCAGACGGCGTGGCTCAAGGCGCACTATCCAGCCGCCTTCATGGCCGCGGTTCTGTCCTCGGACATGGACAAGACCGACAAGGTGGTCACGCTGATCGATGAGTGCGCCAGCATGGGACTCGCCGTCCAGCCGCCCGACGTGAACGAATCGGTGTATGCCTTCCATGTCTCGGGTGCCATGAGTATCCGCTTTGGGCTGGGAGCCATCAAAGGCGTAGGAGCCTCTGCCGTGGAAGCCATCATCGAGGAGCGCACCGCCAGCGGACCCTATGAGAGTCTCCCGGACCTCTGCCGGCGCATCGATTTGCAGCGGGTGAATCGGCGCGTGTTCGATGCGTTGATTCGTTCGGGCAGCTTGGATCGGATCGGGCCGAATCGCGCCACACTGACCGCCGAGCTCGATCGCGCGATGCATCTGGGCGAGCAAAATTCGCGTGCCATGAGCGTGGGTCAGGTGGACTTGTTCGGTTTGAGCGCGGCCCCGGACAGCGTCGTGACGGACTGGAGCGAGGCACAGCGTCTGGCAGGCGAGCGCGAGACATTGGGCCTTTTCCTGAGCGGGCACCCCATCACGCCCTACGAGCCGGATTTGAAGCACCTGGGGTGCGCGCGGCTGGCGGACGTCGTCAGCGGTCCCAGACCGGCGGCCGCCGCCGACGGCGCGCGAAGCTGGTCGGCGGGCAAGGCCGCTACCGTCGCCGGCCTGGTGCTGGAGATTCGCCGGCGGCCCAATCGGGTGACATTGATCTTGGACGATCGCAGCGCCCGGCTCGAAGTCAGCTTGTACGAGGAGATTTTTCAGCAGCATCGCGACATCATCGTCAAGGACGCGATCCTGATCGTGGACGGCACGCTGCGCTTCGACGATTTCATCGAGGCATGGCGATTGCAGGCAAAGTCGCTGATGGACATCGACCGCGCACGCGAGCGTTTCGCGCGCCGACTCTGGTTGCGATGGCCGGAAGAATTCGATGGCCCGCAGGGCCTGAATCGGTTTGAACAGATGCTCCGGCCCTACCTCCGCGGTCCCTGCGGCGTGAGCGTGGCGGTCAACCGCGCCGACTACTTAGGAAGGCTCAATTTGGCGGACACTTGGTCGGTGCGTGCGTCGCGCGAATTACTCGATAAGCTTACCGCCCTGGTGGGCCGCGACGGCTGGTATTTACTGTATGGTCCACGTAATGATGTTCGTGGCGAGGAAACGTCTTCATGGCGATGAATTTTCTGGAATTTGAACAGCCAATTGCAGAGCTCGAAGCGAAGATCGAGGAGCTGAAATTCTTGGGTGCGGACTCGAGCGTCAATATCACAGAAGAGATCAAACGCCTGCAATCGAAGAGCCGGGCGCTGACCAGCAGCATTTTTGCAAACCTGACACCCTGGCAAATCACGCAGTTGGCGCGTCATCCTCAACGTCCCTATACGCTCGACTATGTGTCGATGATTTTCACCGACTGGCACGAATTGCACGGCGATCGCATGTACAGCGACGATCTTGCCATCGTCGGCGGCTTGGCACGGCTCGAGGGGACGCCGGTGATGCTGATCGGTCATCAGAAGGGCCGAGACACCAAGGAGCGCGTGCGGCGCAACTACGGCATGCCCAAGCCCGAGGGCTATCGCAAGGCGCTGCGCCTGATGATGATGGCCGAGCGGTTCCGCATTCCGGTCGTGACCTTGATCGACACGCCGGGAGCGTATCCCGGGATCGGCTCGGAAGAGCGCGGTCAGAGCGAAGCCATTGCGCGCAACTTGTTCGAGATGTCGAACTTGGCGGCGCCCGTGCTGAGCGTGGTGATCGGTGAGGGCGGATCGGGCGGGGCGCTCGCCATCGGCGTTTGCGATCGGCTGATCATGCTGCAGTTCAGCGTGTATTCAGTCATTTCCCCCGAAAGCTGTGCCTCCATCTTGTGGAAGAGCACGGAAAAAAAGGAAATCGCGGCCGACGCCATGGGCGGCACGGCCGAGCGGCTCAAGAAGCTCGGCCTGGTCGATGAAGTGCTGAAAGAGCCGCACGGCGGCGCGCATCGCGACCCGCAGGCCATGGCGGAGGTCGTCAAGCAGAGCATGATCAAGAATCTGGCTGAGCTCCGCAATCAACCGGTCACGCAATTGCTCGACGCGCGGCAAGCGCGCCTGCGCGGATTCGGTGTGTTCCGCGACGCATAACTTTTCCGCGGCTTCCCTGCGCGCGGTCCTTGACGCCCATACGCCCGCCGGCGCCAAGGGGCTGGTGGTGGCCTTGAGCGGCGGCGCGGATTCGGCGGGCCTGTTGGCCGCCGCTTCTGCTTTGGACGCGTCCTTCCGCGGCCTGCGGGTGCGCGCCGTGCACGTCGATCATGGCCTCCAGACTGCCGCCGCCTCTTTCGGCGAGGCCTGCGCGGCATTGTGCGAGCGCCTCCACATTCCCTTGACGGTGATCCGCGTCGAGGTTCCGACGCCGCCTGGCGCGTCGGTCGAGGCGGCGGCGCGCGATGCGCGCTATGGCGCGCTCGAGCGGGAACTCAAGGCCGGCGAGTGCTTATTGACGGCTCACCACCGCGAAGACCAGGCGGAAACGCTGCTGTTGCAGTCCTTGCGAGGAGCGGGCCTCAAGGGCATGTCGGCCATGCCCGTCTGCCGGCCGTTGGGACGCGGTTGGCATTTACGGCCGCTGCTGGATGTGCCCCAGAGCGAACTGCTTGCCTTCGGCGCGGCCGTGGCCGACGCCTCCGTCATCGATCCCATGAACGAGGATTTGCGTTTTGACCGCGGCTACCTGCGCCGACGGGTCTGGCCCCTGATCGAGTCGCGCTGGCCCGGCGCGGCGGCGACGCTCGCGCGCACCGCCCGGCATGTGGCCGATGCGCAGGAGCTGCTGGATCGCGCGGCCGCAGCCGATGTGGGCCGATTGCGCGACGGCGATGCGCTGTCGGTGCCGGGTCTGCGGGCGATGAGCGCGCGGGAACGGATCAATGCCCTTCGATTCTGGCTGTGCGCTGCCAACGTCGAGCCGCCGACCACTCGGCGCCTGAACGAAGCCCTGAGGCAAATCTTCGACGCGAAAGCCGACCACTTGCCGTCGATCGTGTGGGGCGATCATGCGCTGCGGCGCTATCGCCAGAGACTGTTCCTGACGGACGCTCACCCGCCCCGCCTCGAAGGGACGCGGCGCTGGCGCGTAGCACCCGATTCGCGGGTTGATCTGGGGCCCAATTCGGGAACATTGCGCTGGGCGGCGCAAACCGGCGGGATCGACGCGCGGCGCTTGCCTGACACCGTGATCCTACGTCGGCGCGACGGAGGCGAGATCTTGAAGCCCGGCGTGAAAGCCAGAACCCAGAGTGTGCAGCACCTGTGTCAGTCGCAAGGCGTGCTGCCATGGATGCGCGACGCGCTGCCCTTGGTGTTCGCGGGCGACGCCCTGATTGCCGTCGCCGACCTGTGGATGGACGCGCGCTGGTGCGTGGCTCCGCACGAGCCGGGTTTCGCGGTCGTCTGGGAGGGCGGACCG
>WNFI01708518.1_pt1 | contig 12309 bp, 7 predicted proteins | sample 5400471 | NCBI WGS metagenome assembly WNFI01 (sample SAMN13153348, study PRJNA577476) | soil metagenome | isolation source: 100 cm saprolite on Douglas fir-dominated hillslope | place: USA:California | collected 2013-09-17 | reverse complement strand
TCTGCGGCACCGCCGATTCTCGCTGGACACCGTGCTCCGCACCTGGACCAACGATCCCGGCATCGCCTTCTTTTATGACGGCAACGCTCTTGCCGGCAACCTTCCCGCACAGCGCATCACGTTGATCAACGCGAAAAACGAAGCCGTAAGTTTGTTCTTCGACATCGACACCCATCTTCCTATCAAGAAGAGCTACACTTGGCGCGATCCCGTGGACAAAGAGCGCAATGTAGAAGAAGAGATCTTCGACAACTACCGCCAGGTACAGGGCATGATGATCGCCTGGGGATTCACCCGCTACTTCAACGGCGACATGCAAAGCCAGCGTTTCGCCAGCTCGGTGCACATCAATCAAGGCCTCAACGAAGCCATGTTCGACCCTAATTCTGGCTACGATCCCAATAAAACAGCCGGGAAACACTAGAGTAAACCCCAGCCATGAGTCCCGTTTTGGACTACCCGTCTCAACTTTAACTCAGTGATACGCCGTTGCTTAGAGGAACTAGCCGCCCGGTCGAGACGATCCGGACCTCAATTTGGCCACGCACCGTGGCTTTTTTACCACAGTCAACAATGGGAAGCTGGCTGTAATGTATTCATTCACAGGGACATCCGCAAACACCTTTGACTCAAGAGCAGACAGTTCGCTCCGCCGTGGAATGTAGCGGGGTCGGTCTCCACTCCGGCGCACCAGTCTCCATGCGGATTATCTCTGGCTCTCCCGGAACGGGAATCGTCTTCCGCCGCATCGATCTCGACGGCTTTGAAATCGAGGCCATCAGCCGCAACGTAGCCCGCGTCAGCTATGCCACCAGCCTCATGAAAAAGGGTGTGCTCATTTCCACCACCGAGCACCTGCTCTCCGCCTTCATCGGCGTGGGCATCGATAATGCCATCGTCGAACTCGACAACCTCGAACTCCCCATCCTCGACGGCAGCGCCCTTCCTTTTGTCGAGCTGATTCAGAAAGCCGGCATCCGCAAGCAGCGCCGCCCGCGCAAGTATTTAAAAATTCTCCGCGAAGTCGAAATGCGCGAAGGCAACAAATTTATTTCGGTCTATCCCGCCAACAGCTATTCCGTCTCCTACTCCATCAATTTCCCGCATCCGCTGATTGGCAAAGAAACCTTCCAGGTCGAGCTTTCGAACGGCAGCTACCTGCGCAAAATCGCCCCAGCCCGCACCTTCGGCTCCCGCGAGGACGAGAAAGCCATGCGCAACATGGGACTCATCCGCGGCGCATCCCGCGAAAACTGCATCGTCCTAACCCGCGACGGAATCGAAAACGGCCCTCTGCGTTTCCCCGACGAATTCGTCCGCCACAAAGTCTTGGATTTAGTCGGCGACCTAGCCCTGCTGGGCAAGCCGATCCTGGGCAAGATCGTAGCCGACCGCGCCGGCCACGCCATGCACACCGCGCTGGTCTCCCGCATCTTGCGCGATAAAACCCTGTGGGAAGAAGTAACGCTGCCGGAACAAGCGCACGACGACACAACTCCCTGCAGCGCCCAAGCCATAGCCGGATCTTCGCTTTAGCCACCAGCTGCGTGTATGAGTTGTGTTTGAAGGATCTGTGGGGACAGCCGCCCCTCGGCTGTCCGACGGGCGCAGCCCGGCTTCTGCTGTGGCGGGCCCATCTTCGCGCCCATCCCTACTGAGGCTGCCGCACCTTTCGCGGTTTTCGGAAGGGGCGCATCCGTCTGCCGATAGCCAGGGGAGCTCCCTTGCGTGCTCCTTGAGTAAATGTTCCACCGTCCCCTGTTTATTTGACCGGTAAATCACCGCCCACGGCGAGCAATGCCAGCTCCAGCCGGCTAGAGACCCCCAGCTTTGCGTAAACGTTGCTGAGATGACGCTTCACCGTCTCCTCGCTAATCGCCAATTTGGTTGCGATTTCCTTATTGCTGTTGCCGGCTTTAATGGCGGAAATAACCTCTACTTCCCGCGCCGTCAGAATCGAAGTCTCACGACTTTGCAGTTGCCCAAATTGGGCGAGGATGTTGCTTCCCACCCAGTATTCCCCATCGCACACAGAACGAATGCTCCGCAAAAGCAGTTCGGGAGGCGATTCCTTGAGCACCACGCCTCGCGCGCCCAGTTGCAATGCGCGGGTCACCTCGAAAGTCTGAATCGCCGCGGTCAGCAGGATCGTGGATACCGCAAGCTCATCGTGAGACAATTCCCGCAAAACCTCCAACCCCGGCAATCGGGGCATCGCCAGATCAAGCAAAAGCACGTTGGGCTTGAGTTTTCGCGTCAAGGCAACGGCCTCTTGCCCATCGCAAGCCTCCGCCACAACCGTGAAGCCTCTCTCGCTGGCCAGCAAACGCCGCAAGCCGTCCCGGAAGATGGCGTGATCATCGGCGATAACGATGTTTATGGGATGATTCATGCTCTCAAGCTATATTCTCCTGTAGCGCTTGCGGGATCTTGATCTCCAGCCGCGCCCCGCGCCCCGGCATGGAGACGAGGGTGAGTTCCCCGCCCATGGCACGCGCGCGCTGCTTGATGATCAAAGGTCCGCGGCGAACTCGCTCCAATTCCAACTGGCTAAATTGGCCGCTGAACTCAAACCCTCTGCCGTCATCTTCGATCGTCAAAATCCAGGCGTCCGCTTGTGAAGCCAGACGCACCTGTACATTCTCCGCCCCACTGTGTTTCAGGACGTTGGCCAGCGCTTCCTGAACCACGCCGGTGATTTCTCGGCAAATCGCAGGCGGCAGTGTCACGTCGTTCGCCTCACAGACAAACTTCGCCGAGATACCGGTGTCGTATCCATATTGCTCGATCATTCCCGCCAGAGAATTAAGCAGGTGTTTGGGTTCAAATGGCTGGAGATGCTGAATCATGCCACGCAGATTGGCAGCCTCCTTTTGCGCGAGTTCCTGCATGTCGAGGAGTTCCTGGCTGCGTTCCTTACTGCTCACCGTTCCAGTGCGGAGCACGTACAGCCGGAAAGCCAGCGCGTGCAGCGACTGCACCACTCCATCGTGCAGGTCCCGCGCGACTCGTCCCCGTTCCGCAGCCGCGGCCCGGGACCGCAGCCGGCGCAAAATGTAAACATTGTAGATCGCCGGGGTCACGCGGTTGGTGAGATCCCGGAGGAAACGCAGTTGCGCTTCCGGTCGGCCCCCGCGGCTAGCCCCGAACAGGAATAGGCGGCAGGATAAATCAGGCCCGACCAGGATGCTGCTCGTGAGCAGCCCATCAAAGGGATGCGTCCCCACAAAGCCCGGCGAGAGGTAGCTTTTCGATCCGTGCAGCGGTTTCCCGTCCCGGCCAATCGTGATTGCGCTTTCCCGCCTGTTTTGCCGCCATGCCGCTCCCGCTCCCAGCGCCGGCAGTTCGAAGAAATACGGCTGTGCCTCCTCATCATTTAGATGTCGCCATGTGAAGATCACTTCACCGCTGTTTCCGGTCCCCACCCGCCACAGATTCGTGCGTTGCGCTCCCGCTTCGCGCGCCAGCAGCAGTAGTTCCCGGCCTCCAAGCAGCTTCAGCAGTTCCTGCATCGCCACCTGCAACGTAGCCTTCAGACCGGCGTCAACGTGCACTTTGGACAGAATTTGAGAGATGCTCAAAGCCTGCGTGCGCCGCCCCTTCTCGGACTCCGCCAAATACCCGATCAGCAGCGCGAAAATGATCAGGTACACAATCCGCATCATGAAGGCGATGCCCAACCCGGTTCCCCCCGGGACCGCGAACCAGGCATGATTCAGCGCATGATTCAGCGCATGGTTCAGAGCGTGGTTCGGAGCGCCGTTCGGAGAATGATTCAGCGCCAACCCTTCCCCGGCCAGAGTGGCGACCGCCACCACCATGGCGAACAGCGCTTCGCGCATCCCCCAACGAAATGCCGCCGCCAGCATGGCAAAAATGAAGAAGAGATAGAACGGAGTCTCCGCGCCGTTGGTAAATACGCTAATCAGGCAGGGCCAAAGGATATCGGCTGCCTGCACGCTCCACGCGAAACCACCCGGCAGCTCCGACCAGCGCGACACCAGCACCAGCAACCCAAAAGCATGTGCCGAGTACAGCAGCAGCAAGCCGAAGACAAGCCCAGGTGCGGGAAAGGACTCCGCGGAATTGAGATAGAGCGCGGCCAGCGAACTCACCGACAGCATCAGGCGCGCGATGGCGAGAGCCCGCTCAATCTTAATCGCTTCGTCAGAGCGGTCCCGCAACGCCAGCCTGGGACTCAGGATGTCCAGCAATGGAGCCACCTCAACATAGTCGCAAACACTTATGGAAGAGAGCGCGCTCATTATAGGAACAGGCTTTCGCGCCAGCAATGGCAAGTCCGTGTGGCCAGGCTACAACCAAAGTTGTAGGTCAAATTGCAATCTTGGGGAATTGCCGCGGGCTCGGAAGGACGTAAGTTCCAGCCTCGCGTTCTTGACTTGTTCATCGGCGCTGCACCAAGCAAGACGTTCAGAATATCAAGCGTTTCCCTTGCTCCTGGTTTTTGTCGCTTTGTGAGACGGTTTGTGCAACTAAAGTTGTAAAAAGAATACAACTTTTGCGCAATTGACACGGGTACTTGTTCGTCAGATACTTCGGCACGTCTAAAAGGGACTCGTTCGAACCAGTCTTTGATCGCGTGCTCAGCCAGCTATCGCTGGCGATTCGTATCGGGGCCCCAATTAGAAATTTTCGTCGCAATGGCCGAAAGACAGACCGTTAAGACGAGTGCGGTTTAGTGCCTTCCCCCCAGGGCAAGATCGAAACGAGCCTTCATCCTGTTCTCCCACGGGGGAGAAGGAGCGCCACGTGTATCGAACGAACCCGTTCGCGAGCCACAATCTGTTTCTGGCCCCGCCGGTGATGCCTCTGGCTTCGCCGGCGTGCGATTCCAGGGTGGCTCCAAAAGTGGAGTCACACACGGGCAACACGAACCCTAACCCAACTTCTTCTGAGGAGGAGAAAAATTATGAGTTGTCGAACAAGTTGTAAGTTTCTGAAACCAAGTTTGTGCTCCTTTGCTGTATTTGTGACGGTGGTAGCTTTGGCGTTCACTGCACCTGCTCAAGTCGCCCCGGCCACCATCTTCGAGCTCGACGGTAATAGTTTCCCCGAATCAACGATCAATTGTGATTGGGACACGCTAAACGGCGGGAAGACCCAAAACAGCACCACCCCGACTGCAAATTGCTCGTACAACGCCGTTGGACCTGGCGGGTATGGGTTTCTCGTAGGCGCCCCCGGCGAACCAGCCTTTACGACCGGCGGCTCAAAAGACAGTAACGACGTTTCCAAATGGTTGTGGGCGATCACCTCGACGCCCGACAAGGACACCCTCACCCACGGTTATGGAGCCTCATACGTGGCTAACTCAGGTGGGGACAAGATTCTGGTGTTCGGCGCGGAACGTTTCGCCGTGAACGGCGACTCTAACATCGGAATCTGGTTCTTCCAGCAAAATGTCGGAATTAGCGGTGGTCCTAGTAAAGGAGGCTTCAGCGGCCTACACACGCCCGGCGACATTCTTATTGTCTCCGCGTTTAGCGGGGGTGGCGGCACCTCTACCATCAGCGTGTATCAGTGGGCGCCGACAGGATCGCCCATCCCGTGTCCCAACTCCAACTATCCAAACATTACTACCACCGGCCAGCTCAGCCCACCCGTCTGCGCGGCCACTAATCTTCTGGCGCTGTTTTATGATCAAAGCGTTGCAGAAGCTTCCACCAGCAACGCCTTTGCGATTGTCAACTCCGGCCCGATCACGATCGGCTGGCCTTACGCATCCAAGTTCGGGGGCAACAACAACGTTGTCCCGACGGGAGGCTTCTATGAGGGAGGAATTGACCTCACATCGTTGCTCCCTTCCGGCGAGAACGCTCCCTGTTTCAGCAGCTTCCTGTTCGAGACGCGCTCGTCGCAATCCACGAGTGCGGTACTCAAGGATTTCCTGGTCGGCAGCTTCCCGCAGTGCCACGTCTCGGTCAACAAGACTTACACGTGCGGCAGTTTCAATCCCGACGGGTCGTACAATTACTCGTACATCGGCAACGTGATCAATGACGGCGGCGGCGACCTGTTCAACGTCCAAGTTACCGACACACCGGTCGGAAGTACCACGCCCGTAACTTACAGTTGCGGTAACCTGCCTAGGGGTACGGGGGCGCCTCCATCTCTGACTTTCCCATCAACCAGTTGCCCGCAGCCCACCGGCACATTCAACACCTTTACTACGACCAATCACCCAGCCAACAACGTGGCAAACGCGTCGGCCTGTACCACTCCGCTTAGCGGGGGGAATTGTACTTCGACTGTTATCACCAACACGACCGGCTCGGTTCAGAGCACCGACGCTGGTAATTGCACTCCCAGTCCGAAGCTTATGGTGGCCAAACGTTGCGTCACGGCGTTCCAAGCGGGTACCAGTGACGTCTTCGTGCGGGTGGACTACACCGGCGAGGTCCAAAACACCGGGACAGTCAATCTGAATAGCGTCTACGTAACCGACGACGTGGACAGTAAGATTTATGGCCCGTTCAGCCTGAACGTAAACCAGTCGGTGTGCTACACAAGCGGCGCAGCGACTTGCCCGGCCCTGCCAGTCACTTACGGGCTGACAACCGCCGCGCCGGCAGGAGCGGCAAGCTACACTCCGATCGACAGCGCGAACGTGTTTGGGTTGACTGCTGGGCGGATACAGTTCACCGATACGGTCAAGGCGAACGGAAAGGATCCCCAGGGTGGTCGGGTTCCATTGAGTTCGGCTGATGACCCGACCGCTTCGGCCAGTTGCCTGATCTGTCCGGGAGGCTCCTGCCCGGCGCCGTAAGGGCGACAAACCCGGGAAGGTGGACGGCGAACCGGTCGCTTACCTACCGGCCAACATCCCGGTTCGGCTGGCCCACAACTTGGGCCAGCCAACCGGACAAAAAGGCACCCTTCCCCAACAAGAGAAGGGTGCTTTTTTCACGAAAAGGCACGGCTAAACAGGCTGCGGAAAAATTCTGGTTTTGGGTGGAGCAGCGCTTCTAGCGCTGCGTTAAAGGCTGTGTTTTACGACACTGCTTCAGCCAATGAGGTACCTGAATTGACTTTTTCCGCAACCTCTGGAAGCCGTGCCCTTTCCAACATTGGCCGCACACCCCAATGAATAATGAATTAAGGAGGTTAGCCGACAGGCACAGACTCAAGGAGAGGTGCGCTTATCCTTTGAGGCGACGAGTTCGGCCTCAATGACTTTTTCAAATGCATCCTGCGGCTGGTTGCCGCTCACCATGTTTCCATTGATAAAGAACCCCGGGGTACCATTGACTCCGGCCCTCAGCCCCGCTTGCCGGTCCTCCTCAACCTGGGCCTTGTACTTGCCGCTGGAGAGACAGGAATCGAATTGTTTCTCATCGAGTTTCAGATTGCGGGCCTGCTCGACTAAACCGTCATGGCTGAGTTTATTTTGGTTTTGGAAAAGGAGATCGTGATATTCCCAAAACTTTCCCTGCTCCTCAGCACAGCGGGAAGCTTGCGCGGCCAATTCAGCTTGTGGATGGATGTCTCGCAGCGGCAGGTCCCGATACGCCAGGCTTACCCGCCCCTCGTACTTGGCGAGCAAGTTCTTCAAGGTCAACTCCACCGACTGGCAATACGGACACTGGAAATCGGAAAACTCCAGAATAACTACTGCAGCCTTTGAATTCCCACGTAATCGGGCGGGGTCGTAGGCGACCTCGACTTTCGGTTTTTGGAGGAAGATTGACACTCCGGACTGCTCTCGAAGGTGCTTGTAATAATCCTCGCGCGCCTGCTGGAGCTTTGCCTGTCTCAGCAACCGCTGGAGCTGTGGCTTGATTTCCTCGAAAGGTTTTCCCAGCTGTTCCTTTTGCACTATGTAAAGAGCACGCAGCTCGGCTTCAGTTGGCTCAGGTACCTTGGCATCCACTTCCTGATCGAGAACCTTATCGGTGGGGATACCCTTTTTCTTGGCTTCGGCTTCCAGCAGCTTTTGATTTACCAGATTCTCCAGAGCCTTGCGTTTCACTTCGAATTCTTGCAGGCGAAGTTGAAACACTTGCCCTTGGACTGAGGGCAGCAAATCATCGTCATAAATCGGCTGTCCCGCAACCACAGCAAGCGGCTCCTTGCGCTTGGAATCCGGTTTGGCTTGGCCGTGAGCTTCGGCTATAGATGCAACCGATCCCAGAAGTAGAAAACTATAGAAAAGTGCCGCGAGTATGGTGAGATTGGGGCGCATCTTCATTGGTTATGACATCCTTCGGGGGGCCAAACGAAGTATGCCATCTCCCAGAGCTCAAGTCGAGCGGGTAATTCTCTTACGAAGGGTGGTTGGCCGCGCCCCCTGGCGGAGCGAGCCAGCGGCAACGCACCCTTCCACCCGAAAGTGGAGGGATGCTTTGTCGTTTATACCCAAGAGCGATTACTGCGCTGTAACGGTGATCGCCTGCGCAGCACTGTTTCCCATGGCGTCGTAGCCTTTGGCCTGGATGTTGTAGAGCCCCTTCTTTCCCGGCACTTTCCATGGATAGTTGTAGGGTGCCGCGGTGACAGTACCAAGCAGGTTGTTGTTGACATAAAACTCGATTCTGGTCACTGCAACCGTATCAGACGCCGCCGCGCTAATCGTAACTTTCTGGTTGCGAGGCACAGTACCGCCATTTGTCGGATTGGTTACGCTAACTGTGAGATTGGGGGGCGAAATCGAGTTGTTGACATTCACCGACACAATTGCGGAAAGCCCGACGTTACCCGCCGCATCGTAGGCCTTGGTCTGAATCGTGTGAGTGCCATTCACCACAGTGGTCGTATTGAAGAGGAAGTTATAAGACGAGGTGGCTGAAGCCGCCAGGGATCCATCCAGCCAAAGCTCAACTTTCGTGACCCCTACATTGTCGGACGCGGAGGCCGAGATTGTGACGGTTCCGGACACCGTGGCGCCATTCGCCGGACTGGTAATGGAGGTTGTCGGCGGAGTCGTGTCGGCGGGAGCCGGACCCAGATTTGAAAGGTCGAAGGTGTGCACCTTTTGGTCCGGGGTGAAGAACGCAACCTGAGACTGGTCGGCGCGATAGACCAGAGAGATGCCAAGGCCATTCGCCTGATTATAGTTGTTGTAGTCAAGTCCCGCGAACACGGGAGCGCTCCAAACGCCATTTTGGTAGTTGCTGGCATAAACCTCGTTCCAGGTGAGCGTCTGGGAGTTGATGGGCTGATAGGCCAGCCAGATGGTTCCGTCGGGCAGGACTGACATCCCGAACAGCGTTATTCGCTCTACATAGTTCGGGAAAGAAATGAATGTCTTAGAGCCATCTGCTGCCACCTGCGCCACCGACACAGGAGCCTGTTTCAAAAAGATGTTGTTCGACAGGTTCCCGAACAGCGGGTCAATGAAGACAATTTGGGACTGCTGATTCTGGTAGGCGAGCATTATGGCATTACGGGTGGGATCGGATGTAGCGGCCAGGTAGGGGAATTCGCCTTCCGGACCATTGGGACCGTCTACAGCCTGTGAGATGAAACTGGAGTTTAACGAATCAAAACTCAAGTCATTTGAGATCTCCGTGAAGTGCAGCGATCTAATCGCAGTACCGGTGTCCGCATTCAAAAACATCCACACGCTGTTATCCGCTGGATGTTGGGCTAGCACCAGGCGCGTTTTTCGCAGAACGACACTTGTAAGAAGCGTTACTGGAGTATGAACGATCCAAGAGCCGCCAGTTGTAAGATAGGCGTAGCCTGCAATGAAATTTCCGGTGGAAGCTGGGTAGTCGGTCCAGCCAGCCACTAGCGCACCGCTCTTGAGTTGGATGATTGACAGCCCGACAGATAAGCTATCTCCCAACGGCTGGGTTGACAGGAGCGCGGCCGAGCTGGCAGGCGACCCATTTAGTTGATAGTGGCTGACCAACACGTGTCCGCTTGCGCTGCTATCGCAAGACAGGGTCCACAGGTCGGTTGCGCTGGTGAGAACGTAGTCGTTTTCAATTTGATAATAACCGGGATAGGAATGCAGCAGGAAGTGTGAATTCTGTCCAGAGGCTGAATCGCTGACGTAAATCCAAGTGTCTGCCTGAGAAAGATTATTCAACTTCTGATAGAGCCACGCCGTTGTAGTGCCATACGAAGCCATGCTCTTCCCCAGCGGTCCCATGTATGCACTATCCGCAATCTGTTCGCTTGCAGCCAGCGGGCATGCGGACGTATTGAGCGTGATCGTGTTGCTGGGCAGAGATTGGTTTCCGGCGTTATCCACAGCCACGACGTAATAGCTCATCGTGTCAGAAGACTTCACGTACATTGTGTCGTCGAACCAGGCGCGGGTAGCTCCGATGGAGGTAACTGTGTTCACTCCGTCGTTATTCCGCCAGATGGTATACGCTTTGAGTCCGGTGCCGCTGTTGTCGACAGCAGGAGTCCAAGAGAGGTCCGCTTCACCGCAAGTCGCGGCCGTGGCGGTCAAGCCCGTTGGAGGAGTAGGAGGAACGGTTTGTGCGAGGCCGGCCGTGCTTCCGAGCAACACCACGGCAGCCAAAAGAAATGCGCAGCAAAATACACTGTAATAGATCCGGGGGGAGACCTGTTTTTTCATGTAAACCGCCTTTCGCTCCATGATGTCGAGGTGGGGAGAGTTAGACGAGATCACTGAAGGTCACTCTCAGGAGGACATCTCGAAAGGACAGGTACCCTTGGTGCGAGCGCGAATCACCAACAAAGCTTCAAACAGCGCGAGATTTCAGGGTTTCGTCTAACCGAGACTCGAAATTCCATTGACTCGCTGACATTCCCGAAATAGGATTTTCAATAACTCACTAGTTCATTGCGGGGGCTGGCCCACGTGGATTTTTCTCATAAATCGCCACGGAAGAGGATGCCCCACTCGTCGCGGTGTTCGACGAAGCCTGCCCCTGAGCGAAGCCGAAGGGTGGCACCACGTACCTAGACATTTTTCGCAACGATCTGATCGTCGCCTCCCATTTCACGCCCCGAAAGGATTTTCCACAGCCCCTTGTTACATCCGACCTTGCCCTCACTCTCAAACCCATGGATAATATCGCAGCCGAAACTTTCGGTCGGGCCTAGAACTGCGCTTCATCCGGCCCCTAAGTCCTTTGATATCAAGATTTTGCCCGTAAGTTATTGTAAACAAAGGCTCGTTTCGCCCGTGCGCACTCGTAATCGCGCAAACCCGCATGTTTAGTGGCGATTCGCAATACCAGGGGAGGAGGGGGTATCTCTTCGACGGCGAGGAGTATGCAGGATCCTGCATACTCGGTCCGTGCTCAAGATAGATTTATTTTGCTCACTCCCAAAACGGACCTCAGTCCGCAGGTTCGCAAGGAATGTCTTCGGCGCAAGAAACAGTTTCAGGCTGCTCCTCAAGCAGGCGATGCAACTCAGCCCGAGTTTGCAGCACCAGCGCCTCGGCAAACTGCCGCGCGGACTTCTGCCGTTCTGCCGACAGATCCTTCACTCGCATGTTCAGGAATGGAATGTCGGCCTCAAACCAGCGCAGCGTTTTCTGTACGCGATGGATGCGGTAAGCGGTAGGTAACATTGCAATGGGTTCTCCAGTATCCCACCAGATTGCCACGCGCAGGCGCACGCACAAGTTACCAAGTGAATACCTGCGGAACGAGGGCCGCGGCAAACCGGATGCCCCAAAGCCTAAAATCTAAGACCTATGACCTGACACCCATGCACCGGGAGCCGCCAAGCAAGGCCTACTGGATAGCTTCAGAACCCGCGCCCGCCGGCTTTTGCCCGGAGCCGGAAATCGGTTCCACCTGCTGGTTGAGCCACTTTTCCAGAACTTCGCGGGAACTCTGTGGCAAATTGAGGAAGCGCAAGCCGACGTGGCCCTTGATGTCGGCCCAGGCGACTTCGGTTTCCACGTCCAGAGCCAGTTGGGTTTCAGGTAGCGTGAATTTCAAGCCGGGCGTAGCGCCCTTGGGAAGGGCCTGATGCGACATGAGCGCCATCCCGCCCTCGCTAATGTTTGTGCTGGTGGCCTTTATTTCTTTGTCGCCCAGAATGATCCTGACCGGCATCTTGACCGGCTGGCGGTAATAGCGGCGCCGCTCGCGCTCCATGAAACCGAGCGCGGCGTGGAAACAGCGCGATGCATTTAAGGTACTGATGGGCTTTTGCAGAACAAAATTCACTCCCATGCTGAAAGCTTGCTGCGTCGTCGTTTTCTTGCCGTTCAGAATGGCAAAGGTCACGGAGTTCCGGTTGCTGGGCGTCGCGCGCAGGCACTCCAGCACCTCGAGGCCGCCCTTCAGGTCGTCGCAGTCTACAATGATGGCATCGAATTTTTCTGAAATGAGAATCTCGCTGGCCTGC
>WNFI01062295.1_pt1 | contig 12309 bp, 7 predicted proteins | sample 5400471 | NCBI WGS metagenome assembly WNFI01 (sample SAMN13153348, study PRJNA577476) | soil metagenome | isolation source: 100 cm saprolite on Douglas fir-dominated hillslope | place: USA:California | collected 2013-09-17 | reverse complement strand
GGTCCTCTTGGCCACGGCCCTCCTCGTCGTCCTCGGCGTCGCGGTGTACTGGCGCTGGTCGCGCCGCGCACTGCCGCAGGTCGACGGCGAGGTGCGGCTCCCCGGCCTGACCGCTCCCGTGACCGTGCGCCGCGACGCGCTGGGCGTGCCCCACCTCCAGGCCTCGTCGCTGCCCGACCTCATGCGCGCCCAGGGCTACGTCACCGCGCAGGACCGCATGTGGCAGATGGACCTGCTGCGCCGGCGGGCGGAGGGTCAGCTCGCCGAGGCCTTCGGGCCGGCGGCCCTGGTGGCCGACCGCGACGTCCGCACCCTCGGGCTCGGCGACGCCGCCCGGCGCGCCTGGCCCCACGTCCCGCCCGACCTCCGCGTCCTCGTCGAGGCCTACACCGACGGCATCAACGCCTGGCTCTCCACGCACGGGGACGCGCTTCCCCTCGAGTTCCGCCTCCTGCACTACGCGCCGCGTCCCTGGGAGGCCGCGGACAGCCTCGCCGTCGGCAAGCTGCTCGCCCTCGACCTCGCGCAGGGATGGGAGGACGAGGCCCTGCGCGCCACCGCGTACGATCGCCTGCCCGCGGACGTGCAGGCGATGCTGTTCCCCAAGCTGTTCGCCCAGGACCGGATCCTGATCGGCCACGACGTGGCGGCGCCGTCCGGCGCGGGGGAGGCGGTGACGGAGACCGCGCGCGGCAGCAACAACTGGGTCATCTCCGGAGCGCACACCGCGAGCGGCCGTCCCTTGCTCGCCAACGATCCGCACCTGGGCCTCGGCGTGCCCTCGATCTGGTCCGCCGTCCACCTGACCTCTCCGGAGATCGACGTCGCGGGCGTGGTCCTCCCGGGCACTCCGGGCGTGACCCTCGGGCGCAACCGGCGAATCGCCTGGGGCTGCACGAACGTGCACGACGACAGCGCGGACCTCTACGTCGAGGAGTTCGATCCGCGCGACCCGGACCTCTATCGCACCGCAGACGGATGGGAGCGCGTGCAAGTCCGCCACGAGCCCATCCGCGTCCGCGAGGGATCCCTCTCGGCGTCGTGGCGCACCGTGGATCACGTCGTGCGTGTCACCCGCCACGGACCACTGGTCACCATCGGCGCGCGCCAGTACGCGCTGCGCTGGACGGCCCTGCAGGACGACGCGGTGGAGCTGACCGCCTTCGCGCGCCTGCAGCGGGCCGGCAACTGGGACGAGTTCCGCGACGCCGTGCGCACGTTCCCGGGGCCGGCGCAGAACTTCGTCTACGCGGACGTGGACGGGCACATCGGCTGGTATGCGGCCGGGCGGATGCCCATCCGTCGTGGCGGCGATGGCGCGCGGCCCTACCCGGGCGCGAGCGCCGACGGCGATTGGCTGGGCTTCGTGCCGTTCGACGAGATGCCGCATGTCTTCGACCCGCCGTCCGGCCGCATCGTGACCGCGAACAACCGACTCGTGGGCACGGATTACCGGTACAAGGTGACGCGCGGAGGCATCGGCCCCTGGCGCGCGGCCGCGCTGTTCGAGGACCTGGAGGCGCGCGAGGGCTGGACGACGGACGACTTCGCGCGCCTGCAGGGCGAGCGCCTCTCCCTCCCCCATCGCGATCTGGCCCACGCCCTGCTCGAAGCGGCGGCGCGGCACAAGGGAGACGCGGCCTGGGACGAGGTCGCGCGAGAGATGGCGGGTTGGGACGGACGCCTCGAGCCCGAGAGCCGCGCGGCCGCGCTGGCCGTCCTCACCTTCCGCGCCGTCGGTGCCCGCGTGATCCTGCCGCGCGTCGCGCGCCTGCCGATGGGCCGACCGCTCTCGCGCCGCGTGGCCGCCATCCACAAGCTGATCCTCGAGCGGCCGGCCTCCTGGGTGCCTCCCGCGGACAAGGATTGGGACGGCGTGCTCGCGGGCGCGTGGCGCGCCGCGGAAGCGGAGATCGCGGACACGCTGGGGGCCGATCGCTCGCATTGGAACTGGGGCGCGCTGAACGTCATGGTCGTCCAGCATCCCCTGGCCCGCGCCGCGTCCGTTCTCGGTCCGCTGCTGAGCCCGCCTGCGGCCAGGATGGGCGGCGCCAACACGACGCCGAACGTCCTCGGCATCACCCCGACGGGCGCGGTCGAGGGACCCTCGATGCGCTTCATCGCGAACCTCGCGGATCCGGACGACACGCGGCTCGTGAACTTCATGGGCCAGTCGGGTCACGCGGCGAGCGCGCATTACGCGGATCAGTTCGAGGCCTGGCGCGCGGTGGAAACGAGAAGGCTCGCGTTCACGGCGCAAGCGGTGGCGCGCGAAGCGCGCAACACGCTGATATTGCAGCCGTAACTGGCCGTTCGACGTAATGAACGTCCGTTCAGATGTTTAAAAGGAGGCTCGTAAGTACCTGGGTGGCAAGCGTCTATAGCTGGAACCGCTTACCTTCCGTCGGCGTATATTTGTTCAAGAGCCAAGCCCAGGTGGCCTGATAGACAGAGCCACCTCCCGCCCTGCCAAGGGCGTAGCGCACGAGTCGCAGGACGCGGCCACGGTCAGGGCTCTCCCAAATGACAACCCTCTTCACGTCGTTCGTGCTGGCGCACCCGCTCGCCTCCGCGCTGGTCGTGGTCCTTCTGCTGACCACGCCCGTGTGGCTGGGCGTGGTCGTGATCGGCGAGCGGCAGGTGGGCGTGGTCGTCAAGAAGTTCGCGCGCCGCGCGCTGCCCGTCGGGCGGCTGGTCGCGCTCGACGGCGAAGCCGGCTACCAGGCGGAGACGCTGCCGCCCGGCGTGCACTTCGCGTACTGGCGGTGGCAGTACGCCATCGCCAAGGCGCCGGTGACGGTGATCCCACAAGGCGAGATCGGCCTCGTCGTGGCCGCCGACGGCAAGGCCATGGGCGGGGAGCGGATCCTCGGCCGCTGCGTGCGCTGCAACGCCTTCCAGGACGCGCGCGCGTTCCTCACCGGAGGCGGTGAGAAGGGCCGCCAGCTCGCGATCCTCACCGCGGGCACGTATCGCATCAACACGGCGCTATTCGAGGTCATTACTCGGCAGGCGGCGGCGGCCCACGGTATGACCCCGGACTCGCTGCGTGTGCATCGCATCGAAGCGGATCGCGTCGGCATCGTGACCACGCTCGACGGCGCCCCCATCGACGCCGGCGAGATCGCCGGACCCACCGTCCCCGGCCACGACCGCTTCCAGAACGGACAGGCGTTCATCGAGAGCGGCGGCCGGCGCGGCCTCCAGGAGCAGGTCCTGCTCTCCGGCTCCTGGAACCTCAATCCCTGGTTCGTGCAGATCGAGCCGGTGCCGATGACGGACATCCCCATCGGTCACGTCGGGGTCGTGATCTCGTTCGTGGGCCAGGCCCACGAGGACGTGAGCGGCGCCGACTTCAAGCACGGCGACCTCGTGGACCCCGGACACAAGGGCGTCTGGGTGACGCCGCTCTACCCGGGCAAGCACCCCCTCAACACCCGCGTCATGAAGGTCGAGCTCGTGCCCACCACGAACATCGTCCTCAACTGGGCCGGCCGCACGGAGGCGCACAACTACGATGCGAAGCTCTCCTCGATCACGGTGCGGTCGCGCGACGGCTTCGCCTTCACCCTCGACGTGTCGCAGATCATCCACGTGGCGGCGCCGGACGCGCCCAAGGTGATCTCCCGCGTCGGCTCCATGCAGAACCTCGTCGACCACGGCCTGCAGCCGATCGTGGGCAACTACTTCCGCAACGCGGCGCAGTCCTTCACCGTGCTCGACTTCCTCTCCGCGCGCAGCGAGCGTCAGAAGGAGGCGTCGCAGCACATCCGCACCGCCATCGGCCTCTACGACGTGCAGGCCATCGACACCCTCATCGGCGACATCCACCCGCCGGAGGCGCTGATGTCCACCCTGACCGACCGCAAGATCGCCGAGGAGCAGAAGAAGACGTTCGAGGTCCAGCAGGCGGCCCAGAAGCAGCGCCAGCAGCTGGTGCGGGAGACGGCCACGGCCGAGATCCAGCAGCAGATGGTCAAGGCCGAGCAGGGCGTCCGCATCTCCGAGCTGGAGGCGAACGCGCAGGTCAAGCGCTCGGCGGGCGAGGCGGAATCGTTCCGCCTGCGCGCCACCGGCGAGTCGGAAGGCATCCGGCTCAAGGGCGTGGGCGAGGCGGAAGCGATCCGGGCCACGGGCACGGCCAAGGCCGACGCCTATCGCGCGGGCGTGGAGGCGCTGGGCCCGGAGAGCTACGCCACGCTGCAGCTCATCCAGGTGGTCGGCGACCGCAACGTGCGCATCGTCCCCGACGTCTCGGTCAGCGGCGAGACGGGCGGCGAAGGCCTCGTGGCCGCGCTGCTCGGGTCCCTCATGCGCGACCGGAAGAACGGTCGCGGCGACGTGCCCGCGTCGAAGTAGCCCTGGCCGAACGGGGCCCGGCCGCGGCGCAGCGGCCGGGCCCACATGTCCTATTTCGCGCTGACGACCTGCTTCAGCTCGTCGATCGTCCCGATGCGCCCATGGGCGGGCGCGATCTTGTCCACCTGCAGCCCCAGGGCCTGGATCTTCTCCGCGAATTGTCTCGTCGCGGCTCCCGCCGGTGCGATCGGGCCTTCCGCAGGAATCGTGAACAGGTCGGCCACGAAGAGCAGCTTCTCCTTGGGCAGATAGGCGACGGTCATCTCCGCCACGTGCGGGTTGGGACCGACGTCGCAGAGCTCGACCACCCGGTCCCCGGCGCTGAAGACGCGCTTGCCGGTGAAGGTCTCGACCGTGGCCGGCTTTGGCGTACGGCTCAGGTCGTCCGGACGGATGGTGTGCTTGGCCGCCGCCACCTGTTCCACGAACGCCTTGTTGCCGGCGGTGGTGACGATGGTGGCACCCTGCGCGATCCAGCCCCGGAGCCCGCCGGAGTGATCGAAGTGGTAGTGGGTCATCACGACGTAGCGGACGGGCTTGCCGGGCGCGATTTCCTCGATCTTGGCCGTCAGGGCCTGGGTGCGGTCGTCGCTCAGGGGCGCCTCGACCAGCAGCGAATGATCCGGGAACGTCACCAGCAGGCTGTTGTGCGAGCTGCCGGCGAGGAGGAAGACGTCGTCCGCGATCTTCGTGACCGTGACCTTCGCCGGGCCGGGCAAGGGCGTCACCTGGGGGGCGGCGGCCGGCGGCTCGTACAGGCTGGCCTCGGGCGAGGCGTTGACCTTGATATCTGCGTACTTGACGTCCTGCGTGACCTGGCCGGCCACGCGGGTGACGACCCGGAACGGCGCCTGTACACCGCCGACCGGGCGATAGTCCGACAGCTTCGTCTCCGTCACCGTGTCTCCGAGCACCGGGTTGTCGGCGATCGTCTCGTACTTTGTGAGGAGACCGCTGCGCGCGCCCACGTACAGCGTGATCTGCGTGCCGTCCGCGTCCGCGAACGTGATGACGTCGTTCTTCTCCCCATCCACGACGTCCTCGCCGACGTAGCGCAGGGTGTCCGCGCGGCGAGAGGCCGTCATCAGGATGGACAGCGGATCGCGGCGCAGGGCGGTGCGCGCGCCCGTCACTCCCCCGGGAGTCGCGGGCGTCACCACGTTGGTGAGGAGGTTGTGACCGAAGCCGCTTTCGCCGCACAGGACCGCGCGCGTCTTCGTCGAGAGGCCACCGATGGGCGTGGTGACCTGCTCGTTCACGCTGCGCCCCTGCGCGAAGTCCGCCACCGACATCACCTCGACCGCACGCGTCGAATAGGGATCGCCGGGACGAAGGCTCTGTCCCTGGTTGTAGGCGGTCCCGCTGCCCGTGCGCGTCACGTCCTTCACCGCCTGGAGGGCGGCCGCTCCCCCGCTCGCCGCCAGTGCGCGGTCCAGGACCTCGCGGGCGTGCGTGTACGACTCGAGGGCGGCGCTGGGCGAGGCCGGCGCGGGCTGGGAGCGGGCGGCCGTCGCGGCCGTGAAGACGAGGGCGGCGGCCATTGCGAGAGGCTTCGACATGACGACCTCCTTGCGTGGCGAGCTCAGCCGAACCAGACCGAGCGGCGTCGCGCGAGCCGGCTGTCCACCATCCGCTGCACGATCGAGCGGACCGCCAATCGACGCTCGCGATCTTGGGATGGATCTCCTCCGCGCCCACGACCGCGCAGGGCACGATCGGGGATCCCGTCCGCAAGGCCAGCCGCACGAACCCGCCGCGTCCGAAACGCGCCAGGCGGTAGCGCTGCTTGAAGGCCTTGCCGACGCCCTTCACGCCTTCCGGGAACACGCCGACCACCTCGCCCTTGCGCAGCAGGCGCTCTCCGTTCTCCGGGTTGGCGCGCACGGCGCCGCTCTGCGCGAGGAGGGGGGCCAGGAACGGCAGCAGCGCGAACATGTCGAGGGCGAGCATCCGGCACTCACGGCGGGCGGGGTGCTCGTGGCGGACGGCCAGGTTGATCATGATCCCGTCCCACGGCAGGACGCCGGAGTGGTTCGCGACGATGAGCGCCGGCCCCCGATCCGGAACGTGCTCGACGCCCGAGGACTCGACGCGCCACCACATCGTGTACAGGAACTCGAAGAAGGGCAGGATGGTCTGGGCGAACTTCGGGTCGTACCCGAACTCGTCGACCTCCTCCGAGTGCCACGCGAAATAGAAGGCGGTCCAGACCTGGGCCAGGCGGGCCCAGTTGAGTCCATCGCGGCCGGCCTCGAGGACGCGTGCCAGCGCGACGAGCACACCCTCACGCGCGTCGTCGCCCGAGTCCCGCGTCTCGCCCGCCTCCGTGCGCAGACGGCGCCTGGCCAGAGGGACGACCTTCGCGCTCTCGCTCACGACGCCGCCTCCGCGGCCGGCCGGGCGGCATGAGGATGGCGGTACCGCAGATAGGCGGTCAGGGAGTCGCGGCTGGAGTGCCGCGGGACGAACCCGAGGCGCTGGCGTGCCTTCTCACCGTCGGCCACGAACAGATACCTCACGTAGTCGACGAAGGCGCCCGGCGCCGCGCCCAGGCCCGCCGCCCATAGCAGGTCCGCGCCCGCGTAGGCCAGCGGGTGGGGCACGAATACCGGGATCTTGGCCGCGAGGTGATACGCGGTGAGGATCGGGATGGGCCGGCTGGGCACCACGTTGTACGCGCCGCCGGGCGCCTGATCGATGGCGGCCACGAAGGCCGCGACCGCGTCGTCGGGATGGAGAAGCTGAATCAGCGGGTCGTAGCCCATGAGCAGAGGGACCACGCGATGGTCGAAGATGCGCGTGTAGAACGTGTGGACCCCGGGCCCCACCAGGGGCGCGAAGCGCAGCACCGTGACCGACATCCCCGGGTAACGGCGCGCGAAGGCGGCGGCGTGCTGCTCCGCCTCCAGCTTGTCGCGCACCCAGGAGAGGGCCGGGCTCGGCTGCAGCCGATGCTCCTCGGTCAGGAAGTTGGGGTTGTCGCCGCGCGCGCCGTAGACGGTCGTGAAGGAGCGCAGGATCACGCGCTGCACGCCCGCGGCCGCGGACGCGGCCAGGAGATTGAGGGTCCCGATCGATTCCAGCTCGTGGGCGTAGGTGGAATCCCGGCGGGGGCTGGTGAAGAACGCGGCATGGACCACGGTCTCGACCTCCTCCTCGCGGAGGAGCTCGAGAAGGCGCTGGTCGGACGCGGGCTCCGTGAAGTCGACCGCGTGGTGGCGGACGCCCAGCGCGGGCGGCGGCGCGGCCACGTCGATGGCGACGAGGCTGTCCGGCGGGCGGATCTCGGCGAGGCGCCGCAGCACGCGCGACCCGAGCAGCGACGCGATGCCCGTGACGGCGGTGCGGCGGAGGCTCACGGCTTCGCCGGCTTCGCGGTCCGGGCACGACGCTTCGGCGTCTTCCTCCAGGCCGCGGCCTGGCGCCTGACGTCCGCCAGCTCGCGCTCGAGGACGTCGATGCGGGCGAGAGCCCGCTTGAACTCGGAGCGCGTCGGGACGTTCATGGTGCGCAGCGCCTGCGCGACCGCCTGGTCGATCCACTCCTTGCCGCGGACGGCCGCCTGCATGGCCCGGATGAAGCGCGGATTGCTCATGAGCTCGTTCGAGACCTGGGTCAAGAACTCTTCGCCCCGCGCACGCAGGAAGTCGAACACGCCTCGCTCTCCGCTCACCGGGGGCTCCTTTCCACGGACGTCACCGGAGCATCGTAAACCACTCGCCCGCCGATCACGGTGAGCACGCTGGCGGTCTCCGGCAGCCGTCCTTCCTCGACCGTGAACACGTCCTGGGAGAGGACGGCGAGGTCCGCGAGCATGCCGGGGGCGAGCGTGCCCTTCTCCGTCTCCGCAAGCTCCGCCCAGGCCGAGCCGCGCGTGTACGCGGTGACCGCCTGCTCGCGGGTGAGGGCCTCGCGGTGGTTCGTGGGATGGGTCACCGCGAACAGGATGTTCAGGAAGGGGCTGGGCGGGCCGTCCGAGCCGATGGCGAGAGGCACGCCCGCCGCCAGCAGCGACTTCATGGGCTGGAACGTGGCCATGTTCTCGTAGCCCAGGCGCGCGAACATGACCTCGGGGTGCGCGAAGTGCGCCGGGTTCTGCACCACCCCCACGCCGAGGGCCGCCGCGCGTGCGACCAGGTCCGGCGCCAGGCCGTCCCCGTGCTCGAAGCGCGGCCGCAAGGGCCGCCAGACGTCCGGCCCCCCCGACGCCTCCAGCGCGGACAGGGCCGCCGCCACCGCGGCGTCACCGACCACGTGGAGCATCAGCGGCTCGCGGTCGCGGCGCGCGTGCTCGACGGCGGCGCGGATCTCCTCGGGCGGGAAGTCGAGCCGCCCGGTCCAGGCCGGCCGGTCCGCGTAGGGCCGCCGCGTCGCGGCCAGCCGCTCGATCGGCGTGCCGTCGAGGATCCACTTGCGCCCCCACACCCGCACGCCGTCCTTTTCGTCCAGGCCGCGACCCTCCGAGGCGTCGTCCGCGCTCGGCGGCTCCAGGGAGAACCGAATGACCCGCCAGCGCAGAGGGGCCCCGGCCTCGTGCAGCAGGTCGGCCAGGCGGGGCGCGGCCAGCGCCGTGCCCATGTCCTGCACGGACGTGATCCCGAGCTTCAGCGCCTCCTGCACGTAACGGCGGACGTTGGCCACCGCGTCCGCGCGCGCGACCCGCTCGCCCAGCCGGCGCTCGAGGCGCCACAACGCATACTCGTGGGCGACGCCGCTGAGCTGGGGCGTGCCGCGCGTGCGCCCGAACCATCCGCCCGGCGGATCCGGCTCCTCGTCCGCGACACCGAGCGCGCGCAGCGCGGCCGTGTTGAGAAGCCCGCCGTGCCCGGTGAACGCGGTCAGGAGCACGGGATGGTTCGGGGTGATCGGATCGAGCGTGGCCCGCGTGGCCGAGGGATCGTCGAGCACGCGTGCTCCGATCTCGCCGCGCAGCCAGGTGCCCGCGGGCGCGCGGGCGGCCTCGGTGGCCAGCACCTTCATGACGTCCGCCAGCGACGGATCGTTCGAGCCCAGGGACAGGCTCACCCCCGGCCCGAGGCCGGGACCCACGTGCGTGTGCGCGTCGTTGAACCCGGGCACCACCACCCGCCGCTGCAGCTCGATGACCGCGGCGAGGACGACGGCAGGCAGGATCCAGGCGACCCGGATCATCTCCGCGGCTCTAGACGCGCGCGGCACCACGGCCCCCCGGCGGGGCCGACCGGAGCCGGAAGGCGCGCAGGTCGATCTCCTCATCGATCAGCCTCTGGAAATCCGCGGCGGGCAGCGCGCCGATCTGGTGGCCGCTGCGGTGCTCGATCACCTCGATCGCGCTCGTCCACACCCGCTCGCGCCGCGCCGTCTCGTCCGCGTCGCGCACGCGCCCGAACTCCTGCACGTACCGGTTGTGGCGACAGAGCATGCGGAACGCGTGGTGGGTATCCGGGCGCCGGATGGGCAGCCCCAGGAGGCGCACGTCGTTGCCCACCCCGTGAATGGGCTGTCCCCACTCGCCGTAGGCGCCGAAGATGGTGCCCAGCTTCTCGAGGGCGCTGGCCAGCTTGGGCTCCTTGAGCCAGGTGAGGGCGGCCTTCACCAGGGGCAGCGTGACGTTGCGATAGAGAGTCGGGTCGGAGAGGCGGACGTTGGCGCCCAGCTCCTCGCGCGTGACGCGCACCATGTCCTCCGATCGGATGCGGTTGTCGGTGGCGAGGTGGATGCGGTTGCCGATGGCTTCGGGGACGGTGAGCGCGGCCAGGATCCCCGCCACCACGCGATCGACGGGAACGAGGTTCAGCTCCGCGGTCTCGTCGCCGGGGAATCCCAGGGCGACCATGGCCACGAGCCGCGCGCGCAGCCTCTCCCCCAGCTCGCCCTCCGCGCGGTCGATCGCCTCCTTGGCGCGCCCGAAGGCGTTGATGGGCGCGTTGACGACCTTGGTGTCGCCGCGGTTGTTCCCCGTGCGCGAGTCCCCGATCACGATCGAGGGCAGGAGCTGGGTCACGCGCAGCCCCTCTTCGATCAGGAAACGGTCGGTCTCGATCGACGCCATCGCCTTCGTGAGCTCGTAGAAGTTGTTGTAGAAGTGCCGGGGGAAGACGAGCGCGTTCTCCTGGGCGATGGAGCGGCGCTTGCGCCCGTGGATGTAGGAGGTCTCGATGGCCACGTGGCCCACGAAGGCCGCTCCCGGCGTCCGTTGCACGGCCAGGGAGAAGGCCAGGGCGTTGCGGCAGCCGAGGACGTTGGCCCGGAACGAGTTCTCGTAGGTGTCGTCGAAGGAGACGCTGGCCGCGCAGTGGACGACGTGGGTGAGGATCGGGCGCAGCCGCGCCAGCTCGTCCGGATCGATCCCGAGGTCGGCCTTCTCGATGTCGCCGGGCACGAAACGGAACTTCTTCGCCTTGGCGCCCGCGATGTGGAGGCGCCTCAGGAGGAGCACGCCGCGCTGGGCCGGCGTGAGGATCTTGAGGACCTCCTTGGTTTTGTGATCGCGGATGGTCTCCGGCCGCACCACGGCCACGATCTCTTCGATCCGCCGGTCCTCCGCGGCCTGGGCGAGGATCTCCTTGCCCAGGAAGCCGGTGGCGCCCGTGAGCAGGACCCGGAGCCGCGGGCGGCGGCCGCGGGCGCGCAGCAGAGTCCGCGCCTCGCGCTGCAGGTGCTCGACGCGCGCCTTCACTTCCTTCTCCGACAGGTGCGTGAACTCGCGGAACTTGAAGGACACGTCGCGGTTGACGACGCCCATCATCTTCTTGGCCAGGTGCTCGACGCCGGGCTTGCGCACGGCCGCGCCCACCATCTCGGCCACGCCCTCTCCGAGCGCGTTCAGGCGGCGCAGCGCGCTCTCGACGAGGCGCTCGCGCCCGGTGAGCTGGAGGACGCGGCTGCCCAGGAACTGGGCGATCACCTCTACCGGATGCTGGTCGCGGTGCGCGTGCACGAGCAGCTCGTCGGGCTCGATGGGGCCGGGCAGCTCGTGCCCGGAGCGCCGGTTCACGCGCGCGATGTAGCGCGCGGGTGAGATGTCCGTCTCCATCCGGGTCGCTTTCGCCCGGCGGGCCGCGGGCGCCTTGGTCTCGCGTTTCGCCCGAAGCACCGCCATGGACGTCACGCCCTTTCGAGGTGCCGGCGATTCTACCACTCGGCCGCGGGCCTCACCGGACGCGGTAGAGACGATACGTGCCCCTCTCGACCACCACGGGCAGGCCGCGCAGCGCGCGCGCGTCGAAGGCGTCCATGGCGCGCTCGTGGGGGCCCTCCACCACGAAGTCCACGCCGTACCGGTCCCGCAGCTCCGCCGCGTCCGGGCTGCCCGCGTAGATCTTCTTGACGTCGTCGTCGCGCGAGCCGGCGTCGAGACCCTGGGACCAGATGTGCCCGAGGTACCCGACGACGGTGCGCCGGCCCGTGAGGTACACCTCGGAGTTGTAGGCGGGCGCGTGCAGGACGGTCGCGCCCACGGGAGTCGCGCCGCGAATGTCGTCGGCGAAGGCCGTGCCTTCCGGCGGGATGACCTGAAGGACGATCTTGTCGGAGGCGGCGCGCCAGAGGTCGAGCGCGCCCGACAAGGTCAGCAGGACGAACAGCGCCGCCGCCGCCACGCGGGCTCCCCCACCCGAGCGCCACAGCCGCGCCAGCAGCAGCGCGATGAGCAGGGCCGAGACCAGGTGCCACCAGATCATGAACTTGATGTTGTCCCAGATCCACGGAGACAGTCGGACCACGTTCGGCACGAGGAAGCAAAGCGCGAACGGAAGGTAGAACCGCAGCAGCGTCTTGTCGACGACGGGCCGGCCGCCGCGCCACAGCAGCGCGAGGAGGAGGGCGGGGATGAAAAGGCCGAGGTTGAGCCACCAGAAATGCAGCAGGCCGAGGCCGGCCCGGTCCCACCCGACTTGCCACTCCAGGAACCGGCCCGTCTGCATCGAGCTGCCCGAGGCCAGGAGCAGGACCTGCGGGATCGCCATCAGG
>WNFI01042402.1_pt1 | contig 12309 bp, 10 predicted proteins | sample 5400471 | NCBI WGS metagenome assembly WNFI01 (sample SAMN13153348, study PRJNA577476) | soil metagenome | isolation source: 100 cm saprolite on Douglas fir-dominated hillslope | place: USA:California | collected 2013-09-17 | reverse complement strand
CCCGGTGACCAGGCTTTGTTGGCACCGTCGCCTGCGCTTCTTCTCGCAGACTTGACGCCGGCCTTGGGGCGTCAGAACGACACGACTTCGCCGTCCGCGAAAAGCGCCCTCGTCTTTGGCGCCGCCCGCGTCCACCGCATCCCGCCCCGCGTTTGTGACGATTCGCGAAACGCCCCTCAGAGGGACGGGACCGAATCGCTATATTCCTGTTTCTACCGGACCGTCAAGTTAAATTCTGAAAATCCGAAATTGGCCAAAATGCCGCCGCGTCGGGATGGGTGGCGATCACGCGCGCTATCGCCCTTTGAACTGCGGCTTGCGTTTTTCCATGAAGGCCTGCCTTCCCTCGCGGAAATCCTCTGAATCCATGCAGGCGATGCCGATCTGCTTGATCGCATCCATGTCGCGTTTGTCGGGATCCTTCAGCACCTGGGCGATGGTGATTTTCGCGGCCTTGATCGCCAGCGGCGCGTTGCCGGAAATGGTGCGGGCAATATCCAATGTCGCGCTCCACAGCTCGGTGTCGGGCACCACGCGATCCACCAGGCCGATCCGCGCGGCTTCCGCGGAATCGATCCGCATCCCCGTATACATCAGAAGCCGCGCCCATGACGGTCCGACCAGCGAGACCAGATGCTTGAGGCCGTCATAGCCATAGGCGATGCCGAGTTTTGCGGCGGGAATGCCGAACTGGCTGTGCTCGGCGGCGATGCGGATGTCCGACATCATCGCGACCTGTATGCCGCCGCCGAGGCAGAATCCCCGGATGCAGGCAATGGTCGGCTTCGGATAGTCCGCCAGCAGGGCGCGCTGCGCGGCGCTGCGTTTGGAATACTCTTCCGAGGCTTGCGCGTTGTGGCGGGTTTGCTCGAACTGGCTGATATCGGCGCCCGAGACGAACGCCTTATCGCCGGCGCCGACCAGGACCACGACGCGCACGTCAGGATCATCGCGCAACGACACCAGGGCGTGACCGAACCCTTCCCACATGTCGAGCGACATGGCGTTGCGCTTTTCCGGATTGTTGAAGGTGATGACGCCGACGCCATCAGTAACGTTCTGCAGGATTTTGCCGTTGGCGTAGGATTTGTCAGCGCTTTTGGGAACATCTAGCATCGGGGCGCTTTCGGTAATTGGAGTCAGATACATCTGGATTGAAGCATTGGTTTGCTGTCTCGGCAATGGCAGTGCGCTCCCTCCCCTTTTAGGAGAGGGCCGCTGCGGACCGGTTATCATCGTTCCTCGCTAGTTACTGCACAAGGTGCGCCGTCAGCGGATGATTGCCGGCCTGATTGAAGAACGCGGTTTCCTCGGCGGTCGCTTCCAGCAGCTGCTCGTCCTGGTCGTAGATATCGTTGCGGAACTGCACCGTCTGGTCCTTCGTCATCCACGCCGTCAGATAAATCCAGGCCACTGGGACTTTCTTGGGCAGAGCGATGCGGTAGTCGTCGCTGAAGAGATTGCGCTGGTTGGTATCGTGCATGTAGACCGAGTAGGAGTTCGGCATGTCGATCTTCACCGCGCCGAGTGCATTCCAGCTGCCGGATTGCTGGCGCACCACGAAATTCGGCGTGTGAGCGCCGGACCAATCCACCGATCGCGGATCGAGCGGAGCGTCGTGCGCATCGAGCACATCCATGTGCATGCGGGAGAGATAGCCGGGATCTTTCCGCATGTGTGCCGAGATTTCGCTTTTCGCGATCGACGACGGGACGGTCCATGTCGGATTGAGATTGACGCTGGTGATTTCCGCGGTCAGCGTCGGCGACGGTTTCTCGGTCTTGCCGACGATCACCCGATAGCGCCGCACCACCGCATCGTTTTCAACGGCCTCGGCAAAGGCGGCGGGGATGTTGACGACCACGTAGCGTTGGCCAAAGGCGAAATTCATATTGTCAAGGCGGTCGAGCGAGGCCTCGAGCTGCTTGATCCGCTTCTGCACGGGGACGTTGAGCGCAGCGAGGGTGCGCGGGGTCACGGTTCCCGTCGCCGCGAGGCCGTGACGCACCTGGAAACGCTTTACGGCCTCGGTGACAACGTCGTCATACGGTCCGCTCGCTTGGTCGGGGGCAAGATCGCCGCTGATCAACAGGCGCTGGCGCAGCAAATCGTCATGCGGCCCCTGCACCCCGGAAACGAATTTGGCCTCGGCGGGGATCGTCGGCCATCCGCCGCGTACCGCAAGATCCGAATAGCTCAGCGCCGCTTCCCTGATCCGCTGTGGAGTGCCTTCGTCATATGTCGGCTCGTGCGATAATGCCAAAGCCGCCGCTGAACGTGATTCGGGGGTCGATGTGGCGACTGCGGGCTTTGCCGGCGTTACGTGCGCAGGATTTGCCCCGCCTGTCTGGGCCGCTGTTGCCGCTTTCGCAGGCAGCGGTGCTGTGCCGGAGCCAGCTGCCCCTGAGCCCTGGCCAAAAGCCGGCGCAGTCGCAAGCATCATGGCGATGGCAACAATTGTCGTTTTTCGCATGTCTATCAAAAGTCCCCGACCAGCACGCCGCCTGGCGCGGCGAGAGCTTTGCCGGCCGACCCGCTTGGGTTGATCGATCGTGTCCGCGGCGGTGCAAACCAGGTCAGCGAACGGCCCTAGTCTTCGTTCGCGGCGATCGATTCCATCAAGGACACCAGCTGACGTTGCACGGTCTGATCCTTGATCTTGCTGTAGGCCCGCAGCAATCTCAGGCTGAACGCGCTATCGAGAAACAGCAGGCTTTCGACCTCGCGCGCCTTGCCGTCGCCGTCGTAGAAGAATGTGACGGGTACATCCAGCGCGGTGGCGATTTGCTGGAGACGGGCGGCGCCGACGCGATTGACGCCCTTCTCATATTTTTGCACCTGCTGAAAGCTGACGCCGAGCTTGTCGCCGAGCTCCGCCTGCGAGATTCGTTGCTCCACGCGCCGCAGCCGGATTCGCTTCCCCAGTTCAATGTCGGGTTTGCCGGCACTGCGCTGCTTCATTCTCTTCGCTGCTGATTTGATCATTCTGGTCCTACCGTCCTTCGGTCGAGAAGCCCCCGAACAGATGGGTCAGGGATTCACCCTTGTATACCGCTTTAAATTCACTTGGATGGATGAATTCGTCCTTAAACCACGGGAATCTTGCGGGACTGAAAGCTTCCACCAGCCAGTCAATCATATGCCGCACCCTGGGGATGCGGCCGCTACCGGGATGATAGGACAGCCAAATGTCGAATGATCGGCGCAATTCAACCTCAAGAGGTATCATTTTCCCGCCAAGCGCGCAGGCGTAGCTCGGAAACACGCCAATTCCGGCACCATTGGCGACCGCCCAGTAATTGGCGCTGCTCACGTTGGTTTTCATCACCACCAGATCGCGTTGGGAATAACCGGGAAACAGGCTTTCGAAAACCTCTTTGGCGGTGGTCTGCTCGGTGACCTGCATCACCAGCCGGTGCTTGACCAATTCGTCAGGAGTTTTCGGGGCACCGTACGTCTCGATGTATTTCTGGCTGGCAAAGAACATCAGATGCATTCTGCCGAGCCGGACCAGTTTGACATCCAGCGCGGCCGGCCGCGACAAATGGATCGCAATGTCGGCCTCGTGCCTCGATACGTCGGCCGAGCGCATCGCACAGTGGAGATCGACGAGAATGTTCGGGAACGATTGCTGGAATTCGACCAGGCGCGGGGCCAGCCAAAATGTGCCCAGGCCTTCGGTAATGGCGACCCTCACTTCGCCTGACAGCGTGTTGGTGACCGAACTGCCGGCGCGCAGCAAGTCGAACGAAGCGGCCTCCATGCGTTCTACTGCCGAAACGACCAGCGAACCTTCGTCAGTCAGGCGGGTGCCGTGAACGTCCCGCGTGAACAGGGTGGCGCCGATTTGCCGCTCAAAATCGTCGATTCGCCTGCGGACGCCGTTGATGGAGAGTTCGAGCCGCTCAGCCGCGGATCTGAAGCTTCCGCAGCGCACGACTTCCAGAAAAACCCTGGCCGCGTCCCAATCCGTCAGCCTGCCGAGGGCCGCCTGATGGCGTTCTTCCTGAGGAACGCCCCTTTCCAGCGCCAGATGCATACACCGCCCCTTCCGCTTGATAAGCTTGGCAGAATTTCGAGCGATCCACAACCATGACGGGTCCCGTGCGAGCATTTTTGCGCCCACGATTATGGCCCGGCTGACGCTTAGGGAACCGGGAGGTCGCGGTTCCCGGCCCGTCCTGCCCTGGAAAGGGGAGCCGCGTGACTTCAGTTATAAGCCTTCGGACACTGGCGAATTCATCGGGCGTTCCGATCGTGGTGTTTGTGGATATGCAACAGGAATACCTGGCGAAGCCGCGGCTGTTGGCGATTTCCGAGATCGATCGCGCACTGGACAATTGCCGAAAGGTTCTGGATCATTCGCGCAAAATCGGCCTGCCGGTCGCATTTATGCGCATGTTCAACGAATCAGCCTTTTTTAACCGCGCAACGCCGTTCGTGCGTTGGATCGAGGGTTTTGAGCCGTATCGGAACGAAATGGTATTCGAACGAAGTAGCCCGTCATGCTATTCCAGCGAACCCTTCGCCGCATTGGTGGACCAAAGCCGGGGCGGCCTCGTGCTCGCCGGATTTGCGGGCGAATCGGCCTGCCTGTCGACGTTGATCGATGCGTTCCACCGCAAGCACAAGATCGCTTATCTCTGCGACGCTTCGGCCAGTCACGCGCTCGACGAGATGCCGGCGGACGAGATCCACCGCGCCGTTTCGAAGATATCCGGAGTTTATGGAGAGGTGTATGAAACGTCGGACTGGATCGACTCGACTTTACCTCGCAAGCTCGGTAACGGAAAAAACGCTGGTGGATAAATCAGAAGAACGATTGCATTCGGTTCTCGCAAGCCTCGAGGAGTGCCGCGCCGTTCTCATCGAGAGTGGCGACCGTGAGACTGCACTGTTGCTCTCAGTGGCAATTCTCGAGCTTCGGATGAAACTCAACCGAATTACCGACTCGGAATTAAAGGCTTTATGCGATGCGATGTTGCCGGATGAGACGCCGGCGGAGAGATCGCGAGAGCCGAAACAGCCGCAAGGCCCGCGCCGGCGTCCCCTGCTGAAGCTGGTCAAATAGCATCCGCATCCAGGTCGCGGGCTCCCGATCCGTAGCGCTGCGGCGGCGATGCCCGCTCGGGCCGTCGCGATGCCGCATTGTTGATCGAGAAACCCCCCACTATCGCTGGTGCGATTGCGCATTTTCGCGCATCCGCTGGATCATGCCGGATCAAGCCGGTACTCTCCGATCTCAGAGCTGGCCGAGGTGGCGAGCCCGAAAATTATCAATGACTGCATGATTCACGATGTCTCGATCCCCGCGGCACTAATCGCCGGCCTGGTCAGCTTTGTATCGCCGTGCGTGCTGCCGTTGGTGCCGCCCTATCTGATTTATCTCACCGGCGCGACCATCGAGCACGTCGCCAATGACGAGACGGTATCGTCCTCGAAACGCGCCGTGATGATATCGGCTGCCATGTTCGTGCTCGGCTTTTCGACCGTGTTCGTGGCGCTCGGCGCCAGCGCGTCGCTGATCGGAGGCCTGATCCATGCCTGGTCGGCGGAGCTTGCGATTGTCGCCGGCATCGTCATCATCATCATGGGCCTGCACTTCCTCGGGCTGACACGGATCGGATTCCTGATGCGGGAAGGGCGGCTGCCGATACCAAAGCCGGTGGGCTTGTGGGGCGCCTATGTGATGGGCCTGGCCTTTGCGTTTGGCTGGACGCCCTGCATTGGCCCGATCCTCGCAGCTATCCTGTCGATCGCCGCCGCCGAGGCGACGGTGGCGAAAGGCGCAGGCCTGCTCGCGGTCTATTCCGCAGGGCTTGGGGTTCCGTTTCTGATTGCGGCCTTCATGGTCAAGCAGTTCTCGACGCTGTTGTCGCGGATGAAGCGACACCTCGCCAGCGTCGAGCGGGCGATGGGCGTCTTGATGATCATCACCGGCATCGGCTTTCTCACCGGCACCGTAACCAATGTGAGCATCTGGTTATTGGAGACGTTTCCGGCGTTGCAGAATTTTGGCTAAAAGGCTTCGCCTCGCTTGCGGTTCGCTCCTTAAGCCATGAACTCGCGCGCGCCCGCGCTTACAGTGCCGGCCTTATGTTCTGATTCAAGTGGAAGAAATTGGTCGGATCATATTTGTTCTTTAGGGCGGCCAACCTCGGGTAGTTCTCGCCGTAAGCTGCCTGAACCCGGTCCGTTCCCTCTTCGCCGAGATTGTTGGCGTAGACGCCGCCAGTCGAGAACGGTCTCATCGCATCCCATAGCCCACGCGCCCACCGGATGTGCGCTTCGTCGTCCGCCGGATTGTCCCAGATCGAAATCGGGAAGCAATCGTAAAGCGCATCTCTATTCGCGTAGGGGGTTTCGGCTATCGGTACACGCGCGATTGCGCCGCCAACCTGCTGCAGGACAAGAAGCGACTCGCTTGGTGCTGTCGCGTAAGTCGCGAGCAGTGTATCGATCGCCCGATCGGTAATTTCCCGCAAGAACTGAGCCTTCCAGTAGTAGCGACGGCCGCGCGGGAAGATGCTGTCCCCGGCCGATTGGATTTGAAGGTACGAAATAGGAGCAATTCGGTCTTCAACTGGCGCACCATACTCTCTCAACGGCTTGAGGACCCGCTCGCCTTCGTCAATCGAGCCGACGTAGCATGCCGAGACGCTGAAGAAGCGTTCGCCGGAGGGTGCTGTCACAAGCGCTGCATCCACACTCAGTTCATCCGGAGCCTTGGTTGAAAACGTTCGGTAGAATTGCATCGCACCGCGTGCATGCTCGTAACTGTGCAGTACGGATCCCGCCAGGAGCAGCGGACCCACGGGATAAAGCTTGTATTCGAAAGTCGTAACAATCCCAAAGTTGCCGCCGCCACCGCGTATGCCCCAGAACAGGTCCGCGTTCTCGGTCGCGCTTGCCTTTAGCAACCGTCCGTCCGCGGTCACGATTTCGGCTGCCATGAGATTGTCGCAGCTTAGTCCATGTTTACGGCCGAGCTTGCCAAAGCCTCCCCCAAGCGTCAGTCCGGCTATGCCCGTATCGGCATTCACCCCCATGGTCGTCGCCAGGCCAAAGGATTGAGTGGCGGTGTCGAACTCTCCCAAGCTTAAGCCGGCCTGCGCACGCGCAATACGGCGAACAGGATCGACCTCGATCCGCTTCATGCGCGACACATCGATCACGATGCCACCGTTGCACACCGAGCAGCCCGCGACGTTGTGGCCACCGGCGCGAACGGAGACGAGAAGGTTTCGCGATCTGGCGAAATTGACGGCGGCGACGACATCGTCGGATTCGGCGCAATAGATAACCGCCGCCGGCCGCTTGTCGACCATCTCGTTCCAAACCTTGCGCGCCCGATCGTAACCTGGATCGTCCGGAAGGACCAAAGCGCCGCGAATTGTCTTTCTGAGCCACGCGATATCCGGCACTTGCAGGGTCGGGTCGGTGCTGGAATGGTCCGCAAGCCTGAGATCGCTCATTGGGGGTTCCCTTCGTGGCTCAGCACGATTAGGCGAGCAAACAGTATCTATGCCCAGACCGCGATGGTCTCATGAGCCCCTCATTGGTGGCAAAATCGAATATCTCAGTCGCTAGGTGAGTTAGATTCATCTAAACTGATTGAATGAGAAAGCTTCCTCCACTCGGGTCCCTCCGCGCCTTCGAAGCCGCCGCCAGGCGCATGAGCTTCAGAGAGGCCGCGGCCGAGCTCGGCGTGACGCCCACGGCTATCAGCCACCAGATTCGATTGCTTGAGGACATCTGCGGACAACCTTTATTCCGGCGGCGCCCACGTCCGCTTGTGCTTACGGGCGCGGGCGAACGGCTGTTCCCGGTCATTCAGAACGGCTTCGACGCTTTCGTCACGGCAATTGCATTAGCTTCCGCTGGCGTTGGCCAACGCCCGCTGCGGGTGACGAGTCCCAATGCGTTTGCCAGCCGATGGCTGGTCCCGCGTCTGCGCGCCGGCAATGCCGATGTCGCGATCCGTTATGCACGCAGAATGCCACCGAACCTTGCCGCGCAAGAAATTTTCCGGGACACATTCTTTCCAGTGTGCAGCCCGGAATTGCTCGCGAAAGGCAGCCGGCAGATCGAGCGTGCCGCCGATCTGCTGCAATATCCGCTTGTCCATTTTGATTGGATGAACCGCGACCCCGAGGCGCCGACCTGGCGCCGATGGCTGGCGACTGCGCGTTCGGTCGATCCCGATATTCCGGATACCAATAAAGCGTGGGACCTAAGCTTTCGCGAAGAGCTGCATGCGATTGATGCGGTCGCCGCGGGTCAAGGCATCGCTATCTGCAGCGACGTAGTGGTCAGCCGCGAACTCAACAGTGGAGCGCTGGTCAAAGCACACGCCCTCTCTCTCCCGGGTTACGGCTTCTATCTCGTGTCCGTGCCCAGCCACCCGCAACGGCCGAACATCGAGGCTTTCTCCGCCTGGATGCGATCGGCGGTGTGAGCGTCGCCTCAAGCGGCGTATTTGGCTCGGTAAGGGAGTCCGGTATCGGCGCATCGCGTCGTTTTGCTGCCTCGATTCGTCAGAGGCAGCGCGGACTTTTTCAAGCCATCCGTGTTGACGTCTTTATGATTCCCGCTCTAGCTCTCGTCCTCAAGCGAGCAGATCACCGTATAGACCACGCCGCGGGGCAGAAAATCGACCGTGGCTTCGCCGTCGAGTTGATCGCGCGCGCTGCGCTCGATCAATCGCGATCCGAAACCGCGTTGCACCGGGGCAACGACGGGCGGGCCGCCGGCCTCCGTCCATATCAATCTCAATTTCGGCTTGGCGTTTTCCGTGATGACCTCCCAATCCAGCATAACGGTGCCGGTATCGTTCGACAGCGCGCCGTACTTTGCGGCATTGGTCGCCATCTCGTGCAGGATCATCGACAGCACCACCGCCAGTCGCGGCGATAGCGGAACGTTCGGTCCAAACATTCGCGCCCGCTTTGGATTGTTAAGCAGATATGGCTGCAAGACACGGCCGACCACTTCCTGGAATTCGGAGCCTTGCCACTTCTCCTTGCTCAGCAGGTTGTGCGCCTCCGCCAGCGCGCCGAGCCGGCCCTCGAACTTTTCGCGCTCGGCCTTGCTGGCGCTACGAAAGGTTTGTGTGGCGATCGACTGCAGGATCGCCAGCGTGTTCTTGACGCGATGATTGAGTTCTTCGATCAACAGGTCATGCAGCGTCTCGCCGCGGGCGATCGTCGTGGCCATCCGCACCGCGAAGGCGAGGCCGGTCAGCAGCAGAACGCCTCCGATCACGCTGGTGATCGCGAGATTACGCCACAACGGACCGACCAGGGAGCTTTCCGCAATGCCGGCGGCCACGGTCCAGCCGGTGAGCGAGGATCGCGCAAAAGTCGTGATCAGCGGCACGCCTTCCAGCGATAACGTTTGCAGGGTCGCTTCGGGCTTGCGAAACATCTCGGCATACAGCGAAGGCGATGCACGCTTGCCGACCGTCTCCTGCGGATTCGGCGCACGCGCGAAACTGATGCCGTTGCCATCAAAAATCGAGATCGTCCAGGCTGCGCTTGGGCGCTGCTTGTCGATGATGGCCTGGAAAATCTCGATCGGCGGGCTGAAGGAAATGTCGTAGAGGACCTCGCCGTCGCGAAACACCGGCACCTCGACCGTCACGATCAGTGTTTTCTTCACCGCGCCGGTGAACAGATTTGAGTACTGCGGACTCTTGGTCGCGAACACCTTCTCCACGATTTCGCGGTTGTTGCGGAGCGGCAGGCTTGTGGTGGCCGATGCGACCGAGGAGAACAACTGGCGGCCTTCGCGGTCCGCGACCAATATCACGCCATCCTTGCCATATTGGTCGAGAAAGCCCAAGGCGATGCGGCGAAAATTCGCGAAGTCGCCTTCGCGCAGCGCGGTGGTGAGCGAGAGCACCTGGAGCCCGCCGGTCATGCGCTGCATTTCGGCGTCGAGCACAAGGCGAATGCTGCGCACGGTTTCGAGAACGCGACGTGAAGCATCGCTGCGGTCTTGTTCGTAGTTGTGGAAGACGATCACGGCCGCAAAAATAATCAGCGGCAGCGTTGTTCCCGCGACCAGAAGAGCAAGACGCACTGGCAGTGAAGGTTTCGGCACGCGGGTCCCGCATCGATGCATTTGGCGTGGCTACGCCAAGTCACCGTGAGCATAGGAGAAGCGCTTGAAATTCGCCAAGGATTTTGGGTTGGCAAGCCGGTTCCGGCGGAGGCTCGCGGGTGCGCTGCGAAACGCCGCCGTCCCTAAAGATTGCTGTCGGTAATTGCGGCGTAAACCATGGTGCGCAGTTCGCGCCGTATCGGATAGGCGTTCGACGGTATGACCTGGGTCATGAAAACGGCGATCATTTCTTCCGCGGGATCGATCCAGAACGATGTGGTGGCCAACCCGCCCCAGGAATATTCGCCGGCGCTGCCGGGCATCAACGTCTCCGTGGGATTCATCGTGACCTGGAAGCCGAGGCCGAAGCCGATGCCGTTGTAGGTCGCCTCGCTGAATAGCGAGCGCGACATTGCCGGCAGGTCGCGCCCGCCGGGCAGATGGTTGGATGTCATCAGCGCCAGCGTCTTCGGACCGATCAGCCTGACGCCGCCGAGCTCGCCGCGGTTGAGCAGCGCGCGGCAGAAGGTGAGATAATCGGCCGCGGTCGAGCACAACCCGCCGCCTCCGGAGACGAACGACGGCGGCGAGAGGAAAGTGCTCTTGGCCGGATCATCCTGCAGCGTCAGGCCGCCCTTGCGGTCGGTCGCGTGCAACGTCAAGCCGCCTTGCGGGTCGGCCGAGTAGCAGGCCGCGAAACGATCGACCTTGCCGGCCGGCACAAAAAAGCCGGTGTCGTTCATATCAAGCGGATCGAAGATGCGTTCTTTCAAAAATTGTTCGAACGGCTGGCCGCTGATCTTGCCGATGAGATAGCCGATCACGTCGGTGGAGACGGAATAATTCCAGGCCTCGCCGGGCGAAAATTCCAGCGGAAGCTTCGCAAGATCTTCGATCATCGATTGCAGCGTTCCCGCTTGCGGGATCTCGCCGATGTCCAGTTTGCGGTAGGCGGCATCGACGTTGGATCGTTGCTGGAAGCCGTAAGTGAGGCCCGAAGTGTGCCGCAGAAGATCGACGATCAGCATCGGCCGCGATGGCGGCCTGGTCAGGAATGCCGGGGCGGTGCCGGCCTGGAACACGCCGAGGTTTTTCCATTCCGGGATGTATTTATGGACGGGTTCGTCGAGCGCGACGCGGCCTTCCTCAAACAGCATCATGCAGGCCACGCTGGTGATCGGCTTGGTCATCGAATAGATGCGAAAAATGGTGTCGTCCTTGATCGGCGCCTTGCGCTCGAGGTCGGCAAAGCCCTGCACCGCGCTGTGGACGATCTTGCCGCGGCGGTACACCAATAGCTGCGTTCCCGGAAAGCGGCCGGCATCGATATATCGATGCCTCAGATGCGCTTCGAGGCGGTCGAGGGCGGCCTTGGACATGCCTGCGGCTTCAGGTGAGGCGACGGTCGGGGCTAACATCGGGATCATCTCCGGAGCTGTCGGGACAGGTCTTGATAGCCGAAAAGTTTGTTGCATTCCAAGCGGCGCGTGCTTAACCCGGCGGTATCGCCGGTGTAGGCTTCCCGCCGGCAATCGTAACCCGCAGGACAGTAGCAATGCCCCAATTCAACGACGCCGAACTGACCGCCGCCGTCATCCGCAGCTTCGAGGAGACGCCGGACCCGCGTGTTAAATTCCTGATGGAAGAACTGGTGAAGTCGCTGCACGATTTTGTCCGCAAAACCGATCTCACCTTCGACGAATGGGGTTACGCGATCGATTTTCTGACCCGCACCGGGCAGAAATGCACTTCGAGCCGGCAGGAATTCATCCTGCTGTCGGACGTGCTCGGGGTTTCGATGCTGGTCGACGCGGTGAACCATCGCGAGCGCGACGGCGCGACCGAGACCACCGTGCTCGGCCCGTTCTATGTCGGCGAGCATAAGCCGATGCCGCACGGCGCCGATATTTCCGCCGATCTGCCGGGAGAGCGGATGTTCGTGAAGAGCCGCGTCACCGATCTGAAGGGCAAGCCGCTGGCGAATGTTCCGGTCGACGTCTGGCATGCCGATGATGACGGCTTCTACGATTCGCAAAAGCCATCCTATGAGACGCAGGGGCCATCCTCGCGGGCGCGGTTTATCACCGATGCCGACGGCCGGTTCTTCTTCCGCACCATCCTGCCCTGCAGTTATCCGATCCCGACCGATGGTCCGGTCGGGGAAATGATCCTGCAGACGCGGCGCCATCCGATGCGGCCGGCGCA
>WNFI01698920.1_pt1 | contig 12310 bp, 10 predicted proteins | sample 5400471 | NCBI WGS metagenome assembly WNFI01 (sample SAMN13153348, study PRJNA577476) | soil metagenome | isolation source: 100 cm saprolite on Douglas fir-dominated hillslope | place: USA:California | collected 2013-09-17 | reverse complement strand
CACTGGCAAGTGACAATTATAGGGCACGTATGACTTCGGAGGAGACTCAAACTACGCCATGGCCACGACTTGGGGATTGTCAGTCCCTCAACTGCTCCACCATAGCAACCACACGATGGTCAGTAGTAGTGTGTTTCAACAGGATGTTCCATCACCATCATCCGTCTATTCTACTATTTCGCGAAGACAAACGTCCAAAACGGCAACATCAGACAAAGTGAAGCCAAGCACGCTGAACCACGGTACCTCACTACCGACCACTGGCAATCGCCAGGCCCTACAACAAACTTCCCCCCTCACATACTGGGGACATATGCCAACCAAGGAACCTTCGGAGTCTCCGATTTGGCGCCTTTTCAATCGTTAGATTAGCCACGCCGGGCAGGACGAATTTCACATAACCATAGCTCTCAAGAGGATTCCCCCGATATGAACGCCGTGCCAGTGCCAACTCTTTTGATGGTCATTGGCACGGTCGTCAAATGGTGTGATGTGCCATGCGTGCCATAAGACTCGCGTCCATTGCTTGTGTACCATTATTGACAGTTGTCTGTAATGTTCTCTAGAATACGACGTTTGCTTTCATGATGCTAGTGAGCCGAGATACTGTCGACAGATGTGATATAACGCACCCATTCCTCGAATACCATCATTTGTCCCCGAACCCTCTCCCTGAATGACCGCTTGACCTCCATTGTACACTGTCTTCTACTAGTTGTGCGGTAGAATGCACATTGTGGGGAGTGCAAGCGTAGGCACAACCACTACATTAGACGGCACGCCCAGCCTTACCATTGCAGTTTGATTATCCAACATGTTGAAGCGCTGTGACCATACATAGTAATGGTGTGTGTTGGGTGGCAACGCCAGACGCACTACTGTAGTGGTCCCACGAATACACGTGCGAACTCTCATAATCGGAAAGGGGCATCCGCCCGGATAAATGAGTAATGTATGGAACGAGAAAGCGGAATAAACATAAGCGCTCCCCCACTGCCTCACAGAACCTAAGAATGTGTGATGCATTTTGTGCAAGTGCGTGCAGTAGTTTGTTGTGTGAGTGTTGTGTGCGTTCAATTGTGGTCGCGTGGTTAATGCGGTTAGTGACTCCGATCGAGCCGCTCGCCAACCAATGAAAGGACGCGGTCGCGGACCAACATCACCATCCCCGCCAACGCAGTCCCAGAAATGCTTAGAGTATTTCTCATCCCTTGTTAGCTCCCACCTCCTTGCATGGACTAATAGGTTTTGATCAGCCCTTGTACTACTTCTTTATAACAACTTGAAGGCAACGACGCAGTTCCCGGGGATCGTCACGCGCGATGGTGCCAAATGAATCAATATAGCGGGACTTTTTGAGCCACGTCACTAGCTCCACGGTCTGAAGCTATTCCATCCACTCCGTCACCTTAGTCGCTGCCTGTCGTGTGGGCCATTGGTGCACTTGCTCAAGCGCTCAAACGCCCACCCCTGACTACTCGACCCTCGACCCTCACCTCCCACCTCCCGGCACCAACTGCCCTTCCCGCCACTACCATCCCGCACCTTCCGCAACAAGGTCGCAATTATGCAACCCGTTGTTGTCCTGTAACTCAGAAATGACATCACGTCGAGTGCAATCGCACTCCATACTAATACCAAAGTAGGGCATGTGAAGTTGTGGGTTCGCACTGTCCTGGCGACATCGCGAAGATAGGCATTCATAATACTCGTTACCAGATGCACAAGATATCAACCGAGTCAGCTGGGATACTCATTAAAACTGTTTTGTCTAAGGCAGGTTTTACCATCAAGGGTGAAGATAACGCATTATCAAATATAGGTGGCGTATCGAGCCCCTATGACAAGCTTCTTATCCTTCGCTCGTCACAGATCACACCGCCGTGCCATGAAAGAAGCTGGTTTTGTTGAGATTAACCCTGAATGTGTCCATGATACCCGTCTAAGATCAGAAAGGACCAAGACGATGTAGGGGTGGCACGTCTCGCATGCGGCCGCCTGAGTAATGAAGTAAGTGAAGAGTTGCAAGAAAACCCTACAGCCATTATTCACATGTTGACCTTACCGGCCAAAGAGATAGCAATGAGCTAAACAAGACCCATACAAGCAAGACGTTATAATCTCCGTGTGTTCTGATTAAATGACAGGTCATCCAGTCACTAGCCTTTCACATGACTCCATTAAATTAAATGTGCATCAGGGTTGTTCCAAAAAATTTATAAATAATCACGCTGGAGGCTTCAGGATCCCTCACATCCAACAAATCACTAGATGCAATCGCAACAATCGCAATTCAACCAACAAGACGCGTTATCTTACGATGGGGGATCTTCACGTAGCGTATACCCCCGCAGAGCTGTGAGAGTCCATTCTCATCTTCAATACTGGATACTCATTGTTGTTTTACTCCTCGCTAGCCCGACTCTATGACTCCCGGCTTCACTCAGAGTGCGGTGCCGTTTTGTAATACACAATCCTCCACTGTATGAATCAGATATCTTTCTATGACGAGCTTTTCTGATAGTTTGAAAAGCAGCAGGGCTCAACCCGGGTAACTACTGGACCTGGAATGGGATGTCGCAGCGATGCGCATGGAGAGGACTCAATCCCGCACCGGTGCCAGTTCCACCACTCCATGACTGGACCCCGGGGAGCCCAAGCGCCGCAACCCCCGAGCCATGCTGAATACATGACGGTCAGTGCGTTCCAGACAATAACTAGAGACGACTACCCGCTTATTCTGCAATTCCATGAAGCCAATTTTTCCGAGTCAATATGATAACCTTGGACGAGGTGGACCCAGCCTGAGCTACGCTGAATATGATCGACCTCATAATCAAGCAACGTCCTTCTCGCCTCTCCTCTCCGGGGCACACGCCGCCCCGAACAACCAAGGGGCCTTTCCTGTATGGCGTTTGTCTAATGGTTGGGTTAGCTATGCGGCGCAAGATGAAATCCATGTCACTATAGCACTCAGAAGGGTCCCATCTGCGTGAATCCTCTTCCAGTTTGCTTCCATCGCTGAAATTGTACCATGTTGCTATGCGTTCCCCAGATTCAGTTTAATTGATGGTTCTATTTTTCCCTCTCAGAATGAACTAGGATACTGGCATCCACTTTGGCAGCAAACTGATGACACATGTACAGATAGCGTACCGGAAAAGGATTTACTTCAGTTACTATCATTCGTGGGCGGTATTAACCCTCAGGGGTGAACTCGGCACGTCCCACAAACGGCACGACTCTCCAGGCGCATTATCTCCGACAATGCGGAGATGTCGGTACGATGTGCAAATGAAAGTTAATACCTACTTAATTGGGCCGCTAGCTTCCACATCAGGGGAGACTTCTGGTCATGGGATTGCTGGAATTAGCCCCTCTTCACACTGCCTGCTGGTTGTTATTAAACTTCTGGCGATCCTTACCTATTTCATTGTTACGTGGCGCAAACTCCGGCCAGGGCTGCACGGTCTCGTCGCCTCACGGTTTCCCTGAACGACCCTCAAAGAGCACCCGCAGAGCTCGCACTATTCTAGAAAACAATGGAGCCATATATTGAGCGTTAACATCCTCTTATCACCGCCATGGCTCACCGCATCAACACTGACTGTAGTTTCCAGAAACTCGAATTTCAACGTCTACAACACCGCTTTACTGCGAACAAGGGATCGGGTTAGGGAACATGCTCGTCGTGAAAGCATAAGAGGTGAAAGTCACGCGAAAATATGACTGATGGCGGCGAGGTATTAGAACAATAATATGCAGGGGAGACCCGCTACCGCGGAGCCATATAACAAATGACTTGCTGTTGCATGCCGGTGCCAAGTTTCGTGCAACAAAAGTAATATTGTCGTGAGAGTCCCGGAAGTTTCTCTTTAGGGCTTGCGTAATTCTGCAAGAGAGCATATTTATGGGTATTGTGTTGCGGCATCGTGGTCATCATGGGACTAAGATTCTGTTCAGTCCTTCAGACCAGAGCTCTCATAACTTCGCCAGAACGACGACAAGGATGCAACTGATGAGGACCACAGTCGCAGTCTGAGTGGAACTACTACAGGTAGGCTCCAGATGTAGCTTAGCTAGCGGCTGCAAGTGTGAATTGTCGTCCAAGAGAAGTGAGGAGATGAGAGATGAGAGACATAAGACACATTATGGAGAGCGGTTCCACGAGCGCAAGTGTTGAGCGAGAGGGGGAGGATACAAGGACGCACGCAAGAGAAAAGAAGGGAAGAAAACACATGATATCGATTGACATGATGCCATCCTCGACGAGAGAGGCTGCTTACATACATCAAAATCCTTACTGGGTAATCGCGTCCGGTGGTAAGAAATGTCAGTAAAATGTATGAAAAGACACCAGGGATTGTACTGAGAAGGTATTTGTTGATTATCGTTGCTCAAAGTACGAAGGAAAGAGAGAAAGTGGAAGGAGAGAAAGGAAAAGCGGGGGGGGCGTGAGGGCGGGAAGGAGTGTGATTCATTCACAGTTGTCTTGCGCCGGTGGTCGAGAGGGAGGCGATGGGTGAGAGAGGCCGTGAGAAATGAAGGTGGGAGACGCGACTTGTCGAACGCGTGGTCGCTCTGATACGGTTGTTCCGCTCCGCAACCTCCGCTCCGAGTGTGAATCCGAAGCATTCCTCATGGCCGTTTATATGGCCATGTACAGCCATACACTGCAGGCATTTCACAATATAATCCAATTCAGTCGGCTAAATACTGCAATCTGATTGGTTGGTTGAGAGCAACTGAATTGGATTATATTGTGAAATGCCTGCAGTGTGTATAACTGTCTGACATGGGGGACATCCCTACAGAACATGTAACTGGCATCTAGGAGGGGGATAGCTTGTATGCCCCCTGTACTGGAGTAAGTCTCTCAACTGGACTAGTGTTGGCTCAAGCCATTTGTGCTCCTGATATAGATCTATCTACATGAATATTTTTGCGATTTTACATAATTTATTGCATAAGATAGCAAAAAACATGGCTCAAGCTGCAAACTGGACCCTATGACATAATTTTCTTTTTGTCTGTCTCGTACCTGTACTATAAGCTTTGGGGCAGCCACATGTAGCCTCATGGCACCCCCTTTCTCATGCTCTTGTCTTGTAAGCGCCCTTCCGTATTGTATAGGGATCTTTTGCTCCCCTTCATGCTCCATTATGGTCTACTCATTAGACTCCTACTTGTACCATCGTACCCAGTTCCCCTGCCTCTATGACTATGCTACTTAAACACTCCTTGCTGGTGCCTGTACCAGCAAGTTGAGTCTCTTGTCTACACAATAGAGAAGCCTTGTGCTCTAGCCCAACTTGAGGTAGCCCATCTAACATACCAGACTGGGTGGGAACCCTCACAAACAACTTTCTTCCACTTTATACCCCAATGGGAGGTTAATCCCGAACAAAGCTCAACTTCAGGTTTAACTCATCACACTTCTCTAAGTAGTGGTGACAGAATGTCAGCCACTGCCAGTGGCTCAGACAGTAATGTGCCAATTGTGTTGACAACAGTAACATGGGTGATAACTGTGATATTAGTTGCCAGCCAGTGCTGTGGTCTTGGTGACACGGGGATGATGGGTACCAACCCTCACTGCAGGCATTTCACAATATAATCCAATTCAATCGGCTAAATACTGCAATCTGATTGGTTGGTCAAGAGCAACTGAATTGGATTATATTGTGAAATGCCCGCAGTGGGCCTGTCAAACAATGGACCAATGGTCATATTAAAATCTGTAATTTGAAGCTTGCTAATGAACTTGAACTCTACTCAGTATTGTGCCTCTTACAATCTTTGTTTGTTGTGATGAACCCGACAAGTACTACATTCAGTACGATCAATTACACATAAAATTGAACTTAGACTGTGGGTGTATAAGCCTCTTGTGCCACTGGGTAGAGTTCTCTCCCACGAAATATAGGAGACATGGAAGTGGGAGCACAGTGGCCTAAGCCTGCCATCCGAGATATTGATGGGAGAAAATAATTTTTTAGCCAGGCCCATGGTCTATACGTGTAGAAAATGATGGTGGTGGTGTTAGGTGTGGTAAAATAGTGGACTGCAGCCCACGCTCGTACGGACCGCTCTGGGGCGTCCTAGCTGCGATCTCTCCTCAGACGCATCGAATCCGCCTTACCTCGGATCGCCGGACTCGGTTTAGCTGCCCTAGGTGCTGTGTATATCTTTTTACCTCGGTAAGATGACGAGCCTCAGAACAAGGTTTGCGACAAGTCAAACTGCGCCAATGTTGCTCCTCTCACCTTCCCATCTGAGCCCTGGGCCTCATTTATGATCGACAGCTCACGGCCGCGTGGTGGACGCGGTCAGTGGGATTCAAGTCGGACCTGTTCGCGGGGAGTCTCTCACAGAGCAACTTTGTAGCGAGGTTGTGTCGTTGTGTCGAGTCGTTCCATGGTGACCCGTACTGTATTCGTGAGTGGCATCCTCCCTCCTTCCAGTTTTTAACTTCAATTCTTCCTTTTATGCCAGTGGTTCAACGACGCAGTCCCTAGGAACACTACGGAAATGAATGCTACATATGCAATTCTACGTAAAAGATCTGCATTGTCTTTGGACCTTACCCTGGCGAATCCCTTGAGTGTCTAAATGGCGTCAAGTCCCCATGCCCATGTGGAAGAAAAAGTGGTCATTCCTCGTCATTGAACGAATAGGAGCTACATGTACGTTTATTGAGTCCGCTGACTTCCGAAAAATCTATCCTACATGTGGTTTTCAGTGTATGCGTGGGGAATACGTGTTCTGTATCTGCACTCGTTGACCAAAACTCCGTCATGTCATGTCAGACTTGCATCGTCCAGGCCAACGTCTTCGAATAAGAATTTCCATAATGCGTCGGGGTCTATGAAGTCATGATGTGTGACATTGACCAGCCACCGCGTATCGATGATTCCTTCCAATAGTTGTCGCTCCTCTGAATCGGGCGGGAACTGTCGCGCCCAGTCCTTCCAGATCGAAAACGCCTCGTCCTGCGTCGACGGCTCCGGATTAAACCCCCTGGAAAGGAAGCTAGGGACACGTACCTTCCACGTTAAGAACGATTCCTCTCCGATGATTGTCGATTGGACGATCTCCTGACCAGGAAAGACACCCCATGTCACCGCGTTACGCTCAGTGTCCTGCATGCTGGTTCTAAGTTCGCCCTTTCGAATGATAGAATGAGTGACAGTGAGGTAGATCGCAATTCTAACCTACCGCTTTGTTTCCAGCTAAGAAATCCACGGCGCCGTTCACCTTCTCAATCGCATTTTCTAGCCTCTCCACAACCGCCTCGCTAGCAAAGAACTCCACAAATGATTTTTGGTAAACGTATCCGCCCGTGGGGCCCCACCCGACGGTATCGTCCTCAGATGGTGAGCCATCGACGGCAGGTTGCGAGCTGACGGGCCACCAGCTGTGGCTCGCTAATCGAACGAGGTGAGGAAGGATAAGCTGCGGCTCGCTGGAAAGCGGCCCAGTCGAGAATGGATACGAAGTGATCTTGCCAGAGAGGAAGCTCAGGGACAGCGCGGTGATGTCCTCAAGCGTACGAGGGTGTGGGTGGCTCGGTGTCTACGGTTCAATCATTCAATAGCAGAAGAGGAGGACAATTAAAGGCAGTGAGTGCTTACGATACGGCCATAGCCTCCCCACAAATCTTGGCTACCAAAGGCGGGGCTGTTGGCATCGCCAAATCGCCCATTTGGGAATTCGTCCCAAGTAGCCGCATAATTGACTTCGCCTCTACCTGTCCCTCCTTCATTGGTTACGTGTGACACGAGACCGTTTGCTGCGGAGCTGGTTGCACCCGCAGGTGAAGTGATGAGGTCGGGGTTAGTAGTTGTAGGTTGTTCGGCTGGCCCGACGGACTCCTTATCAAGGTATTTAAACAAACCTTGGGACTCCTACACTGTCACGAAAGGCTCACCGCTATCAGTCTGGCATGTGGTTTGGCATGGCCTGGAGCCCATCCCAGGATATCCAAGATACTCTGTACACTCTTCTCTAGGTTGAGAGTGCAGAAGTGGAAACCTCGTATTCCACCTTCCTCGACCAGACGTCGGATCATCGCAACACTTAGCCTAATGCCGTAGTCCTTAACTTTCTGGTCGTCGTGCTAGGGGAAATGAGAGCCGGTGGTCGAATCAGAGGAAATTTGGATGGGAATACCTTGATGGCCTCCAGATCTGCATGGATTCGGTCCGGGATATGTGTCCCACAGAGCTTTGTAACCCGAAGAAAAGATGCATATGCTTGGATAGGCATTATACCCGGAATAACTGGGACGGTTATGCCTAACACTAGGGGTGAGTACCGTAAATACGCTCCTATAACATCATCACAAACCGCAGGAGCGGATCTTCCGTATCCATCGAAGGAAGTTGTCGACGTCATAAAACAGCTGTGTTACAATAAAGTCGGCGCCGGAGTTAACCTTTGCTTTTAAATATTCGATCTCTTCATCTTCGCTGAGTGTACTCCCTGCGTGTCCATCTGGATAGGCTGGAGGTGGGCGAGAATTAGAAGCAAAAACATGAGTGTGCCGATCAAAATGACCTGCCACGCCAATAGAGAAAACCTCGGAGAACTCTGGTGACGACCTGATATAAGAGACGAGATCAACAGCGTGCGTAAAACGAGGGTCTGCGGGGATCCAGTTTTCTTCTCCTCTTGGGGGATCTGTACGACGCCATCAGTATCCACCGCGGGGTTCAGAGTCACTGTCAAGCAGACCTCCTCGCAAGGCTAAGAGACTTTGAATTCCGATTTCTTTTGCAGCCTACATACCTCAGCACGCCGCAGGGGCTCGACACCAAAGGAAATACATACCCGAAGGGCATCATCCACCGATCCTTGTACCATGTTGGTGCAAGTCAGATGCATCACTGTATCAATCCCGTACTCCTTCTGCGTCAACGTGGCAAGCTCGAGAGTCTGGCGTCTAGTCGACCCGCCTGCACCCCATGTGATATTGATCGCAAGGGGTTTGAGACCAGCCAAACGGGAGATCCGCAGGAGGAGGTTGCTGAAGCCCTATGTGCAGTCGTGGGACGTGATCATGTTACGATTGGTTTGGCGTACCTGGTCCGTTCGTGGTGGAAAGAACTCGAAAGTATAGAATGGTCCCTGGGCTTGTTCAAGCTTCTCTATGAGCTTCATGGCTCGCCAGATCTTTCAGATATGAGTCTCCAGCGTACGTGGGCTAGTCGCGGGGCAACAAGCTCAAACAGGCAGGCAGGCCGCACGTGTTTGCCGCCCTCTTGTGCACGGTAGTCGTTTCCAAGCGCTGGCTGTAAAAACTACTTCATCTTCCCCCCACTTACGCTAGATTCTATCCGACATGGCTAGTCCGACATCCCCTACATCGGAAGTGTCGTCCGGCACGTTAAAGCGCACAAAGATAGTGCTGCTTGGCGACCAAAGCGTCGGTAAGACCAGTCTCATAACAAGGTGCGTCGCCATCTAAGTTACAACCTTCAATATCGCCTGACACGTCACCAGATTTATGTATGATACATTTGACAATACGTACCAGGCGACCATCGGCATCGACTTTCTTAGCAAAACTCTCTACCTCGATGATCGAACCGTACGGCTACAACTTTGGGATACCGCGGGACAGGTATGTCCACAAAACGCTAGGCGCATTTATGTCCCTAACTGCCTTTCTTCGCCATTAGGAACGGTTCAGATCCTTAATTCCTTCATATATTAGAGACTCCACAGTCGCAATTGTCGTATTTGATATCACCAGTGGGTGGTTTCCGTCGCTGTCATTTCCTTATGGCACTCATGTGCTCCTAGACCGTCAATCTTTCCTTTCCACGACGAAATGGATAGATGATGTGCGGTCAGAGCGAGGGCATGACGTTATGGTCGTACTTGTCGGGAACAAGGCCGACCTGTCTGACAAGCGGTGTGTACTCATTAATAGACATGCCGAGTGTCAGCTGAGGTGTCACAGACAGGTGACGCTCGAAGAAGCTACTGCAAAATCTCAAGATCTGAGCATTATGTTCATGGAGACGTCAGCAAAGGCCGGACACAACGTGAAAAGTTTGTTCAAGAAAATTGCTATGTCGCTACCTGGAATGGAGAAGGACAGCCAGAACGCGGACACGCAGAATACGAGTGCGTCTACGTTTGACATTGGCCATCCATTTTCGCGAGTCTGACTGCTCTCCACGACTATTCAGAGATTGACGTGACTTCCCCATCACCGAACGAGGTGCCAGAAGCGTCCCAGTGCCAATGTTGATCTTATGTACCCTCTGTCTATTATCTGTCTGTTACACCATATTCCCTGCAGTTCTAGAGACAGCAGGTCATCCAGCTTTGTCGAGAGAATAGTGTCTTACACGGGAGCGACGTCTGATACTTCATATTCTACGGACAATCTCATCCTCGGTTCATAGTATTCCCTGCACCCCGAGGGTTAGCGTCAGTAAATATTGCCCATTCCTCGTCCTTTCTCCTCTTTTCTTCGGACTTGGCATCGCCGAATGCCGTCCCGTCCCGCTCCGCATCCATGGTGAGCTGCTCGGAGGATGTGGGATTTGCGGCCGACTGCGGTCTTCGTCGCGTCAGTCAAGTAAGAGTGCAAAAAGTGGAGCATCTCACCCCCCGCCCGTGAGGATGTTACCACGTTGTCGCTCAATTTCTAGATACTCGTCGATAGTCATTGTGGGCAGGCGGTGGTCAGGCTGGAATACCTGTTCCCGTAACCTCGCACGGTCGTCGCCTCCCGCATCAGAAGGTAATATTGTGAACGGTTGCAACGGCTACATATACACATTCCCATGAGCAACGTGCCAATGGAAAGGCACCCCACAGATCACATACTTTGCCTTTTGAGTTCAACAACGGTCCGCCCCGTTGCGCCGTGCCTACAGAGCGGGGGGCATCGAGCGTCCATAATGCGTGCTCTGCCTCGGATGAGGGTGCGCGATCTGATGTTCCGGGTTGGTTTGTTGGTGGTGCGGGTGGCGCGTTGCGCAGGAGTTCGAGTTCCCGAGCCATACCCGCGAGTTGGGCGTGTGCCTGAGCGTAGGCAAGCCGGAGCAGGAGAAGCGTCGCTATGCGCCGCTCGTCCTCGTTGTCCTGCTCATCACTTACGGTAGTGGATATGGGCGCGGAAGGCGGTAGCAACGCAGCGATGAGGTCAAAGTCTGTCGGAGAGGTGTTGGACGATGGGAGAGAGACGCGATGCCGTGTCGCGATGGTCTGAAGGAGGTTTTGCATGATGGGACTCGGAGAAGATTCGGATTGAGAAATTTACCTCTATGCGGGTGCGGATATCTTTTTCTGCTTGGTACTGCTTGATCTTGATCTCCCGTCGTCGGGCAGGGTCCGCGATGGTAGCGGCATCCTTCCCGTGTAGTTCATGCTCGGACTTGGACACGATCTCGTATAGTTCTAAGTCTGACACGAACTTTGTGAACCCTTGCTGCCCGCAGTGCAGGAATATGTCCTCTAAGATAGGCCAAGCCTCTACGATGGAGCAAGGATGACGTACCTCGGCTTCACGCAGGCGCGCTAAGCGCTGGTCCCTTTCAATTGCGCGAGCCCTGCTTTCGATCTCTGCGAAGACATAAGGTACGAATAAATATACCAAATCTTGAGTGGAGATGTCGTCGAGGGTCTCATTCGGGCTGAAGAGTGCAAGGCCTGCGACACGCGCACGCGAGTCACGGCAGTCTTTAAGTGCGATATCAATTAATTCCTGGTGAGTAAGTTCAACAAGTCATTTGTCATGAAAAAGATCGCGGACTACCTGTGTCTCATCTTGGATCGTTGGTAAATTGGATGCTTTCGAGAGATTTAGCAGTGCGCGACGAAATACAGTGGACAGGGAGAGCGATTCCATGGGTGGATGTGAGGGTGTCAGTGGTCCATCTACCGCCCCATCTTGCTTCAGGCGCGTTGTCCCCCGGGAAGCCCAGAACGTGCACGTGCCACTCGCCGCGACGCGCTCCAAGACGCGCTCCAGTCTCACTCAGTCTCCTTTCGCCCTCATCATGAGTAAGCGCGCCCGACAAGATTCTGCGGGGCCCTTCCTCTCGCGCATAAATGCTGCAGATATAATCCATGGCGAAACCGAACGACCAGGAGGCTTTATTGAAGGTCGCATATACTCAACGAATTCAAGGAAGAATCAGTACACCATCGACATCCGTCCAAGCTCAAAAGCAAGGGCCGTCTATTTAGATGTTTTCATCGATGACAGTCTACAAAGGAGGCTGGGAGAACTTTTTGTGGGTGATCATTTGCGGATACTACTGCAGGGCGCTCTACTTCTGCCGTACAC
>WNFI01296717.1_pt1 | contig 12310 bp, 14 predicted proteins | sample 5400471 | NCBI WGS metagenome assembly WNFI01 (sample SAMN13153348, study PRJNA577476) | soil metagenome | isolation source: 100 cm saprolite on Douglas fir-dominated hillslope | place: USA:California | collected 2013-09-17 | reverse complement strand
CGTCGAAGCGCTGCGGCGCGAGACGGCGGCGGCTGCGATGGCGGGGGGGGAACGACGATGACACGGCTAAGAGCCTACCAATTGGACCTGGTCAAGGAGACGGCGGATGCGCTCCGCAAACATCGCTCGGTCCTGCTCCAGGCGCCGACCGCCAGCGGCAAGACGCAGATGGCCTGCGCGATCGCGCGCGAAGCCAGGACCAAGGTGATTTGGTTTGTTTGCCACCGGCGGGAGATCCTGGAACAGACGTCGGATGCGCTCAAGCAAGGGGAGCTGTCCGGCCATGCAATCATGTCGCGGGGATATAAGGAAGATCCCGCGTGCAGAATACAAGTTTGCAGTATCGATGCGCTGCGGTACAGGATTAAACGATACCCACCCCCCGACCTGATCATCTTGGATGAATGCCATCACGTGGCGGCGCCATCGTGGGCGAAGCTGATCGAGCGCTTTCCCGATGCCAAGCTGCTCGGGCTGACGGCGACGCCGCTTCGGCTCGATGGTATCGGGCTCGAAGACTGGTTCGAGCATCTAATCGTCGGCCCGACAACCAGAACCCTGATCGGGAGAGGCTTCCTTTCGAAGTTCAGGATGTTCGCGCCCAGCATCCCGGATCTGCGAGGCGTCCGCATCCGTGGGAAAGACTATGATCCTGCGAGCTTGGAATCGGCGATGGACAAGCCCAGTGTGGTCGGGGATGCCGTCGAACACTACAAGCGATTGACGCCGAACGCCCGCGCGCTCGCCTTCACGGTGTCGGTCAAAGCCAGCAAAGCTTTAGTGGCGCAGTTCAAGGCGGCGGGAATTCCGGCCGTTCACGTCGACTGGAAGACTCCGCGGGGGAGACGCAGCCAAGCCGTCGCCGACCTTGCCTCCGGCGTGATCCGGGTGCTTTCGAACGTCAACGTTTTCACGGAAGGCTTCGACGTACCCGCCATAGACGCAGTGATTTTGCTGCGGCCGACCAAATCCTTTGGCCTGTACCGGCAGATGATCGGCCGCTGCCTCCGCGTCGCCAAGGACAAGGTCGACACCGTCATTCTGGATCACGCCGGCAACATCTTCGAACATGACTTCCCCGACAACGACGAGGCGTGGTCGCTGTCGGGACGAAAGAGCGGCGTCGCCACAGACCAAACCGAGCATCGGTTTCGCCGCTGTCCGGTATGCAACGCTCTCCACCGCTGGTCGTCGGCTTGTCCGGAATGTGGATATGCCTACAAGCCGAGGGACCGGACGGTCGAGGAAATCTACGGCGAACTGCGCGAGATTAGCGAGACGAGTCCCAAGCTATACGAGGCGCATGGGCGCTTCGCCAGCCGATGCAAGGTAAGCCAAACCGTGGTTACTCGCTGGATCAAAAAGGAAGGACTGCCGACGCATGGCCCGCGGCGCCTGATAAAAATCGAGGAGGGATTGGCCTGGGTCAAGGCGAATGGTCTGCTCGACAAATTCGAAACACCCGCCGCGGGCTATGAGCGCATCGTGGCATTCTCGAAACGCGCCAAGCTTACTGCTGGCTCGGTGCGAGGCATGATCAAAAGAGGCCTTCCCGTCCACCCTACCAACAGCAATTGGTTGCATGTCGAAAACGGACTGCGATGGTTGCGCGACAACCCGCCGACAGACAGACAGCCGTACGGCGAGACCGCCGGCAAATACGAACCCAGGAGAGCTTTCAGCGACAGGATCGGATCCAATCAGAGCACGGTTGGCTTCATGATTGATAAACATGGCCTTCCGGCAGCAAAAAACGGCTGGGTTTCTATCGAGGCTGCGTTGCAATGGTTGAAGAGCAAAGGGCTTCTCGACGAGAACGGAAAATATATTCGTTTTCTGCGTGCCCACTTGCCGACCGGGTTCGACAGCAAAGTGGGTTTTGCGCGCAGGTTGGGCAAAACCGAGAAGGTGGTCCATTGGTGGGTTAAAAAAGGATTGCCCGTCGACGTCCGCGGCTTGATCCCGATCGACGAGGCCACCCGATGGGTAAACGAGAATATCAACCAGAGAGAAGGAGCATGACCATGCAATACGAACACGGAACGCCTGTCTACGAAACCGACAGCGGCAAGAAGCTCGGTACCGTCGTCGACCCGCGCAAGCTGACCAAGGCGCAGTTGGTCGACGCCATCGAGCATTTCGAGAACCACGCCGTCTATGTGGCGGCGCGCGGCAAGGCACGGATTTTCGATGCCGATTCAGACGTCTTCAGCCCGGAGCGGATGAAATAAGGAGGACCAAATGTTTGGTACCAGCGAGGCCAGACACGAATGGCTGGAGGCCGCGGTCAGGCATCTGCGACCGCGGTTCACGCGGGCGGGATATGGCATCCCGGAGCGCAGACATCGGTCGCTATCCGGCGGGCAAGCTGCGGCTGACCTATCGCAAGCAGACCACGCGGCTGGTCAAGTGCGTCTGCGCGACCTGTCAGTATCCCGCAGACATCGGTCGCTATCCGGCGGGCAAGCTGCGGCTGACCTATCGCAAGCAGACCACGCGGCTGGTCAAGTGCGTCTGCGCGACCTGTCAGTATCCGGCGCGGACGACGCGGGTCTGGCTTGACGCGTCGGGTCCTCCGCACTGTCCGGAGCACGGCGCGATGGAGGAGGTGACTTGATGGGCGAGGCCAAGAAGGGATCCGACGAAAGCGTCCTGACGTGACCCCCGACCTCGCCGCCCGAGCCGCCAAGCTCATCCGCTTGTTGGCGTCCGACGTGGACGGCGAGGCGCTGGGCGCGGCGCGGGCGTTACAACGCATGTTGGTGGCGGTGGGATCGGACTTGAACGAATTGGCATCCGCCGTCGAGGGCATGGGCAACGGCGCAGACCATGCCGATCATGTCGTGTTCAGGCGGGCGAAGATTTATCTGATCATCGGAGGCGACAGGTTGACTCCGGTCGAGCGGGGGAGGCTCGACTGGCTGACGAGGCACCGGGCGGGGGAAAAAGAATTGAAGTGGCTCGACAAAATCGAGCGGAAATTGATGGGTGCACGAAGATAATATCGCCAATACCAAAGGAGAAACCACCATGACCGTGTTTGAACAGACGGCCGCGACCTCCGGCAAAACCCCCGCGACCAAACCAAAGTCGCCTGACAGGGAAAACCCTGAGATGGTGTTTTGGCAGGTGCTGGACGATTTCGCCGACCGCCTCGACGGCGCCGATCCCGCCGATGCCAAACGCTGGCTGGAGAACTGGCTCGATGCGGACTGGTTCAAGGACATCGACCCGGAGCGCAACCGGCAACGCTGGGTGATCCGCAAGATGGTGGCGGCGTGGGCGAGCACGTTGCGGAGGATGTCTTGATGGAATGGTCCCCCCAACAAGACCAGGCATTGATGGCCATCAACGAGTGGCTGAGAACCCGCGACCCGCTGTTCAAACTGTTTGGCTACGCGGGCACAGGCAAGACGACGCTGATCCGGCACATCGCAGGCGATCTCGGCGGCAACAGCGTGGCGTTCGTGGCGCCCACGGGCAAGGCGGCGCTCGTCATGCGGCGGCAGGGCTGCAAGAACGCGGACACCATCCACAGCCTCATCTATATCCCGAAGGATCAGTTGATCGAGGAGGCCAAGAAGCTGGCGCACGACATCGACGATCTGGCCGAGAAGAAGCTGCCTCGTAACCACGAATGGGAGCGACGGCTCGCCGCCATACGCAAGGCGATCAACAACCCGGAGTTCGTGCTGCGGGAAAGCCTCGGAGAATCCCCGCCGAGCCTGATCGTCGTCGACGAGTGCTCGATGGTGGACCGGGAGGTCGGCCACGACCTGATGGGCTTCGGCACCAAGGTGCTGGTGATCGGCGACCCCGGCCAGCTTCCTCCGGTAGAGGGCTCCGGACACTTCATGGATGGCGACCCGGACGTGATGCTCACCGAGGTCCATCGGCAGGCGTTGGACAGCCCTATCATCCGCATGGCGACGACGGTGAGGAACGACGGCGCCTATGCGCTGCCTTTCGGCCCGCACCACGTCAAGCTGGGCTGGGAGATGTCGCGGGATTTCTACATCGACCATCTGGTGAAGTCCGATCAGGTGCTGGTCGGATTCCACAAGTCGCGGCGTCGGCAAAACGCGGTGATACGCGGCATCCTCGGCTACCATGGGGAAATCCCGCTGCCCGGGGAGAAGCTCGTCTGCTGGCGCACGCTGGCGTACGACGATCGCAAACTGCTCAACGGCAGCATGTGGACGGTGAAGTCGTGCGAGCCGCATCACCAGAACGATGATTTCCTCGTCGCCGACCTCCTCTCCAGGGAAGGCGATAAAATGGTGAGCGGCGTCGTGATGCATGCCCAGCCGTTCCGTGGCGAGCAGGTCCATCCGGAGGACCGCTTCGATGCCGCGGAGTTCGAATACGGCTACTGCCTGACGACCCACAAGGCGCAAGGGTCGCAGTGGGCCAAGGTGACCATAATGGACGAATGGCACGGGGCATGGTGCCGCGACAGCCGCGACCGCTGGCTCTACACCGCGATAACGCGGGCGATTGACGGGGTGATGGTGGGCAGGATGTATCGGCGACGCTAGCTTGCGCCAACCCCCTAATGGGGGCGCCCCGCCGTCCCTTAGGGATGACGAGGCGCCGTAACTGTCCTTGCTGGCAGGCGGGACAAACCCAACGGAGAACCGACCGATGAGTGTCCCTGGATATAACGCGTCCCGCGAACTCACGCAACCCTTCAGGCTGACCGACGCCTTCGCGACGGAGGCCGAGGGCAACGCGATCCACATAGGTGCCGTTACGGCCGCCATGCGCGTCAAGGGCAGCACCCGCCGGCACTTCGTCTATGCGAGGCCGCGACTCGCCAATCCCGGCCGCGTCGTTCCGATCTATCGCGGCATCCGGGAGAGGGATCCACGTCGCGCTGGCGAGCCCTCGCCAGCCTCGATGGGGGCGATGGCGACCGATTTCCTGGAACTAACGCTGCTTGAAAAATCCGACGGCCCACTGACCAAGACCATCAGGCTCAACGGCTCCAACATCATATCCGACGGCAGCGACTGCCGGATGTCGAGAGGTACGGCGCGGCGGGTACCGATCGCTTCGATCGAGGAGTTCGCCGAACTCACGGCCAACCTCACCAGCACCCAGGCCTGGGCGATGGGTGCGCTGCGAGACGGGCTGCCGGACGAGGTGAGGGTCATCGTCAAGGGCATGCCGCCCACGGTGGCGGAAAAGCTCAAGGACGGGCTGCTGACGGCGCTGACCGCGGTGCTGCCCGACGCCGCCACCACCGGCCGCGTAACGCGGCGGAGCACAAGCGCGGGCCTGCGGCGCACCGACACCGGGGACGAGTGTCCGGGATCCAACAGCTTGCATCTCTATCTCACGATAGCCGACGGCGCCGACATCGGACGCGCACTGCAGGTGCTCCACGATCGCTGCTGGCTTGCCGGACTCGGGTGGATGATGACGAGCAAGAGCGGCGCATTGCTGGAGCGCTCCGTGGTCGACCGCATGGTCGGCATGCCGGAGCGATTGATGTTCGAGGGACCGCCCATCCTGTTCCCGCCGCTGTCGCAGGACCCGGAGTTGCGGCGGCCGGTGGCGGTGCCTGGAGGCACGCTGGACACCCGCAAGGCGCTGCCCGACTTGAACCAAACGGAGCTCTCGCGGCTCGATAGGATCAAGGCGGCGGAGACGGCACGCCTTGCGCCGGAGGCCGACAAGCAGCGCGCACGCCACGTCGCGGAGCAAACGGCCGATCTGGTGGAGAAGAGGAAGATCCCCGAAGCGGCGGCACGCGCCATCGTCGTCAAGCGGTGCAACGGCATATTGCTGCCCGATGCCGAGCTGCCGTGGGACGACGATGATCTAAAGGACGTAACGGCCGGCGATGTGCTTCGCGACCCGCAGAAGTACGAGGGCCGCACGCTGGCCGATCCGTTGGAAGGGACCGCGTACGGCCGCGGCAAGGCGCGGGTGATGATCCAGTACGACGGGGCGCCGCTGATCCACTCCTTCGCGCATGGCAAGACGACGTATCGCCTGCTCTGGGACTACGCCTCCACGAGTGCGGCCATCGCGGTGCAAACAGGCGTCGGCGCCATCGACGTGCTCATGGCTTATGATCGCGTGGCCGATTTCACCAGCATCGAAACCAAGCAGCTCTCCACCCTTGCCTCGTCGCGAAGCGGCGTCGGCAAGCGTCCGATCGAGCAGGACCTCAAGGCGCAGCGCAAGGAGGCCATCAAGTCGAAGGCCGCGGAAGAGCGGCGGCGAAGATTGGCCGCGCGCAAGGACCGCCGGCCGCGGATCCCCGCACCTTATGCCGACGCCGAGCGGCTACCGGTGATGGCCACCGTCAACTCGGTCCTCGCCCAAGCGAAAGGTGGAGACCAGCCGCCGATGCGAGGCTACGACGGTTACGTCACGCAGGCGCGGATGGTCAGATTGTTGTCAATGCACGCGATGACGTCCGACGGCGCCAACGCGGAGGAAGGCGAAGGGAGCAGGCTGCAGGCGCCGGAGCAGTTGCTGCTGCACCGGCTCGCGCCGAACGAAGTGGAGGAGCTCATCGAGCGTCACATCGAGTTCTTCAGCGTCGATCCGGAGACCGGCTTCGAGCGCACCGTCTGCCTGCCAGAACCATTCGTCGCGCATTACAGGATACGTCACGACGATGCGTTGCCAACGGTGACGGGCGTGGTGAGCATGCCGTTGGTCCTGGAGGACGGGACGATGCTTGACGAGAACGGGTTGGACGAGGATAGCGGCCTCTTGTTCCGGATCCCCAAGGAGATGCTCAGGTGGATCCCGAAGCGCGAGGATTGCACGCCCGCGGCCGTCAAGACCGCGATGGACTTTCTGATCGGCGAGTGGTTGTGCGACGTGCTGACGGATTATCAGGGCAAGTGCGTCGTCATCGCCTTGGCCCTTACATTGATCGAGCGGAGCCTGATAGCGGAGCGGCCGGTGTTCTTCATCACGGCCGGGCGGCGCGGCGGCGGCAAGACCACGACGATCCTCATGAGCGTGATGGCGGTGCTGGGCGTGCGCGCGGCGGCGGCGGCATGGTCACCGAAGGAGGATGAGCGGCGCAAGGCGCTGCTATCGTACTTCCTCGCCGGGGTGGCCTACATCATCTGGGACAACATCCCGCTCGGCAGCCAGATCTTCTGCCCGCACATCGAGCGCTCGTGCACGGCGCTCTACTACGTGGACCGCAAGCTCGGCGTGTCGGAAACGCCGGTAGCGCCGTCGACGAGCGTCCAGATCTTCACGGGCAACAACATCGGCCCGCTCGGCGACCTGGTGAGCCGGTCGCTGGGGATAAGGTTGGAGACCGACCGCCCCGACCCGGAGAACCGCACGGTCACGCACCAGGATCCGGTCGGCTGGACCGAGGCCAACCGCGGCGAGATCCTGCGTGCGCTCTACACGGTCATGCTTGGAAACCCGGCGCTCGGCAACAAGGACGTCAAGCTCAAGACGCGGTTCAAGCAATGGTGGCGCCTGGTGGGATCGGCGGTGGAGAACGCGGCGCGATCGGCTTGCGGCCACGAGCTGGATTTCGCCAAGCTGTTCGCCGAGCTGGAGGCGGAGCAAGAGGAAGAGGAGGTCGCGTCGCTCACGGACGCGATCCTGGCGCTCTACAACATGACGGGACGAGTCAAGAAGGCCGTCACGGCAGCCGACATCGCCCTCTCGATCAACAACGCCGGGCCGAAGGATGACGATATCGGTGGCGGCCGGGTGCTGCGCGCGTTCTTGTTTCCCAACGCCGAGGAGGGCGCGCTGGTGTCAGCCAAAAGCGTGACCAGGCTGCTCAAGAAGTACGTTGGCAACCCGGTGAGGGTCGATGGAGGTGTCGTCCTCAAGCTCAAGGCGAGAATGAGCACGGAAAGGGACCGACGGATGGAATACACCGCCGACGTCATTCCGGCTCAAGGTGAAATGGCGTTGGAAGGGTAAGCCCTTGCGTGCTTTGCGTGCTATGCGTGCTTTGCGTCGTCCTAAATACCTAGGGAAAAACAGACTTTCAAAAGTATATTTACCGCCTGCGTTTTAGTAATTCCCAAAGCACGCAAAGCACGCAAACCACTTCGCGCGATTCATCTTCGACCATTGAAATCCCCCGTGCCGCCTCGCGCCAGTGGTATTTAGAAACAGTCGCGGAAAAACCAAGCCGCAAATTTGCGGCCTGAAACACGCAGCCAACTGCGCATTCCCACGCCCACGGTTAAGACACTTTTAACCAGCCGCTCCAGACAAACCGTTGCGCCGCAAGGCACTTCATCAATTCCGTGCGGCGTCATTTGCGCCGTACCCACATTTGTGCCTATGCTAGCGACATGAATGACGGTGCCACCGTGGAACAACAGTCTGATCAACAAATCGAGCATCGCCCCAAACAACTTGGTGGCCACACCGGCAAGGGTTTCATGCCGGGCGTGAGTGGTAACCCCGCCGGCCGCCGCCGTCGCAAGGACCGTATTGCCGGGCATGTGCAGGCTTTGGTGGTCGAGTTCTGTGCCAAGTTCGATCGCACGCCCACGACTTCCGAAACGATCCTCATCGCGTCCGTAGCTTTGAACATCTCCAACCAGGAGAGCATGCCTGCCGACTCGGAGCGGAGCGGCAAGCTCTCCAAGGAGATTAGGCGCGACCTGCAATCGCTGGGTCTGGCCGTGGCGCCCACTCGTGCCGCCCCCGCCCCCATGCCTTCCGGCCGCGACCTCATCAAGAGGGGCTCCGAATGAGCGACGTCCCCGCCGACATCGAGGCCGCATTCAACGCCCTCATTGCCGAGCGTGGCGGCCCTGGCGCGTTCAACGATTTCCAATTGGATCTCGCGTTGGCGGTTGCCGGCATGGTGCGCGACATGCACCGCGTCGGTTCAGTCGAGAAGGCTCGCATCGCCGACGCGGTCGCCCGGGCTACTGCAGCAGTTACCTGCCATCCCCGCGCGCGACGAGCGTCGCTCCTTTGAGCTGTCCGGCAACTTGTCCGACCTGACCGTCGTGCAGTTGGGCGTCAACTACGAGCGCTGCATGAGAGGCGACTCCGATGCGATCTGGATCGACCGTCGCGGCCAGTTCGTTCAGGAATTTTGCGACCGTTTGCTTGCGATGGCCGACGGCCCCCGCGCCCTGATCAATGAAATCGTGGCCAGCCTGACCGCGCAGGCGCGGTTGTTCTTTCCGCCGCCGCCCGAGCCCGTCAACACGGCGGGCATGTCCGACGAGGAGTTGACCCGGACGTACGCCGACATGGTGTCGATCGAGGGTGATGTGGACCTTGACGATGAGGCGCTCCCCGAGCCCACCGACGCGCCCCAGCCTGCCTCGCCCGTCCTACGCGCCTGACCCGGAAAGCCTACCGGCGGCCGCGGCGCGCGCGCCCATAGGCGATAATCAAAGGGGATATGAACCCCTTTGGTCGGAGCCCATGCAATCGGCAAATTTGCCGAATGATGCCCCCGAGCCGGGCGCCAGGCAGGATGCAAATTTGCATCTTGGCACCCCCGAGCCAGCCGCGTCCACCCCGGAGACTGAGCCCTCCACCCCGGACGCGCCCCGCATGGATCCCCGGGTCGCCGCAATCCGCACCGCCTGGACGCCGCCGGGCCGCGGCTATGGCGGCTATGAGGCAGGCCGATGACCAATGTCGCGGCATTCCGCACCAGGAATCAGATCGCGTCCGATAGGCGGGTTGCGGTCGCCACTCGTCGGGCTCTCGACGTGCTCTACCGCATCCGCTGCGAGTACGGCGCCGATGTCGCTGCCGAGGTCGTGGCGTCGTTGTTGCGGGACGAGGAAGGAGCAGGCCGATGACCACGGCGCCAGATCCCCCGAGGCTGCTCCAGATCGACGGCGTCCCCGTCCGCGCCTGGGCGGAGGTGCCGCCGAGCCCTGAGGTGCTCGACAGGACGCCGTGGAAGCCTGGCGCCCACCCGCATCCTGGGCCATCCGGCCCCGTCGCCTCGGGCCGCGTCCCTGCCCGGTCGGAGGCGACGACGATGCCGCGTAGCGTCGAGCTGGAGATCTACGAGCGTTTGTTGATCCGCGATATCACGGTCGTCAAGGGTGCCGAACCCAAGCTGTTGCACTTGCAAATTCGCTGGCAAGGCGGAGCGACCGAAACTATCGACGTCCGCCGCCAGCCAAACCGCGCCGAGGCAACCCGTTATCCCCGCGCAATCGCCCGCTCGGCTGAAGTTGCTCTCCAACAATACTACCTTACGAAATGCAGCGGTATGGCCCCAATTGTCCCAACTCGGAGGCAAGAATCGATTGTCCAGCATCGGCGGGTCAGCGGACCTGCCCGGGCGTCGTCCCAGTGCAACTACTGCGTCGCTGGGCGATCATCACCCTCACGTGACGGAGCACCAGATCGGCCAGCACTGGCGGGCGGGTTGTGAAAGCCTGAACACACACCCGCTCCCTTCGCCGGAGGTCCGGTTCGGGTCAAATTCGGCCGGGCTGCTTCACCGGCGTGCACAGCGGCTTATCCTCCGATAGCTGCCGTCCCAGGGCGGATGTCCCCGACGGCAGAGGTGGCCGAGTGGCAGAAGGCACCCAGAACGCCAGACCGAAGCGCACCCGCAAGTAAGCTGGGCCCGAGTCGACTCACCCCCGGAACTGGGATGTAATTCGTTCTACACCGGCGCGATCAGGGAGGTCGGCAGCAGAAGAGAGTCATAGATGCACAGCCGTTCCTTGAACCGGAAACGATCGCCGCTCCGTACGATACGGTCTAGATAGAAGCCCGACAGCACGATTTCCGTCATGCGATTGATCATAGTCTGCACGACCAGCACATTAGCTTCGGCGCGAATTACTTCGTCACTCGAGTCGAGAATACGAGTGTTAGTGATGAAGTGGCGAAGCGTGCGCGGCTCTGCCATGGTGCTTTCACGTGCCGCATTAACGCGGTCTTTGATCATGCCCTTGCTTTCGCAGTGGATCACTGCAATCGGCAGGCCGAGCAAGTGATTTTCGCGCGGTACCACGCGATAAAGGCAGTCCTCAACAAATAAATCGAGAAATTCTTCAAACCGCTCACTGTCGAGTACGCGCGCGTATTCGCTATTGAGTCGCTCGATTTCGAAATGAAGTTCTTGCGAGGATGGCATCGACGTGACGGGAGCTTGCTGCGGCCCCTCAGCTAGCATGGTCAAACCCCATGACATCGATGTAGTGCTTATAAAAGGCGCGTACGCCGGCCTCAGTTACCATGTGGTCCGTATCGGCGATCGAGCGTCCACCCATTTCCAAAACGGCGTCCGTATCCGGAAAAACCTGCGCGCCCTCTTGCGACAATGCCAGCACCTCACTGTCGTCGACCGAGACGAGGCCGGCTGGACCCATGAGATTCGCCTGGCGGACGCGTCGCTGCCGCAACTCCGGGGTATCGTCCTTGAAGCCGAAGAAGGTCCAATTGAGATCGAACGCATTGGGCCCGCGCGTCACCATTTGGCGCATGGCAAGCGTATTAGACTGCTGCTGCACGATGACGTTGGGAAAGATCGTCTGCATCACCACCGTGGCGTCGCCGTCAAATTCGCGCGCGGGCTCGATCAGCCGCGGATCGTTGAGCTTGAGGTCCTCGCGAAAATTCGTCATTTCGAGGGTTGCCTCGTTGATCATCTGCTCGCCTTTGCGGCTGATCACCGCCGCATGGCGCCCAGTCTCGTCCATCTCCACGGCAGAGCGCTGGTCGAGCCGGAACAAGCCGAGGGTGATGAGGAAGACATGAAGGATGCTGGCGTGATACGGGTCCTTGTTGTTCTCAAACATGAATTTCCAGTTGCACGGGATGCGTTGCCGCAGGTAGCCCAGCACTTCAAGCTCGCGGCCGTCGAACACCCGGTCGAAATAGCCGAGCATCTTTGGCCCGAGAAAATCTTCGAGCGGCGGGACGGCAAAGTCGAACGAGGCGAAGATAACGCCGTTGCGCACTACGACCTTGAGGGCCTCGGCGCCGTGTTCCTGCAGCTTGAACTCCGGGTCCATGCCCCCTTTACCCTTGTAGCCACGCCGGAAGGGTATGGCGACCAGCATGCCCGTGGAGTCGTAGGTCCATTGATGATAGGGGCAGATGAACCGCTTGGCGTTGCCGCGGGCGTGGCGACAGAAGACGATTCCGCGGTGCGCGCAGTGATTGGCGAACACGTTGACGCTGCCGTTGCCGTCGCGCGTCACCACCACCGGCTTGTCGCCGATATTGGCGCGGATGAAATCGTATGGGTTCGGAATCTCGGCTTCGAGGGCCACGTACGACCAGTTAGGACCGCTGAAAATGCGCTCCTGTTCGCGGTCGTACACATTCTGGTCGCTATAGACCCAAAACGGAA
>WNFI01140826.1_pt1 | contig 12310 bp, 9 predicted proteins | sample 5400471 | NCBI WGS metagenome assembly WNFI01 (sample SAMN13153348, study PRJNA577476) | soil metagenome | isolation source: 100 cm saprolite on Douglas fir-dominated hillslope | place: USA:California | collected 2013-09-17 | reverse complement strand
TCACGATGCCCTTGTCCTCCAGGAGCTTGGTGAGCAGCTGCCCCACCTCGCCCGTCTTCCATCGGGCCGCCTGCTCGTAGGAGGGAATGATCCCCGGCATGAGGCCGATGTTCGTCTCCTGCACTTCGCCCCCCGCATACGGCAGCGGATAGAAGCTCAGATCGAGCGCACCCTTGCGCATGGCCGAGAACTGCGCGTTGGTCTTCATGAGCGACGAGCCCGCATAGACCTGCGCCTTCAGCGCGCCCCTCGTGCGCTTCTCGATTTCCGCCGCGAACTTGCGGCACAGCACGTCGCGGAAGTCGCCCTGGTCGCCCGATCCTCCGGGAAACTGGTGCGAGATCTTGAGCGTCGTCGCCGCTTGCGCGAAGGCGTCGGCGCCCCACAGCACGAGGGGAATGGATGCGGAAGTGGCGAGAAAACGGCGGCGTGACGGGGACATGGCACAAGGCTCCTCGGAGAGAATCGAAAGCGCCGTCTACGCGGCGCCGGCTCGAACTTACGTCATGCGCATTCTCGTGTAAACGGGCCCGGTCAATTGTCGATCTTCACGTTGGCTTCCTTGACGACCTTCGACCAGCGCAGCACCTCGGAATGCACGAAGCGCCCGAATTGCGCCGGCGGCTGGCCGCCCGCGACCGCGCCCTGGTCGTCCCAGATCTTGCGGATGTCCGGCTGCGCGAGGGCTTTGGCCACCTCCTGGTACATCCGCTCGACGACGTCCTTCGGCGTGCCCTTGATGGCCCAAATCGCATACCAGGTCGTGACCTCGAAATCGGGGACGCCCACTTCCATCAGCGTCGGCACGTCGGGCACGACGGGCGAGCGCATCGCCGTGGAGACCGCGAGCGCGCGCAGCTTGCCGCTCTTGATCTGCGGCGCCGACGTGCCCATGCCGTCGAAGGCCATGTCCACGTTGCCGCCGAGGAGGTCCTGCATCATCGGCCCCGCGCCCTTGTACGGGATGTGGACGAGGTCGGTGCCGGTGCGCAGCTTGAAAAGCTCGCCCACGAGATGGTGCGAGGTGCCGTTGCCCGCGGAGCCGAAGTTGAGCTTGCCGGGGTTGGCCCTGGCGTAGGCGACGAAATCGGCGTAGCTGCGGATGCCCGCGTGCTTCGGGTGGATCACGATCACGTTCGGCACGTAGGCGAGCACCGTGACCGGCGCGAAATCGCGCTCGATGTTGTAGGTGAGCTTGGCGTAGAGCGATTCGGCGATGGTGTGGTGGATGGCCCCCACCAGGAACGTGTAGCCGTCCGGATTGGCGCGCGCCGCGGCGGCCGCGCCGACGGTGCCTCCGGCTCCGCCCATGTTCTCGACGTAGAACGACTGTCCCAGGCTCTGCGTGAGCTTCGCGGCGATGGGGCGCGCGAATACGTCCACGCCGCCGCCGGCCGGGAACGGATTGATGATCCGCACCGCTTTGTTGGGCCACGGATCCTGCGCCGCGGCGATTCCCGCGGCCGCGAGCAGCGCCGCAACCGTCGCGCGCAGGCACATGCGCTTCAGCATGAAGGTCTCCTCCTTCCGGATGGTCGCGCGCCGGCTTCGCGCCCGGCGCGTGCACTGCGCGCTACTCTAGCAGCGTCACGCTGCGCGGCGGCCGCGCTCGGCCGCGCGCGCCTGCTGCACCAGGTGCTCCGTCGCGGCGAGGACGCCCCCCTTCTTGAAGGGAACGCCCGCCAGCTCCAATCCCATCTCGACGCCCGCCAAGGTGCCGGCGAGCGTGAGGTCGTTGAAATCGCCCAGGTGGCCGATCCGGAAGATCTTTCCGGAGAGCTTCGAAAGCCCCTGGCCCAGCGACATGTCGAAATGCTCCAGTACGATGGCGCGGAAGCGGTCGGCGTCGTGCCCCGGGGGCATCATCACCGCGGTGAGCGACGAGCTGTATTCCTCGGGGTTCTGGCACAGGATCTCCAGGCCCCACGCTCGCACCGCGAGGCGCGTGGCCTCCGCGTGGCGGTCGTGGCGCGCGAACACGTTGGCGAGGCCCTCTTCCTCGAGCATCAGGATCGCCTCGCGCAGCCCGTAGAGCAAATTGGTCGCGGGGGTGTAGGGAAAGAAACCGGTCGCGTTCGCGCCGAGCATCTCCGCCCAGTCCCAGAACGAGCGCGCCAGGCCGGCGGACTTGCTCGCCGCGAGCGCCTTGTCGGAGATCGCGTTGAACGAGAGGCCCGGCGGCAGCATGAGGCCCTTCTGCGAGCCGCCCACGGTCACGTCCACGCCCCACTCGTCGTGGCGGTAATCGATGGAGCCCAGCGACGAGATGGTGTCGACGAGCAGCAGCGCGGGATGCGCCGCGTTGTCGATCGCCTTGCGCACCGAGGGGATGCGGCTCGTTACCCCGGTCGAAGTCTCGTTGTGCACGACGCACACGGCCTTGAGCGTGTGCGACTTGTCCGCGGCGAGCCGCGCCTCGATCTGCGCCGCATCCACGCCGTGGCGCCAGTCGCCCGGAATGAACTCGACGTCCAGGTTCAGCTTCTTCGCCATCTTGTGCCACAGCAACGCGAAGTGGCCGGTCTCGGCCATCAGCACCTTGTCGCCGGGCGAGAGCGTATTCACGAGCGCGGCTTCCCACGCGCCGGTGCCCGAGGCCGGATAGATGATCACCGGGTTCTTCGTCTGGAAGATGCGCTTGATGCCGGCGAGCACCTCCTTGCCGAGCGCCTGGAACGTCGGGCCGCGGTGGTCGATGGTAGGCCGGTCGATCGCGCGCAACACGCGGTCGGGCACGTTGGTGGGTCCGGGGATCTGGAGGAAGTGACGACCTGCGGGCATGAGCAACTCCTATTGCCAGGCGTGTATTCGAGGGCGGATTTACGTCCATAATGCCGCAGCCCCAGCCCGATTGATACGCTCCCCGGTAAAAGCACCCATGACAGACACGACCCCGCAACCCGTGCGCTTCGCGCGGGGCGAGGAACGCACGCGTCTGGCCCTCGGCGCGCGCCTGGCGCGCGAGGTCGACGCCGAGATCCTGTTCGACGCGGCGAGCCGCGGCCGCTATTCGACCGACGCTTCCATCTACCAGGTGATCCCGGTGGGTGTAGTCGTGCCGCGCACCGTGGAGGCCGCGATCGCGGCGATGCAGATAGCGGCGGAGGAGGGCGTGGCGATCCTGCCGCGCGGCGCGGGCACGTCGCAGTGCGGGCAGACCGTGGGCGAAGCGCTCGTCATCGACGACAGCAAGTACCTGAACCGCGCGCTCGAGATCGACGCCGAGGCGCGCCGCGCCGTGGTCGAGCCCGGCAAGGTGCTCGATACGCTGAACGCGGAGCTGCGCCCGCTGGGCCTCTGGTACCCGGTCGACGTGTCGACGTCGGCGCAGGCCACGCTGGGCGGCATGGCGGGCAACAACTCGTGCGGCTCGCGATCGCTCGCCTACGGCAACATGGTCGACCGTGTCGCGGCGATCGACGCGTGGCTGCCGAGCGGCGTGCGCGGGCGCTTCGGGCGCGAGGCCGACATCCGCGATCCCGCGATCACCGAGCTCGCGCGCAAGGCGCGGGCGCTCTATGAACGCGAGCGCGACGAGATCGCCGCGCGCTACCCGAAGGTCGCGCGCAACGTCGCCGGCTATAACTTGAATCGCCTCGCGCCGGAGAATTTCAATCTCGCCAGGCTGCTGGTGGGCAGCGAAGGCACGCTCGCGTGGTTCGAGAAGATCCACCTCGACCTCGCCGAGCTGCCGAAGCACAAGGCGCTCGGCGTGGCGCATTTCCCGCGCTTCTACGACGCGATGGACGCGGCGCAGCACATCGTGAAGCTGGGACCCTGCGCCGTGGAGCTCGTCGACCGCACCATGCTCGACCTGGCACTTTCCAATCCCGCGTTCGCGCCGACCATCCGCAAGTTCGTGCGCGGCGAGCCCGACGCGATCCTGCTGGTGGAATTCGCCGGCGCCGAGCGCGACCCGCAGGTGGCGGGCGTGAAACGGCTCGCCGACCTGATGGGCGACCTCGGCTTCGCGCAGGCCGTGGTCGAAGTGCTCGACGCGGGCGAGCAGAAATCGCTCTGGGACGTGCGCAAGGCGGGCTTGAACATCATGATGTCGATGAAGGGCGACGGAAAGCCCGTCTCCTTCATCGAGGACTGCGCGGTGCCGCTCGAGCACCTCGCCGAATACACGACGCACCTCACCGAAGTCTTCCGCAAGCACGGCACCGAGGGCACCTGGTACGCGCATGCGTCTGTCGGGTGCCTGCACGTGCGCCCGGTGCTCAACATGAAGGGCGACGGCGCGATGCGCATGCGCGCCATCGCCGAGGAAGCGGCCGACCTCGTGCGCCGCTACAAGGGCGCGTATTCGGGCGAGCACGGCGACGGGCTGGTGCGCTCGGAATGGATCGCGCCTTTCTTCGGTCCGCGCCTCACCGCGTCGCTCGCGGAAATCAAGTCGTGGTTCGATCCGAAGGGGCTCATGAACCCCGGCAAGATCGTGAATCCGTCGCGCCAGGACGATAGGTCGCTCTTCCGCTTCGGCCCCCAATATCACCAGCCCGCGCCGCGCACGACGCTCGCGGGCCAACACGCTGCGCCTCGCGCTCTCGGGACAGCTCGGCGCCGACGATGTCGCGGAGGAAGCGGTGCGCGACGCGCTCGACCTATGTGTCTCCTGCAAGGGGTGCAAGCGTGAGTGCCCCACGGGCGTGGACATGGCGCGCATGAAGATCGAGTTCCTCTCGCACTACAAGCGCCGCCACGGCTTCACCGTGCGCGACAAGCTGATCGGGCACATGCCGCGCTACGCCGCGTGGGCAGCCCGCCTGCAGCCGCTGGCGAGCATCGCCCTGGAAATGCCCGGCGCGGGCGCCGTGATCGAGGCACTCGGCTTCGATCGCCGCCGGCCGCTGCCGAAATGGCATCGCGCCTGGACGCGCTCCCGGCCGGCGCGCTCGACCCTCGCCGGGCGCGGGATCGTTCTCTTCGCGGACACGTTCAACAACTATCTCGAGCCGGAGAATCTCGCCGCCGCCAAGGCGGTCCTCGAGGCGACAGGGCACGCCGTGACGGTCCCGCGCGGCGGCGCGCGGCCGCTGTGCTGCGGGCGAACGTATCTTGCCGCCGGCATGCTCGCGCAGGCGCGCGAGGAAGCGCTGCGCACGATGCATTTCCTCCGGCCGCACCTGGAGGCGGGCACGCCCATCGTCGGGCTGGAGCCGTCCTGCATGTTCACGTTCCGCGACGAGTACGCGGCGCTCTTTCCCGGCGACCCGCTCGCGGCAAAGCTCGCGGGCGCGACGCTCGCGGACGAATACCTCGCGCGCGAGATCCGGGAGCGGCGCATCGTCGCGCCATGGAAGGAAGGGCGCGTGCCCGCCCTGCGCGTGCACGGCCACTGCCACCAGAAGGCCTTCGGCACGTTCGACGCCACGTTGCAGCTGCTGCGCACGATTCCCGGCGCCGACGTGAGCGCCATCGAATCCAGCTGCTGCGGCATGGCCGGCGCGTTCGGCCACGAGAAGGAACATTACGAGGTCTCGATGAAGATGGCCGAGCTCGCGCTCCTTCCCGCGGTGCGCGGCGCGCCCGATGCGACGATCGTCGCGGCGGGAACGAGCTGCCGCCAGCAGATCGCCGACGGCACGGGACGTAGCGCCCGCCATCCGCTGTCCGTCCTCGCGGACGCGCTGTGAGCGCGATTCCGGAAGCGCCCCTCCTCCAGGCCCTGCGCGGAGCGATCGCCTTCGAGCCGGTGGGCGAGCCGGCGGGCAATCTCACCGTGGGCCGGGGCGTGTTCGAGGGCCGGCCGGTGCACGCGGCGCTCATCCAGAATCGCGGCGCGAGCGGCGCGCTGGGCGCGCTCGAGTCGCAGCGCCTGGGCGCGCTCTTCCGGATCGTCGCGAAGGAGCGCTCGAGCCTCGTGCTCTTCATCGATTCGGCCGGCGCGAAGGTCTCCGAAGGCCTGAAGGCGCTCGGCGCCTTTCGCGCGCTCTACCGCTCGGGACTCGAGGCCGCGCTCTCGGGCGCGCCGATCGCGGCCGTGCTCGGCAGGAATTGCTACGGCGGGGCGAGCATTCTCGCGCACCTCGCGCCGCAGCGGCTTTTCGGCGCGGCGACGCAGCTCGCGATGTCGGGTCCTTCCATCATGGCGTCGGCCGCGGGCGTGAGCGCGCTCGACGAGATGTTCCGCGCCATGGCCGATGCGTCGCTCTCGCCCGCGGCCCGCGCCAAGGCGAGCAAGGCGAACGCGGTGTGGGAGGAGGGTTCCGATCTCGCGCCGTGGCTGCGCGAGGCGCTTGCGTCGCGCGCCGATCCGGTGTCCTCGAACCAGTTCCGCCACGAGGCGCTCACCATGCGCCTGGACAAGCTCGCGCCGGAGCGCGCGATGGAGGCGCTGCGCCGCCGCGACCTCGAGAAGATGTACACGGAAGGCTACGAGGCGCAGGAGAGCGACGGGTTCGTCGTGGGCAAGGGACGCCGCGACGGCGGCGAGGAAGCCCTGGCGGGCATCATCGGCAAGAATCCGCTCGGCGCCCATCGCGCCTGGCGCTTCGCCGAAACCGTGTGGCGCTTGTGCGAGGCGCCGCCGAAGCGACTCGAGGTGCTGCTCGACTGCGCGACGCATGCGGCCCGCATCGACGACGAGAAGGTCGTGCTCACCGAATACATCGTCGACATGGGCTTCGCGCTCGCCGCGCTCGCCGCGCGCGGCACCGACATCGGGCTCACGGTGCTCGGCAAGGCGGGCGGGGGCGTTTACGTCGCGCTCGCCGCGCCAGTGAACCGCGTGACGAGCGTGTACGGCTCCGACATCCAGGTGCTGCCCGGCTCCGCGGTCGCCGCGATCCTCGGCCAGAGCGCGGAATCCTCGCCGTCCTTCGACGAGTACCGCGCCGCCGGCGTGGCGGAAGCCGAGATCAAGCTGGGCATCGTGCCCGGGAGCAAATGAACGAGAACCTCTATTCGCTCTTCGAGTCGCGCTTTCCCGCCGATCGCGGGAAGCCGTTCCTGCTGCTCGACTCCGGCGCGCGCGTCTCCTACGCGGACGTCGACGCCGGCAGCGCGCGCCTCGCCTCGCTCCTCGCGGGACTCGGTCTCGAGCCGGGTGATCGCGTCGCCGTGCAGGTCGAGAAATCGCCCGAAGCGTTGCTGCTCTATCTGGCCTGCCTGCGCGCGGGGCTCGCCTACCTGCCGCTCAACAGCGCCTACCAGGAAGGCGAGATCGCCTACTTCCTCGAGAACGCCGAGCCGCGCGCCGTCGTGGCGCAACCGCAATCGATGCCGTGGCTCGCGAAGCTCGCCTCGCGCCTCGGGATTTCGAACCTGTACTCGCTCGACGAAGAGGGCGGCGGCACGCTCATGGCGGCCGCCCGCGGCGCGAGCGCAAGCTTCGAGACCGTGCAGCGCTCCGGCGACGATCTCGCCGCGATCCTCTACACCTCCGGCACCACCGGCCGCTCCAAGGGCGCGATGCTCACGCACCGCAACCTCGCGTCGAACGCGAGCGTATTGCACCAGGCGTGGGGCTTCGGGCCCGGCGACGTCCTCATCCACATGCTGCCGCTCTTCCACGTGCACGGCCTCTTCGTCGCCTGCCACTGCGTGCTCATGAACGGCACCGCGATGCGCTTCCACGCCAGGTTCGACGCCGCCCGCGCGCTCGCCGAGTTCGCGACTTCCACGGTGTTCATGGGCGTGCCCACCTTCTACACGCGGCTGCTCGCCGAGCCCGGCCTCGACCGCGACGCCTGCTCGAACATGCGCCTTTTCCTCTCGGGGTCGGCGCCGCTGCTGGCCGAGACGCACGTGGAATTCGAGAAACGCACCGGGCATCGCATCCTCGAGCGCTACGGCATGACCGAGACCGGCATGCTCACTTCCAATCCGCTGCGGGGCGAGCGGCGCGCGGGCTCGGTGGGCCCGGCGCTCCCCGGCACCGAGGTGCGCGTGATGGACGACGACGACGAGCCCGTCGCGGCGGGCACGATCGGCCACGTGCAGGTGCGCGGCGCGAATGTGTTCGCGGGCTACTGGCGCATGCCGGACAAGAACAGCGAGGAGTTCACGCGCGACGGGTTCTTCCGCACCGGCGACATGGGGAGCCTCACGCCCGACGGATACCTTTGCATCGTGGGGCGCTCCAAGGACCTCATCATCACGGGCGGCTACAACGTCTATCCGAAGGAGGTCGAGCTCGCGATCGACGAGCTGCCCGGCGTGAAGGAGTCCGCGGTGGTGGGCGTGCCGCACCCGGATTTCGGCGAAGCGGTGACCGCGGTCGTGGTGGCGAGCGCTGCGCAGAAGCCGACGGAGTCGGCGATCATCGCGGCGCTCAAGTCGCGGCTCGCGAACTTCAAGGTTCCCAAGCGCGTCCATTTCGTGGACGATCTTCCGAGGAATACCATGGGCAAGGTGCAGAAGAACGTCCTGCGGGAGCGCTTCAAGGCGGCCGGCAAAGGTTAGACAAGGTTGGAGGTTGCATGGCGGGCAAGACGATCATCGAACGCATCGTGGGATCGCTCGCGGCGCGTGGCATCGGGCGCAATGCGACGCAACGCCGCGCCCAGCGTCTCGCCACGCTGCTGGGCACGCTGATCTCCGAGCGCGGTGAAGCCTCGGGTGCGTCGCTCGCCCGCCGCGCGGTCGCTCTCTATCGCGGACTCGACGCAGCAGGGCGGCAGGGCTTCTTCGAGAAGCTCGCGCGCGATTTCTCGCCGGATCGCGACGCCGTGCTGGCCGCCGCGCAGGCCTACCACGACGATCCGTCGCCCGCGCATCTCGCCACGCTGCAGCGCGTTTCCGAGCCGCCGCGCCAGGAAGTCTTCCGGCGCATGAACATGGCCCCGGGCGGCACCGCGGCGCTGCTCGACCTGCGCAGCGCGCTGCTCGCGCTGATGAAGAAGCATCCCGAGCTCGCCGCCGTCGACTACGACCTGTCGCACCTGCTGGGCTCGTGGTTCAACCGCGGCTTCCTGGAGCTGCGCCGCATCGACTGGAAGACGCCCGCGTCGATCCTCGAGAAGCTCATCACGTACGAGGCGGTGCACGAGATCCGCGGCTTTCCGGATCTCAAGCGGCGCCTGGAGCGCGACCGGCGCTGCTTCGCGTTCTTCCATCCCGCCCTCGAGGACGAGCCGCTCATCTTCGTCGAGGTCGCGTTCGTGAACGAGCTGCCGTCGGACGTCGGGCCGATCCTGGCGATGGAGAGCGCGGTCGGCGAGCCGAAAGGCGCGCGCTGCGCCGTCTTCTATTCGATCACCAGTTGCCAGCCGGGCCTGAGGGGCATCTCGTTCGGCAACTTCCTCATCAAGCAGGTGGCGTCCGCCCTGCACGCGGAGCTTCCGAACCTCAAGGGGTTTGCGACGCTCTCGCCGATCCCGGGATTGCGTGCGTGGGTGAAGCGCCGGATCGGCGACATCGACCCCGGGCGGCAAGCGGATCTCGAGCGCCTGGCCGCCTGGTACCTCACGCAGGAGTGGGAGGACGGCCAGACGCTCGATCCCGTCGCGCGCTTCCACCTGGGTAACGGCGCGCGGCTCGAGCGCCTCAACTGGAATGCCGACGCCTCGGCCAAGGGCAAGGCCCAGTCCTTCGGCCTGATGGTGAACTACGTGTACGACCTGGACGACGTCGAGCACAACCACGAGGAGTACGTGAACCGCCACCGCGTGGTCGCCTCCGGCGCCGTCGAGGCGCTCGCAGCCGCCCCCCTGACGCGGCCCATGGCGGCACCAACACGGAAATACCGCCATGAAGACGCGCTGGGTCCGATTCTAGAGGTTTTTACAAATTGGTAACGATTAGTTACAGCTAGCGCCAGGGGAGAGTCCCAATCATCGTCTATCAGCTGTCGTGCGGCGAGGGTCACTTCTTCGAAGGCTGGTTCGCTTCGTCGCAGGCGTGCGACGAGGAAGCGCGCGCCGGACGGCTTCAATGCCCGACTTGCTCCAACGGCGAGGTGCGCAAGCTGCCCGCGGCGCCGCACGTGCACTCGTCCGGGGCCGCGGGCCGCGTGGACGATGCGGCCCTTCGGCGCCAGCTGGTCGGCGCGCTGCGCAAGTTCGTCCTCGCCAATACGGAGAATGTCGGCCGCAAGTTCGCGGAGGTCGCGCGCCGCATTCACTACAAGGAAGAGGAAGCGCGCCCGATTCGCGGCGAGGTCACGGCGCAGGAAGCCGCCGAGTTGCACGAGGAAGGCGTGCCCACGGTCAGCCTCGACCCCGGGATCGTCCCCTCGGAAGACCTGCACTAGCTCGCGCCGGCGCCGGCGCGCCCCCGTCCTCGATCGGGGCGACTCAGAACGCCGAGAGCCCGGTCTGCGCACGGCCCAGGATGAGCGCGTGGATGTCGTGCGTGCCTTCGTACGTGTTGACCGCCTCGAGGTTCATGCGGTGGCGGATCACGTGGAATTCGTCCGACACGCCGTTGCCACCGTGCATGTCGCGGGCAACGCGGGCGATGTCGAGCGCCTTGCCGCACGAATTGCGCTTCGCCATCGACACCATCTCCGGAGTCGCGCGGCCCTCATCCATCAGCCGCCCCAGGCGCAGCGACATCTGCAGCTGCAGCGTGATCTCCGTCTGCATGTCGGCGAGCTTCTTCTGGATCAGCTGGTTCGCGGCGAGCGGCTTGCCGAACTGCTCGCGGTCCATCGTGTACCGGCGCGCCGCGTGCCAGCAGAATTCCGCAGCGCCCATCGCGCCCCACGAGATGCCGAAGCGCGCCTTGGTGAGGCAGCCGAACGGGCCCTTCAGTCCCTTCACGTTCGGCAGCAGGTTGCCTTCCGGCACGAACACCTCGTCCATCACGATCTCGCCCGTGACCGAGGCGCGCAGGCTGAACTTGCCCTCGATCTTGGGGGCGCTCAAACCCTTCATGCCCTTCTCGAGCACGTAGCCGCGGATGTCCCCGGCGTCGTCCTTGGCCCACACCACGAAGATGTCGGCGATGGGCGCGTTGGTGATCCACATCTTGGCGCCCGAGACCTTGAAGCCGCCGTCGGCCTTGCGCGCGCGCGTCACCATCCCGTTGGGATCGGAGCCGTGGCTGGGCTCGGTCAAGCCGAAGCAGCCCACGATCTCGCCCGTGGCGAGGCGCGGCAGCCAGCGCTTGCGCTGTTCCTCCGTGCCGTACGCATGGATCGGATGCATCACGAGCGACGACTGCACGCTCATGGTGGAGCGATAGGCGGAGTCGACGCGCTCGATCTCGCGCGCGATGAGCCCGTAGGAAACGTGGTTCACGCCCGCGCAGCCGTAGCCCTCGATGGTGGAGCCCAGGAATCCCAGCGCGCCCATCTCGTCGATGATCGCGCGGTCGAACTTCTCGTGGCGGTTGGCCTGCAGGATGCGCGGCATCAGCTGGCCCTGCGCGTAGGACCGCGCGCTGTCGCGCACCATGCGCTCCTCCTCCGAGAGCTGGTCTTCGAGAAGCAGGGGATCGTCCCACTGGAAAGTGGGTTTCATGTCGTTGGGCTTCATGGAGCTCTCCGGAAGGGCACGAACATTCTACTGCTAGAATGCCCGCCAATCCGCCTCGCGCCGCCTGACGATGACCTCCAGGAACCGAATTTCCGTCGAGCACCTGTGGAAGCTCGAACGCCCCGCGCAGCCGACGTTGTCGCCCGACGGCGCGCAGGCCTGCGTATCCGTCACCTCGTACGACATGGACGAGAACAAGGGCGTGTCGAGCCTGTGGCTCATGTCGGCGTTCGGCGGCGAGCCGCGCCGGCTCACGACCGCCGGCGAGACCGCCGGCGAGAAGGACGCGGAACCGCGCTGGTCTCCCGACGGCAAGTCGATCGCGTTCGTCGCCAAGCGCCCGGGCGCGGCGGGGGACAAGGGCGACGAGGAGTCGCAGGTCTACCTCATCGCGCCCGACGGCGGCGAGGCGCGGCGCCTCACCACCATCGCCACCGGGGCCCTCGGCATCAAGTGGTTTCCCGATTCGCGCCGGCTCGCCTTCATCTCCTGGGTGTGGCCCGAGGCGAATGGGCTGAAAGCCCTCGCGAAGCGCTACAAGGCCGCGAAGGACGACAAGGTCAAGGCGTACGTGGTCGAGCACTCGGCGTATCGCTGGTGGGACCGCTGGCTCGCCGACGGACGCGTGCCGCACCTCTTCACGGTCGACGTCGATAGCGGCGCGGCCCGCGATCTCTTCGCCGGGACACGCTACGAGCTTTCGCGCGCCGATCCCACCGCGCACCTCTACGACATCGCGCCCGACGGGCGCGAGATCGTCTTCTCCTTCGATCCGGCCGAGGACAAGCGCTTCGACCATGAGTATCAGCTGATCGCGCTCGACCTGCGCCGCAAGCGCTTCCGCATCCTCACGGCGCGCTCGCCGCTCAACCACGAGACGCCGC
>WNFI01688465.1_pt1 | contig 12311 bp, 13 predicted proteins | sample 5400471 | NCBI WGS metagenome assembly WNFI01 (sample SAMN13153348, study PRJNA577476) | soil metagenome | isolation source: 100 cm saprolite on Douglas fir-dominated hillslope | place: USA:California | collected 2013-09-17 | reverse complement strand
TGGAATATGGGGTTTTGGAGCGGGAGGGTCCTTCCCTCCACTTCAACTCGTTGCGTGTGCCCGTCCTGGACGTAGTGGGCAACGTTTTTTCGATATAACACGGTCACTGGAGGATAAACGGCGGCGCGCAACGCCTTTCCCCGCACGCAATACCTGAACGGAGCCTGGTACCCCGCGATATCGGATGGCGGCTGCAACGCGCCGATTTCCTTTTGCAGCTCGCCGGACAATACGTAGTCGGCATCGAGCGCGAGAACCCATGGCGTGGTGATGCCGGTTTCCGTTAGGGCGAACGTCCACTGGCTTCCGTGGGAATCGAACTTGCGTTGAAACAGGCGCACGTTCGGATGCCCGCGAACGATCGATGCGGTTTCATCGTCGCTGAAGCTGTCGACCACGACGATCTCGCGTGACCAGGAAAGGGCCTCCAGGGTTCGCGCGATGTTGGGCGCCTCGTTGAACGTAAGGATTATCGGGGTTATCTGGTCGATCACTGCGCGCGGGTCCCTCAGGATTTCGCGAAGACGAAACTGATTTCGCCACACAGGAGGCTCGGCGCCAGTTTCTTCAGATGGTAGCCTCGACCTACCGGATAGACCCGCGTGAGCGTCAATCCGTACAGCTTCGCCAGGCGCTTCACGTGAGCGATGTCGAAATTGTGAAGATGGCCGCCGTCCCACTCGCGCTGGTCGAACCACTCCCTGGTACTCGTCGTGGGCATTCGCCCGAATATCAGGGCGATTCGATGCTTCAGCGAGGTTATGAGGGGAAGATTGACGAACGCAAGGCCCCCGGGCTTGCAGATGCGCGCGACCTCGCTGAAGGAATGGAAGGGATCGAACAGGTGCTCGATGACCATCATCGCGATGACCACATCCTTCGAGGCGCTCTCGATCGGGAAGTCCGTATTCAGGTCCGCTGCCAGGTAGTTGAAGGAAATCGGTCCCTTGTATGCTGAGAGAATCGCGTCTACCGCGACATCGATCGCAAGGTAGCTCTTGAATACGGACGCCAAGGCGTTGGAGATTTGCGGGTAGCCGAATCCCAGCTCGAGGGCGCTGAGCCCGCCCGGATCCGGCAGCTGGTTGAAGACGCAAAAGTACCGGCTTCCCTGGGTCTTCAGTTGCCCCAGCGTGTCCGGGATCGAAATCGGCGCCCCCATGACCTCCTTGGAGGCGTAGTGCTTTTCATAGAACGATTTCAAATCGTGTCCTTCGCCCGGTGGTGCGCGATCGCGCCCCGATATACGTCCTCCATCCGTCCCGCGATCGCATCCCAGGTATAGTCGCGCGCGATCGCCTCCCTGGCGTTGCGTCCCATTTCCTCGCGGCGCGAAGGATCCGCGAGGAGGGTGGAAATCTCTTGGGCGAGGGCCGGCGGCTCGCACTCGATCACTCTCCCTCCTCCAATTTCCTGAACGATCGTCGCGGCGCCCACCTCCGGCGAGACGATGACCGGGCAGCCCTCCGCCATCGCCTCCAGAACCACGTTTCCGAAGTTCTCGGAGTGGGAGGGCAGGATGAACAGTGTCGCGCGCCGGTAGAGCTCCGCCTTCGCTTTCCCGAAGACCGGGCCGAAGACGTGGACTCGATCGCGAACGCCCAGCTGTGCGGCGAGCGACATCAGGGATTCCGCATGGTTGTCCTCATCATGGCCCACCACGAGCAGGCGAACGGAGGGCACCAGGGCCAACGCCCTGATGACCCTGTCGAGCCCTTTCTTCCAGGTTATTCGCCCGAGGCAAAGAAGGACCGCCCTTCTCGATGAGCGAAATCCAGGCCTTCTTCGCAAGCGAGCTCTTTCGGCGAATGAGCTCCTGGACCAACATCCCGCGCGGCGAGACGACGTAGGGCACACGCTTCGCGAACGCAGCTCGCGCCGCAGCCCGGGTCGGCCACAGAAACACCGAGTGCGTGTGAACAACGTCGAACCGTTCGATCTGCTTCTCGACCGCGCGGCGCAATTGGGGCGACCAGAAGACGCGGCGAAAGAACGGAACGCGGAAATACCACACGTTGACTCCCGAGAGGGTCACGGGAGCTCCAATGGGTACGTCCGAGTTCGCCGGACCATCTACATTGGTGGTGAAAACGTGGACATCGTGCGCCCGCTTCGCCAGCGCCGCACAAAGCTCGTGTACCGAGACAATCGGCCCTCCATACCTGGTGGCAGGGTAGTAAGTTGGAACGACGTGCAGGATTCGCACCGTGGCCGGAAATACGCGGTCGCGCCTACGGCCTTCTGGCGCCGCGGGTCGACAAGACAACCGATGGATCGGGCCGCTGGCGCGCAGCGACAGGGTCCCCCGCTCTTCCGCCAAACAGGATGTCCTTCTTCCAGAATCTCTGAATCACGTAGCCGAATCCGTAGGCGCTGATCGCGGAAGCGACGAGCGCGGGAAGGACCACGTCACTGCGCTGCCCTCCTTCACACACGACGGAGGTCACCAGGGCCAGGGCCCAAAATCCGCCGAGGCTGCGTGGGCGGTCCACCATCTTGAGTTCCAATCTTCCACAGATGTATCCAATGAGTCCGAGTCCAATGATCACGGCGATGGGCCCGCCGTTAGCATACAGCTCGAAGGGATACGGCAAACCGATGCTGGTCTCGTCTCCGGCTGCGCGGAACATTCCCGAATACTGGGCCACGAATGCGCTTCCTCCCGCGACATCCGGCTTCTCGGGCCAGAGGAACCGGGGAATCAGCGTGTAGAAGCTGTTCAGCAGCGTGTCACCTCCGGCGTAGGGCTCGATGAGGGGCTGGTAGGCAACCTGGGCGGCCAGGATGTCCGTCATGTCCACGCGTTCCATTACGGTGCGCATCAAGCTGTCGATGCTCGGAAAAGCCAGATTGCTCACATACTCTTTGAAAAACTCCGTCGCCTTGCTTATGAGCGGCAGGTTCTCGAGGGATCCGCTGCGAATCACGATTCGCGTTTCGAGCCACGCGGAGATCGAAGCGATGGCGACAACAAGCGTCAACGCCGATGCCGCGACGGAGCGCCAGTTGAGTCCGTACGATACGAGCAATATCGTGAGCAGCGGAATGAGAGCGTTGATTCGAATGAAGGTAAAGCCGCTCGTCAGGGATCCCACGACCGACAGCACGGCAAACCCCGCGAGCGCCAACAGGAATTGCCTCCAGGCGTGGGTGTGAAGCGCGTCGACGAGCAGGACGCATAACCCGACGCGCGCCAGCGAAGACACGCAATAGACGGCGGTGCACAGCGTCGGAATGTCATAGACGAAGGGATAGACGACTTCCGCGGCGGCTCCGACCCAGAACGTCAACCAACCGAGGTCGCGGCTGAAGTGTGGTGGGTATGGGACGTAGACGTGAACCCGGAGCGTCACGGGGCCGCCATGAACCATGGGACGCCACGCCAGGAGAAGTCCGGCGGCCATGGCGAGCATGCCCATGATCGAGTATCCGACCACCGCCGCGTGATCGGCGGTGAACCAGTCCAGCGGAACGCCGAGCACTGTTCCGAGGACAAAGGCGGACAGCGTCGCGCTCGCCACCGAGAATATGTTCAGGACATTGAAGCCGAACAGGTACGTCCGGCAGATGAGGAGAAGCCCAATGTACGCAGCCAGTACAAGGATGCATCCCAGAAATAGAAGCGTTTCACTCATGACGCGATTGTGCAGGGTTCAGCAAAGAGGATATCGATGAATTCGCCAAGAAACCGTTCCTCGGAAAAATGGAGCTGCATCCTGCCGCGAGCCGCGGCGCCCATTCGAGCGCGACGATTCGCATCGCCCGCGAGCTGCTCGATCGCCGCTGCCAGGCCCGCGGGGAATTTCGCCGGCACCAGTAGCCCGTTGACGCCATCCTCGATGATTTCCGGCAGGCCTCCGCACGTCGTCGCGATGACCGGCAGGCCCCAATAGCCGGCTTCGATGGCGGTCGTGGGAAGCGGGTCTTCCGAGCGACTGGGTACCACACAAACATCGATGCTCCCGTAGATCGCCGACCGGTCCTTGACGAAGCCCTTCCACGTCACCCGCCGCGTCAGTCCCAGCTCGGCAATCCTTGTCTTGAGTCGATCCTGGTACGGGCCCTGGTCCTTTCCGTAGATGTTCAGCGTCAAGGACGGATGCTTGCCTGCCACCATTGCGAAAGCCTCGATCAAGTCTTCGTGACCCTTCCATGCCCCAACCTGCCCGACGATGCCCAATCGCACATCGCTCGATGGTACCGAAGGCTCGGGAGCGGAACCGCGAGGATCAGGGATGCCATTGTGGATGACGGCTACCTTTTCGGGATCGACTCCCGCCCGCACCAGCGATCTTGCAACGGCGTGGGAGACTGCGATGAAGAGCCTCAGCCGCTTGCCCAACCTGGAAAAGAACACGCGATGCTGCCGCAGATCGGGGATGGCTTCGTGCAGCCACAGCACGTCACGGCCGTCGCGCAACAACGGCCACAGGAGCAGCACGTGATGCCAGTTCGTATGGACGATTCGATGCGGCCGCTGGACTTTCAAGAGGCGGGCGTATCTCCACAACAGGCCGGGCCAACGATAGACTTGCTCCGCGGTCATGCGGACATATTCCCAGCGCAGTGTCGCGGAGATGAAACCCAGGCGCAGCTGCGTGTGTGAAATCGCTTCCGCGTTCAACCTCGCGATGAAATCGCCGTCGTTCCAGGCGCTGCTCACGACTTGAACCGAGTTGCCGCCGCGCACGAGCCCGCCGGCAAGCGTGATCGCCATGATCTCCTTGCCCGAGACGTATCCCGCGCCGCAGACGATCAGGGTGTCGACGGCGGCAGTCAATGGGAAGGCGATGCTGCGCGGTCTGCACGGTGGCCCACGTAGGTGAAGTGCCTGCCGAAAGGAAGAAAGAGACGTTTCAAGAGTGGGCTCTGAACGTCCCGTGTGCACAGCTTGGCGGGGTCCACACGCGGCAGGAGAAGCCACTGGAAGTGGTTGCTCTCCATATGGGAGATCGACAGACCTGCCCGCATCAGCAGCTGGCGCACCGCCGGGAAGATGAAGAAGTGCTCGAGCGGCTGAACCCCGGAACCTGAATCGAATGGCCTTCCCGTGATCAGCGAATGGGCCCAACTCAGCAGCATTCCATTGAGATAGTTCTCGGTGGTCAGGACGAATCTCCCGCCGGGTCGAAGTGGGCGTTCAATCTCGCCTACCATTTTAGCTGGCGACGGCACATGCTCCAGGCATTCGCAGGAGACGATCCAGTCGAAGGACTGCGACGGGAAGGGAAGGGCTTGCGCATCGCAGACCAGGAAGTCGGCATCGGTGCGGGCCGCCTCCTTCCTGAGATTCGCCACCTCGATCGCTTTCGGTGAAAAATCGACCCCGGTAATCCTCGCCTTGGGAAAGCGCCGGGCGAGCTCGATGGTGAAATCGCCGCGGCCACATCCGACTTCGAGCACGTCGCAGCTGTTCAGGTCCGGCAGGAGCTTCAGCGTGGTCACATGCCAGGGATGAAGGGGGGGGGCTGTTTCTCCGCGCTCCCCGTCCGCCATCGCCTGGTGCCACGAATCGTACCTCTGCTTCGACTCTTGAGTGTCCGGTTCCATTGGCATTCGCTATTGGCCTGCCGACCTTGCGAGAACGGTCATGCTGTGAACCTGCTCTACGACGCGGAAGTCCGGATCCTTGGCGATGACCTCGTTGAAGTAGCGCACGGAATCAAGCGTCCTCCACGGCTCGCTGGCCGGGATGAGCGTGTCATGCAGGCACGCGATGCCGCCCGTTGCGAGCCGGTTCTTCACGATCTGCCAGTCCGCGGCCAGCCCCGTCCAACTGTGATCCCAGTCTACAAAAATGAAATCGAGGTCGCCGGGAAGCTGACTTGCAACCTCGCTGCTGTAGCTGCGCAAGACTTTGATCTTGTCCCAAAGCCCCAGCCGGCGCAGGTGTCGCTCAAATATCAAATAGCAGGGATTTTGCCAACCAAGATGAGTGTCTTGCCACGGGTCAACGCAATAGAGGCGGCCTTCATGCCGAAGGGCCTTGGCAATGAATTCCGCTGAGACACCTTGATACGAACCAATTTCAAGAGCCTCGCCCCTACCTTTGGCATGCTCGCTCAGTGTTTCCAGTTCGCTTGGAATCGTTTGAGAGTATGGAGCAACTAGACGCAAATGATGTAGTGCATTTAGCAAACTCGGTCGGCGAATGAGAAACCGGTTAACCAAATTCATCAGACTTGCCCCTTTGATCTTAGTCGGTTTGTGGATTGCATTCCTCCGGGCTCCACAAGAAGAGCGAAATGCGCTGATCGGCCTGCGGCAGCCGCCCGACTTGATTCCCGAGCCCGAGGCCACTGATGCGCAACGCAACGCCTGACCAGGAGAAGCGAGGCTGACCGTAAGTCTCGGTACGCAGCCAAACGGGCCGCCGACAGAATCGCGGTCTCAAGTAGGAGAGGACTTGGATTCGTTCCGTCGTTGGCTCCGGCTAGAGATCGGGAAACGCCGATTCAAGTAGTTTTGGAACGGCCCTTCGGCCAGGAATGCGAGGGCTATTGTGATGACGGCATATCCGAGAACTTGCTGGCTGCTAGGCAAGTTAGATAAGTATGTGGAACTTACCGCAAGCGGATAGTGAAACACATAGATGGCATAGGAAATTGGAGAAACGACCGAAAAGACTCCCAGCAGGGACTCAAATCCCTTCCATCGAGCTCTGTGCCACATGAGGCCCCCCACAATAAGCATCAAGCAGGCGAAGAAGTGCCGAAATTCCAGCACCGGATGAACTCCAAATTCGAGAGCCGAGCCCTTACTTTGGGCGTAGACCAAGGGCAGGGCAGTCAACGCGGTCAGACCTGTCAGGTAGATAAGAATTGTGCGCTGCGAGTGCAGCGACAATTGCTTCCCGTTCAAGTAGGTTCGGGCCAATTCCACCCCGCTCCACCAAAGCATGAAATAAAGAAGAAAAAGTGAAATCTGATTTGGAGCGAATGAGTAGGTAACAAATCCAATAGACGAAATCAATGCGACTAGATGCAATTGGAATCGGTTGGGAACATGCAAAAACATCGGGAAGAACATCATGTAAAACCACCATTCGTACGCCAGGGACCAGAGAGGCGTGTTGCCCAAAAACGGATCAATCCAGACGCCGGGCTGGCCGGACTTGAAGTCCTGCAGCATGAGAAGGTTCCCTAGCAGTTGCACGCCATTGACGCCAGGCATTTCGCCCAAGGAAATCGCAGCGCACAGGTATGAGACTAGCAGCGCCAATAAGAAGATCGGGTAGATCCGGCGAAACCGTCTCCAGAAATAGGTGGCGAATGACGTGTCTTTGTGGGCAACGGTCGAGTAGTAAACGACAAACCCTGAGATGATGAAGAATAGGACCACCGCCTCTTGTCCGAATCGAAGAAAGAAACCGCCTATGCTGTGCTTGTCGATCACGCGTTCCAGTAGTAGATGGCCTGCAAAGACGTAGAGAGCGGCAAATCCCCGCAGAGCTTCGAGCTTGTGCAGCTTTCTTAGCATGACGCAGTCAGGTCCAATGGGCGCGCCAGTTTTCTACTCGACAGGAGAAAGGGATATGTGGTGCCCAAGGCCTTCAATCCGGTCGCGCCAATCGATAGAGCTGCACGATTTCGTCGAAAGCGCCGGGCGAGCTCCTTGGTGAAATCGCCGCGGCCACATCCGACTTCGAGCACGTCGCAGCTGTTCAGGTCCGGCAGGAGCTTCACCTTGGTCACATGCCAGGGATGAATGGGGGGTGCTGTTTCTCGGCGCTCCTCGTCCGCCATCGCCTGATGCCACGAATCGTACCTCTGCTTCGACTCTTGACCGTGAGGTTCCATTGGCAATTGTCTTGCGCTCAATTCGCCGGAGCCGACCTTGCGAGCACGGTCATGCTGTGAACTTGCTCTACAACGCGGAAGTCCGGGTCTTTGGTGATGACTTCGTCAAAAAAACGCACGGATTCGAGCGTTCTCCACGGCTCGCTGGTCGGGATCAGGGTGTCATGCAGGCAGACGACGCCGCCGGTTCCCAGGCGACTCTTGACGATCTGCCAGTCTGCGGCGAGCCCCGCCCAGCTATGATCACCATCGACAAAAATGAAATCGAGATCATTGGGGATCTGATCGACTATCTCGCTGCTGTAGCCGCGCAAGACCGCAATCTTGTCCCAAAGGCCCAGCCGGTGCAGGTGTCGCTCAAAGATTAGATAGCAGGGGTTGCGCGAGCCGCGGGGAGTGTCTAGCCAAGGGTCGACACAATACACTCGGCCTTCAGCTCGCAGCGCGCCGGCAATGAATGCGGCAGAGACGCCTTGATAGGAGCCAATCTCAAGAGCCCGCTCTCTGCCCCTTGCATACTTACTCAATGTTTGGAGTTCACTCGAAATCGTTTGAGAGGTCGGATCTATCAAGCGCAGCCAATGGAATGCGTTGAGCAAGCTGGGCCGGCGAAACAGAAACCGGGAAACAACGTTCATCGGACCCGCTCCCTCCCTATGCTAGTCATTCAACAAGCACCGTACAATCGGGCGACCTGATCGCAGGTCTGTTGGAATGAATAGGATGACACCGCGGTGCGCTCATTTCCGAGAGCGATGTTCGCGTGGACGTCGCAGATCGCATCTGCGAGTCCTGATGTGTCGTCCCACTTGAACGTTCGCTGGGGCCAATTCGGGGCGATGAGGTCTTCGGTGCACCCACAAGCAATGCTGGCCACACACGGCAAGCCGCTAGCCAGCGCTTCGTTGACAACCAAGCCCCACGTTTCGCCGTGATCGCTTGGCAGCACGAGACAGTCTGCGCCTACGTATGCTTTGGAAATGTCGCGTTGGTTGAGAAATCCCGCAAAGCTTGCGGGAGGATTCCACCTACTGGCGTTACCCATGCCAACGGAATGACTGGAGTCCGCGTTGTATACGACCGAGCACAAGTTTCGAAGATCGCTCCCGAGTTCGCCGCTTCCCACGAATAGTAGGTGGACCCGTGAAATCCGTTGGTCTTGGTTAAGAGCCCTTGCGACATCAATGATCGCGCGCGGATGCTTCTTTGCGATGAACTTGCCGCAGAAAAGGATGCAAAAGGCCTTTTCTGGTATCCCCCAATTTCGTCTAATGACCGCTCGCTCAGATTGGAGGTCAGCCGCTTGCCTTGCAAATCGATCGTTATCAACGGCGTAAGGAGCAAAGTGCAGCTTGGAGCCGGGTACGCCATATTTCTCGTACAGTCGCCGATTTGCCTGTCCAATGTAGAGGAACTGATCGACGCGGTGGAAGAGTCTTCCCAATACCAGCCGCTTCGCCACGCTCTTCAGCAACGGAGTGTCTTTCAGATCGTTGCTCTCCCCTCGCATCCACAATTGCGCGCGCGCGCGGCCAGCCATCGCAGCCGCTTGCCAATAGCCAGCGACGTGCCACCCTTGAATCCACAGCGCCTTCGCATTGGACGCCTTTAGTCTGGGCGCCAAGTCTTCGGTCAAGCGCCAGCCCCAGAACGATACAGGTTTCGAGCCCGCAGCCGACCTTAGGCGTGCCAATGCCTGCCACAGCGGTACTTGGTACTGGATCGGATGTGTACTTAGAATTGCCAACATGGGACCGGCTAGAGCTCGCGACGCAATGTGATCCCACTAAGAATGTCAGCCCAGCGGTTCCCATAGTGGTCCCAGGTCAGTTGTTCTGCGGATTCGCGGGCCGCAAGACCCACTTCATTGACTCTGTCCCGATTTCGGCAGCAGTACTCAATCGCCGCGACAAGACCCTCTTCGTCGCCTGGCTCAATGAGCCAGCCATTCTTGCCGTGCTCGATTGTGTCCGCGCCGGCAGAAGTGCTCGCAATGACGGGCAGGCCGCAGGCCATCGCCTCTGGAATGACCTCCGCGAATCCTTCGAAAAAGCTGGGAAATACGAAGACGTCACAATCGGTCAGCAGATTGGGTAAATCACTGTTGGGTACCGGACCTTTGTAGTCGACATTCCGAAATCCACGAATGCGACTCAGGACTGATTGGGAAGCCGGACCGATTAGCCAAAGCTGGGCGTCCTTGGTGTTCAAACGCTTCCACGCGTCGAGTAGAAGGGGTATGCCCTTTCGCACCGATATCGAGCCAACAAAACAAAATCGCAATGATTGCCGTTGCACCCTCGGGCGCGGTGAGAACCGCCGAATATCAACTCCGAAGGGATTCACCCGGATTCTCTCCCGGGCAATTCCATTTTCGACCAGCGTGCTGAGCGCAAAGGTGCTCGGAACAACAATGCAAGTTGCTAGATCATGTTCGATTTGTTCCGCAGCCCTGACGGACGGGAGGCGCCGCTCCGCATCCTGCGACCACTCCGGATACCGTTTTCGAAGCTGCTCGAAAACACGGGACTTGCTGTCCGAGTGTCCAATGCTTTGATCGAGTATGAATTGGCGCCCGAAGTGTGCAGCCCGGCGCGCCAATATCCAGCTTGAAGTATCAAATCCGATGACAGCACCTGACGCGCAAATGGAGCTATCGGAAATCCTTTCTTGAAAGTGGGCGTTCCTCTGGTAATAGACGTCTTGTTGGGGCACTCCAAGTCTCTTCAAGAATGTCGCGAGACCCTCATCCAAGGGATGTAGGTGAACGAGGGAAGGGGGCACGTTCGGTATTCTTCTATTCGAGAAAGGCCGGCTCAATCGCACAGGAAGGGCGGAAAGTACACGGTCCCAGATTCCACCACCGGCAATCGCGAAACCCGTATGAAATGCACCAAGATTGCCGTGGCGATACAGCTGCGCGGCGAGTTTTCCCGAATACTGGGTTCCGGGATGAGCCAGAAGTACGTTCAAGTTGCGTGAGGCTGTGTTGCTATGGGTCGCGCGGGAACCCCGGCCACAATGTCACCCGCTGTGACGGAACGGGTCACCACTGATCCAGCGCCAATGATGCATCCGTCCCCCAGCTCCACTCCGGCAAGAATGGTTGCCCTCGCTCCGACCCAGCAGCGGCTTCCGATTCTCACGTGACCGATTTCCATGGGCAACGCCTTCGGTGACTTGCCAGCCTCGACGCGATGGTTGCTGTCCGTTATGTATACGTCGGGCCCGAACATGTTTTCGTCGCCGATCTGGACAAGGCCGCAGGCGTCGATCATGACATTCCTGTTGAAGTAGTTGCCGTTCCCGATTCGAATCCGGATCGCCGTGTCGCCGGGATCGCTCGCGGTCGGCCAAAGCCAGCAACCCTGAGTGAACGCGTTGTAGCTGCCGATCTCGATCTGCGCGCAGCGCCGGATCCGGCCGCCGCCCTCGATGCGGTTGCGTTGCCCCGCGTGCAGGCCGAGCAACCGGTACAGGAGAATACGGCAACGGCTCATGGCGCCCCGCGGCGCCTCGAGCAGCAAGTGTTCAAAACCCATGATGCAAGCTCGCGGTCTCCTCGTGTGGGCTTTCAGGAAAGTTTGCTGTAACGCTGCAAGGTTCTCAGCTGCACCGGGCTTCGGTCACGCCAGACTGCGGGCAGGCAACGAAGGAACGCGCGCATTCCCGAAAGGCACGCAGCGACCGTATGGGCCCCCAGCGCGAACTTCATGTGCCTGAACAGCTTCCAGGCCACCGCTATCGGCACGACCAGGAGCGGGGTGCGGCGCACCGCGATCGTGAGATCGTTGCACACGGCCGATTCATGCTGGGTGTAGGAATCCCGAGCCGTGAGCGACTTGTCGTGCCAGACATGCACGCCAGGCAGCTTGACCACGCAATAGCCGGCATCGAGAAGGCGCAGGCACAGGTCCTTCTCCTCGCCTCCGTAGCTTCCGGGGAATTTCGCATAGCCATTGAGCTGCTTCACGACGTCGAGGCGAAGTACGTGTCCGCACCCGATGAACATCGCCGCCGGTGCGAACGGCTTGCGATCCGTCTTCGCCGGACGGTCCGGCGACAGGATGTCGAACGCGACCGCGGCGATGTCCGGATGCCGTTCAAGAATGTCGACCGCCACCGCGATCTCATCGCCCTCGATGAACCACGCGTCATCGTCGAGGCTTACGTAGTACCTGGCATCCGAGCCGAGCATCATCTGGTTCCGGGCCGCGACGTACCCCTTGTTCACATCCCAGCGGGTCCAGTCGACCTTCGGAAATCGGCCGGCAATCGATGGCGTCTCGTCGCTGGAGGCGTCGTCGATGACCGCCACCTTCAGCCGGCCATAAGACTGTGAAAGAGCCGACGCGATGGCCTTGGCCAGAATGTCTGCTCGGTTGTGGGTGGAAATCCCGACAAGCACGGCTGAGTCACTCATGGGTAGTCGAGTTCTGCGCCTTGCCCTCCACCGTGCGAATCTGTCCCACTGCCTGAGCTTGGCCGTTGCCATTTCCCGGAAGGGGCGGC
>WNFI01108094.1_pt1 | contig 12311 bp, 14 predicted proteins | sample 5400471 | NCBI WGS metagenome assembly WNFI01 (sample SAMN13153348, study PRJNA577476) | soil metagenome | isolation source: 100 cm saprolite on Douglas fir-dominated hillslope | place: USA:California | collected 2013-09-17 | reverse complement strand
CGCTTCACCCGAAAGGACAAGCCATCCGAGCATACCAATTGGTTCAGCCTCGTCTTCTACGGAGATTTGGCGATCCTTGCGACGGAACTTGAAAAAGGCACCAACCTTTACGTCGAGGGAACTTTCGACCAGCGGCCTTACGTCGGCCAGGACAAATACAAACCCTATATTTGTGAAGTCAGCGTGCACAAATTCTTTGTCATTGGGGGCTTGGCGCAAGACCCGCCCGCTTCGCCCCCACCGCACGCAGCACTCACGAACGAGGTCGTGACCGATGCCGCTCCGTCTCTCGAATCCCCTGAAACTCAAGACACCTGGCTCATATGAACTACGCCAACGACTCCACCGCGCCGTTTTGTGGGCCTGCCTGCTGGCTTCTCCCTTCTTCCTGGGACTCATTGCGGGCTGGGTTTTCGGCATCCGTTTTAATCTCACCCCCTCGCTTCCGCGCGGCTTTTACATCACCAGCGATTCGCCCAGTGCGAATCTTGTCGAGTTCTGTCCGCAAGGAGCAGCGGCCTCCATCTCCCTCAGCCGTCAATATCGCACTGCGGGGGCTTGCCCCGATGGCGGAGCGCCTCTTCTCAAGCCCACTGTCGCGTTTCCCGGCGACCAGGTCCAGGTGAGCCCTGATGGAATTCGAGTCAATGGACGACTGCTTCCCAACAGCGCAGGACGATTCCGCGACCACTTGCAACGTCCCCTCGACCCGTGGCCCTATGGCACCTACAGAGTCGCACCGGGAACCATGTGGGTCATCTCCTCGTTCAACAGCTACAGCTTCGACAGCCGCTATTACGGCGCCATTCCAGAATCCTCGATTCGGCACCATCTCCGCCCTTTGTGGACGTTCGCTACAGACGTTCCTCAGCAGTAGGGTTACGCTCCCACTCGTCGCCGCCAGCACTGCTGCGGCCGCGTGGAGCGGCCACCTCGCGACCATCCCTCTTTCTCTTGTCGCTCCGCTGCTCGTCTACTGTGCGAAATCCAGAATGCATGCATATGCTTCGATGTTCTGCTACTACGCGGCGGCGAGCTGGCCGCTCATCCCCGGAGCGCGCGCTTTCTTTGGAAATCAAGGCACGCCGCTTATTGGATTGTTCCTCTGTCTAACAGCCGCGGCGCTACTGGCGCTGCCCTGGGGTTTGCTGTTCACGCGCGGGCGACGCAAAGCCGCTCTCTCTGTGCCACTTTGCGTCCTTCTCACCGCGATCCCGCCGCTCGGGATCATCGGATGGGCTTCGCCCCTTCTTTCCGCAGGTGTTCTCTTTCCCGGCTCGAAATGGTTCGGCCTAACACTCATCATCGGGTTTCTGAGTCTCTTCCGCTTCAAGCCAGCATCGAGCGTCGCCTGTTTGACGCTCTGTGCTCTCTCCCACGCCGCCGTGCTGCTCTTTCCGGAACATCTGGTCCCGCACTGGAATGAATCCACGGAGGCTTTTTGGGGAAACACCTTGACCTCGGTGGCAGCGCAGCACCGCACCGTCCTTATCGGAGCTGGGACCAACCCACCCGCTACTCCGAGAAATCCTTTTGCACAGAATCGCTCCTTGAATGTGCTGCTCGCACGCGGGGAGGAAAACACCGCGCTCTATCAGCAGCGCATTCCCATTCCGATCGCCATGTGGAAATCTCTTGGTAATGACGGCGTGCCGCTGAATCTCTTTGCCCGTGGAACAATCCGCATCCACAATCAAAACGCTGCTGTGCTCATCTGCTACGAACAAGTCCTCGTGTGGCCCTTTCTCTCTTCCGCTCTCGAACATCCGACCATTCTTTTGACCGCTTCGAACGACTATTGGGCTAAAAACACCCGCATTCCGGCGATTCAGCAATCCAGCGCCGCGAGCTGGGCGCGGCTTTTCCATCTTCCCGTGCTTTCGGCCATCAATTTCTAATGCGCCTTGCAAGAATCATTTTCGCAACGCTCTTCACTCTCGCAGGCACCATTTCTTTTGCGCAAACACTCACCGCCAACCCCAACACCAAGATTTCCCTCACCTCCTTTCGAACGCTCGCGCAATCGTGCGCGGCGAACGTCCCCGTCAGCACCCTCGAAGCCATCGCGCGCACCGAATCGGCGCTTCACCCCTACGCCCTCAGCATCAACCGTCCTCACCAGCTCGCCCGGCGCCAGGGATGGAATCAGGGCACGATCACCCTGGAGCGCCAGCCTGCATCGCGTGAAGAGGCAGTTGCGTGGACCAAATGGCTTCTCGCCCAAGGCATCACCGTCAGCATCGGGCTTCTGCAGGTGAACAGCGAGCACGCTGCGTTTTTGCATCTCACGCCTGAACAACTGGGATCTCCTACAGCCGGACTCAACAACGGATACGTGCAGCAAGTGAAAATCCACGCGAAGTCTTCCGAACGCCAACGCTGAATCGCTTCCGCGATTAAATAGTTCCCCCCCAAATTCCCTTCTCCGCAAGAGGCTGCGCCCGGTCCCGCGGTTGTTCCGCCAAGGGTTTCCGCTTCGCTCCTATGAACGGCTCACTTCGCCGCCTTTGACGGCGCGCCCCGCCGTCCCCGGAGCCTTTTCGTCCTACTTCTCGTTGGAAACAGGGGCGAAGAACACGTCGGGGACGCCATTGCGGCCATCGCCCCAGACGGAAAGAACTTTTCTCTGCGCCGTGGCGCTGCCGATGTAGTCCCCAAAGTTGGGAGTGACGTTGCTAACGGCGGTGCACCAGTTTGAGGTCGCCGATGTCACCAGAACAGGCGCTTGGAAAGTGCTGCCGCCATCGGCCGACTGCACCAGGAAAGTGTCCACCAGAGAATTTGCCGAGCCGACCCGTCGCACGGGGCCGCCGACCCGGACAACGCACTCGGGATTGGATGGAGTTTGCGTCTCCTGACTGTCGTAATAGACGACGTTTACGGCGGCATTGTTCCCGAGTGTGACTACGGGCCACCAACGTTTGTTTCCCGTCGGCGGCACACTAGGCGCTAGCGGGGTGGGGGTGCTCCAGGTCAAGCCTTTGTCGTCGGAAAAACTGATGAAGACCTGCGAGGACACAAGGTTTTGGCCGATACACCTCGCTGTCGAAGGCAACCCGGGAGGACAGGGCACACTTGGCGCCGGGCCGACAGGCTGCTCGGCCGAGTAGAACACAACGTAGACGCGCCCCACGAACGGACCGCCGGTGGCCACGGCAATCCGCGGGTGATCGTTGAGGCGCCCTCGATTGTAGCCGACCGGTGGGTTCTGACGCATCGAGTTGATGGCAGCGACGGTCACCGGCGAATCGAAAGTCAGTCCGCCATCGAGGGAACGTGCCACGACGATGGCGGCGTTGGTGGAGGGAGGTCCTGTGGCGTTGAATGTGGGCCCGAATTGCCAAGCCACGTACACCTCGCCATTCGGACCAATGGCCGGCACCGAGCTCTGCTGCAACACGCCGGCCAGTCCGCAGGCCGGGTTGGATGGGTCCGTGACAAACGTCTGGTCGGGACCGGCAACCACAGGCCCCGTCCATGTGTCGCCGCTGTCATCGGTACGCCACACCGTGATTTCGCCGAAGCCGTTGGCGGCGATGTTGCACACTTCTTTGAAGTTCGTCACGGAAACGAACGCCTTTCCATTTCCGTCTTTGCCCGCGACAAGCGCCTCCTTATCGTAAAAATCGTTCGGGTTGGGAGCATTGAATGTGCGCACGTCTTCAAAGGCAAAGGCGCCGTTGTTGAAGCGGCCACGATGAACGCTCACGCCAAGACCGTTCCCCGAGGTGGCGTCTACAGAGAGGTTGGCGTAGAAGAATGTATCCTGGTCGGAGCCCCCCCGGTCCATCCAGGGATCGCCCCGAGTGAACACATTGCCGAAGAGAGCCGGGTCCGGCGCGCCGCCATCGGTCCAGGTGGCGCCCCCGTCAGTGGAGAAGGCGAAGCCGGAAAGACCCGGTGGATTCTCGGGTGTGCAGGCGGCCCCGAACGGGGGACCGCAGAATCCCTGAGCGTCGTTAAACCCCGCCAGGAGGGACATCCCATCCGGCGAGGCGGCGATGGTGGTTTCACTCCTTCCCAGCAGGCCATTGGGGAAGGGCTGTTGCGGACCGTTCACGCGCACGTTCGTGCCGACAACGGGACCTCCGGTATTCGCGCCCGTGCGGGAGGCAATCCTGGGTGCAGTTCGCACCGGGCTCTTCGGGCCGGGCGTCATGCTGGTTTCATCCGGCCGGATGGAACCGCCGCTGAGAAATTCTTCGTGGTCTTTTGGTACCGCTGGGCGACTCTGAGCGGCAGCACCGATCACAGCGATAAACAGTAGGATGGCCGCGTCGCCAACCATCGAAACAAGCTTTTGCATGCATTCCTCCTTGGTAGTGAAAATGTGGAGAAAATCAGAACGAACGCAGGTCATCGGTCACACCTTGGAAAGCCGGGCCCTAATGTTCGGCGGCCCCTAGCGAGCCGGGAAGCGAGACCCACTGGCAGGGATGCTAGCTAATACTCATATCGTAAGTCAAACCCATTCGGAATTGCGCGGTGCCTCAGCGACTTGTCCTCGGCCCTCTCCCATAGAAATTCACTTTCCCATCAACCACATTTGCCACGTAGCGGCTCTCGCTCAGAAACTGCATCACCTTCTTGCCTGAGCGTGCCATTTGTGCCCAACGGGATTTCGTTTCCGGGTTCTGCTCCAGCGCTCGAATCTCGCTACCGTCGAATACGAAGTCCACTTGCCGCAGACCTCGCTTGGGGGTCCGCCGAACGGCGTAACGTTCTTCTCCTAGCTGGACGACCTTAGCGTTCTCGACGAGGGCTTGCCGCCAGATCTCGATTAGCGATTGCTCGAAGGAGCCTTCGGCAGTAGATGCGGACGTGCCAATGCGACTGTTAGCCATAGCCGGGAGATTTTACACCTGGTTGGCTGTTAGACGATGATGCGGTCCGAATTCGGGAAAAGGGAAATCGTCCTAGCGACGGGCCAGTTTCTGTGTCATGTGCATCACGAGCTTGCGGTTTTCTTCGTCTACCTTGGCCAACAGACTGCGAAGTTTGTTTAGAAACCGCGCATCCTTGCCAGTGCTACCCCATGCGATGTCATGAGTGGATTTGCGTTTGAGCAGGTTAGGCAGTTGGGGCGGTTCTTCGCCTTCGTAGAAGAGTTGATAGAGCGGAACCTCTAAAGCGCGTGCCATCTTTTCCAGCGTTTCGATGGCTGGAATGGTGTGGTTGTTTTCAACACGGGAGACATAGCACCGAAACAGGCCCGTTCGCTTTTCGATGTCGCCTTGAGAGAGCTTCTTTTCTTCGCGGAGAGCGCGAAGTCGGTCGCCTATAATCATGGCACGATTCTTCCATTGAGGTCTGTGCAAAGCAAGTAGGCTTATCCTCACCTTCCTTTCTTCGTAAAAGCCCTCTACAACTGGCAATTACCAAACAACGGAAGAGCCAATTGGCGGAGTTCAACTTTGGGTCCAGATTCCATAGATGATCCATCTTCATCCCACCTCGCCACCGCTGTTGGAAGAACGAGCAGCACGATTCCCTGGTTCTTGGCTGGGGAAGAGAAAGTCGCTCCGGACGCGCCTGACTTCCGAAAAGCCGAATGTCTCACCCGGCAGATGATGATGGTCAAAATGGGGGGCGAAGGTCTATTTGAGTGCACGCTCGGTAGACCGAGCGGATAACGAGAGTTCCGGGCGTCCTAGCACAACCACACTAATCTGTCCTCACCGGCCCAACCCTAATCGAGAAAAGAAGTTACCATGAAAATGCGTAAGCTGATTTGGCTGATATCGCTTGCAATCCTGGGGAGTGTGCTACCGCTGGTGAGTTCACACCTTGCTGGAACACACGCAAATCCTGTTTTGAGAGCTGATGGAACGGGACCCGTACCGCCGCCTAAAAAGCTTCACTGACACGCTCCACGGCAATACAGGGAGGGAGAAGATGCCTCAGTCTTCTCCCTCCTTGTGTGTTAATATCCCGTTCACGTCCCCACAACGGCGGGAAGTGTGTTCGACCAAATTCTTTGGTGGCTAGGGAACGCGACGGAAGCTTTCATTTTGGCGCGTTCCATGAAAGGAAAACTCTACGAGAAGTATCCTGCGTTTTATTTCTACCTTAGCACTGTCCTGTTGATCGAACTGCTCCGCTTTGCCACATACATCTTCCAACCGAGCCTATATCAGACCTTCTACTGGTTCTCGGAGTTTCTAGCAGCCACTGTCGGCTATGCGGTCATCCTCGAAATTTACAAGCATGCACTGAAAAGCTCGCCGGGTGCAGCACGCATTGCACGGACTTTTCTTTTGGCTGTGTTGGTCGCAGTCATATTGAAAGTCATGGCGAATGCGCTCAGCAGCCGTGCTTGGTCACCAGCGGCAACCTCGGCGGAACTCGAGCGGGACCTGCGCACAGTTCAGGCACTGTTGCTGTTCGGCATTGTCGCTTTGCTTGCTTACTATCGGATCCCGGTCGGCAGAAACCTCAAAGGGATCGCCTTCGGATATGGCTTTTATGTATGCGCCAGCGTAATGTCCTTAGCCTTTGGATCTCTACCGGGATACGAGCTTCGGCCAGAATGGCGGCATGTTCAGCCCCTAGCGTATCTAGCGGCCCTGTTCATCTGGGGCTGCACTCTGTTGTCCTATCAACCGAGTCCCGAGTCGGAAACTGAATCGGAGATAGAGCGCGACTACAGATTCCTTGCTGAGGAGACCAAGAGAGTCCTGTCCAGAGCGCGATCGTTCTTGAAGCTGGGCGGTGAACTATGAGCCAGTTGCTGCCCTACATCGGCATTGGATTGCTACTTCTGGCCGCCTTGGGTCTGTGGGCTCGACAGAGCTTTGTAACTCGTGCAGGCCGCGCAGAACTATTAATGCCACGACAACATCGGTCAGGTGTTGGCAGGGCTGCTCCACATAGAGATCTTGGTGAAAGGATATTTAGTCCGCGGGATTGGGATTTCGTCTCACGCGAAACACCTTCGGAAATTCAGCGGATGTTTCAGCGCGAACGCACAGTTCTTGCCATTTCCTGGCTTCGACGTACGCGTATGCGAGTCTCGCAGGTCATGCGTGCACATGTAGCGGTCGCGCGGCAGAGCGAAGATCTGCAGCTCGCGACGGAGATAAGGCTTGCTCTGAGCTACGTTTTGTTCTTGGTTCTGTGTGACTTTCTGATCGGCTTGATCTGGCTGCGCGGCCCTGTGCGTACTCGGAGGATCGTGGGGCAAACTTTTCACTGGGCGACGCGGCTGCGTGCCGCATTTGATCAGCTTATGGCAATCGTGGACCCTGCGAACCGCAGAGCGCTCGAGACAGGTTTCAATCAAGGAACGGCCCAAAGATGAACATCGCTGAGATATGAGCTACAAAGCGAGAAACATTGACATTGAATCGGCTGTAAGTGACTTGAGGAATCGCACTCTCTCAAGACTGCCGTGCGATTTCAGCCGGCTTGTTTTTCTGGCCTCTACGCGCGATTACAACACTGGCCAGTACTATCACGACGGACTCGCATTTCACTTCAGCGAAAGGGTTGCCTCCGAAGCGCTGGCAGCGTGCCACAGAGAGATTTTCGATCGGCTTGTCTTCTGCTCTTTGGATGAACTGATTGAAGAGCTGAACGCCTATGTTTCCTCGACGCAGGAAAGTGCGGAAGACGTTCTGAAAAGTTGGAAGCACCTTGAGTCTTACCGGGTCACGGCTGCCTCGCCGGGATGAGCGAATTGTCGAATGCGGCTGCGTGACAGGGGATGGGGTACCAAAGTCAACCGATTCCCTTTCAGCTCACACCATGAGCAAGCGTACCCACCTTGAATTTTTACGAAATAGATCGGCCGATCCAATTCTGTCCGCCACGAAGAGGGAGGAAGGACTTCGCGCACTTGGTTGTCTATCTGCACGAAAGAGCCCGGTGGGACTAAGGGGTCCATCGTATGGTCTCGAAGGCCGACATAGCCGTACTGACTATGCTTGATATCCAGGTGCCGAATGACAGAGATTGGTACCTCGCCCCAGATTTTCACCATGCGCGAGAGCAGAGTCGTCTTCTCTAGCTTAAACCCTTTGTGGAAGCACACGGGAAAAGTGGCGGCCCTGTCTTCGTTGTAGACTTCCAGCCTTGCAGGATGCGTTTTCGGCAACCGAATTTCGAGCTGATGGAGGCCGATTCTCTCCAGGTCGATCCCAAAGAGGTACAGCAACTCAACAAAATTGAACCGGTAGATGACGCTTATGCTGAAGAGCTTCTGAACACCCGGCACTGGCCCTGTGGCTTCTATCTGGCTGAGCCACGCATTGGAAATGTAGAACTTCGGACTACCTTCGGCCTTTGCGATCTGCCGGCTGTATTTTTCGACTTGGCGCGTAGAAATCCCAAGATGTCTGCGAATCGCCTTAAGTCGTTCTCCGGGGTGCAATTGACCGTCGCCTACTTAATTCTTTAGTACTGCTGAAAGCAGAACAAAGGAAGTTGGCGAGAGCAATAGAACTTCGGTTTAGGTTCGTACCGATTTGGAAAAATCGTTGCAATATTATGAATCAGTTAGCTCCCCCTGGAGACAAGCGGGGACATCCCCAGCTGATCTATTGAATTCTCTTGGTGTCGGGTGCAGACAAAGATGACCGGCCCGGTTTCCGCCGGAGCGGCATCGCCACAGCAACCACGCGGCCCACAACATCTATATCGTCGGGGTAGTTGAATTGGCGTGATTGTACCCGAGAAAGAGAATGTGGAATGATGCTGAGAACTTTATCGTCCAATCGGCACCAGCCACACGCATAGCCGTCCCTGAGCTGGAAGAAATAGATTGGACGCTCGAACTCATTTTCTCCGGGGTCTGATTCAATCCTTGTGTCCTGGTCGTCGACCTGCACAAAGGCGCCAGGGCGAATCATCGGATAAAGCGTGTAGTCATCCATCCCAATGAATCCGTAGAGAAATTTCCGAATGCCGAGATTTTGAACGAACGCGATAGGAATTTCGCCCCAAGTCTGGACCATGCGAGAGAGGAGATTGGTCTCTTCAATCCGCGCTCCCGGGTCAAACCTCACGGGAAAACTGACGCGACGTTCCCCGTCGTAGATTTCGGAAGGAACTAAATGTGTCTTGGGGAGTTTGACGGCGAGCCGAGCTGTATTGATTTGATCCAAATCGATACCAAAAAGCAGCAAGAGGTCTATGAAATTGATTCGAAAGAGCGCGCTGAGAGTGAACAACTTGTGGACACCTGGCGTCCGGGAAGAGTTCTCGATGTCGATCAGCGAGCTGTGAGATATGTAATACTTCTGGTTTCCTTGTGTGCGCGCGATTAGGCGGCTATGGGTTTGCACGTCTCGGCCGCTGATACCTAAGGCCATGCGCAGTGCTTTGAGACGCTGCCCGGGAGGGCCCGGAGGATTCTTAGACTGAAGTGACCGACCCCGGGTCATAAAGGTACGCTACCCCATACATCGTGATGTTACAATAGTACGCAATTGATTCAATAAGATAAAGGCTTCTGTCCTCTTCACTAACCTAGACTTTCGTGCAGGAGCCTCTCTTGCTTCTCGTTATCAACGACGAAGGTTGCACAATCTTCTTCGAAAGGCGCAGCACCGTCCGAACAACGCCCACCAATTCATAGAACCGCAGACCCTGAGGGGCTGCCTAGTGGGGTGAGAGCCGCCGGTTTGAGACTCGGCGGCAACAAGTCGAAGTTCCGACCACCATTCTTCTACAGGGCACCAAGGACGTATCGAACCCCGACCACTATCTCATGGCCAATACACACTGGGGCCAACGCACTTATGGGCTGTAAGTTGCTGAAATAAAGCGAAGGACCAAATCGAAGTCGCATTTTGTTCATCTAGCATACACTCAGTGTTACTCGCTCCCGGTCTATATTCCGGCCAAATTCATCTTTTTCTGCACAGCCATTCGAATCTATGCCAAATGTCTAGATACGCTGCGACGCAAATGGCGGCGGGGGAGAGGCTGCCTGGTTAGCACGGGGTTTTAAGGCCCTCTCTCAGTCTCACAAACGGCATCGGCCAGCCCGGAGACCGTTCGCTTCACAATCAGACATTTCCACCGAAGGGAGAGCGTAAACGTGGACAAAGACGCTGCGTGGTCGATTTCCCCCGACGTGCGCGCCACGTACAGCGAAGACGGTGCGTTCTTGCTCGATACGAAAGACGAGTTTTATTACAGGTTGGATAAGCCGGGTGCGCAGATCTGGATAACGATTGAGACGAGCCCTTCGGGGATTGCGTTCGACGATATTCTCGATGTCCTCGAGACGCACTTCGACGTTTCCCGAAACAAGCTTGCAGTTGATCTCTGCGCTCACCTGCAACGGTTGCATGTCTTAGGCTTCATCGAAACGTATCGCGAAACCTAGGCGCATTGGTTTTGTGAACTTCACAAACGGGGTTCAGGTCCCAGCCAAAGTGATACTTGGAATTGATTGAGTGGTCTTTGGGTTGGTCGCATCGACCTCGGATCACGGGAGGGCTGCTGTCTACTTGGAAGGCCAAGTACAAAATCTCTTTGAAGATATGCGACTGCGATCCGTGTGCTGGGTTTCGATGTTGGAACGAATTTGGAGGTGGACGGAACGAAAGGCAGCGGTTAGAAGACAGGTAGGTCCGCAGTATTTGCTGGGGGGGTGCCGCATGTTGATAGCGACAAGCGCAGGAACTACACTTCGACGTACAACACAACCCGAGGAAAGTGATGAATGCAGAAAAATTACGGTCGCGTCTGATGAGAGGACCCAACTGGTTGAGCGCTTCCGCTCGGTCCTCGCAAGCAAGAACCTGAATGTCAACACGGTGTCGAGGGAGACAGAGCGTATCTTCGGCGGCGCTTCCTCATATTTCATTCCTCACAACTTTTGCTACGACCTTGTTACTCATGGAATCAGTCCTCATGTTTGTCAAGTGTTGGCGCTCAGCAAACTCACCGGGTACAGCTTTTCCGACTTGCTTGCTTTATTTGCGTTTCGACCAGACGAAATTCCACGCTTGCAGCTGAAACTGCACAGGCAACGTACAGTACTTCTGCCGTCTGTTACGTACGACAAGAGCCGAACACTTCCGTATCTAGGGACTCGGACTATCCCGCAATTCCTGGAGTACACGGGGCCGTGTGCCAGGATTGCCTCGAAGACTCCCATGTGGTCCGTCGACAGGATCGAGGCACATAACCGAAGGCTCTTTCTCTACGCTCGCATTGGCTCCGAAGACGCAATAGCGTTCCCGGAGCTGGTTCCGGGCAGCATCGTAAGAGTTGATCCCTTCCACTCCTGGATTGATTCGGATGCGCGGCGTAACGGGAACAGGCCGCCCATCTATCTGATCGAACATCAAGGGGGGTTGGTTTGCTGCCAGGCGAGTTTGTTGGGTGGAGATCGGATATTGTTGACGCCACCGATCCCGCAAGACTATAGCACTCCCTCCTGTTTCGTCGCTCAGTGAATTGCTCCGCTACTCTCGCGAGAGAATCGGGTTGAATTTTCGCCGGGCTCACGAACTAAGCCAGCAGGTCGCCACTGAGCTCAACGACCCCCAGTACCTGATTTCTCTGGGACTTCTCTGCGACCTCGAAGCGACTAACTCTGTTCCACGCCACATCGCGAAGATTTTCAGTCTTTGTATTCTCTATTGCCTCGATTTATGGAGTTATCTGCGAGCGGCAGGAATACGCTTTGAGGAAGCGGGCCACGAGCCTCTCCCGCGACATCTCCTTCCTGAAAAAATCGGCAATATCACCAGGGAAGACAATTGCGTGAATTCTAGTGAGACGAGTTTGGCCGAATACTTTGGCCAGAGGTTCGGGGAGATTCCGATGTTCCTGAACCTCGGGTTTTCGTCCCTTTTGCCGGGATTGACGCTCTCGGCTCGAGAGCTTTATTGGGTGGGCTGCAAAGAAAAGGCACTCCATCCATTGCTTGAAGGTGCCTTTCTCATGGCCGTTGAGACAACGACGAGGGGCAGAAGATCCGAAGACTTCCGAGCCCTGGACTCCGCGGAGCGCCCCCTCTATCTTCTGCTTCTCCGAAGCGGAAGATACTTATGCGGATTTTGCTCCTTCACGCAAGACTCTATCACACTCATTCCACATCCGAATTGTCGCGTTCCACCCATCCGTTTTTCAAATGGCCAGGACGCTGAAGTTGTCGGGCAAGTTATGGCGGTCGCGCGCGCCATCCTGTAGAACAATGAGTGAATTCCGAACAGAACAACAGGGGCACCTAGCGCCACCGTGTTGCAGACTGTCGCGACCGTGTCAGCAGTGACGACCTCCTGAACATTCAAGGGGCCACTTCGCCGTGCGATGTTTCTCCACGGTAGCCTTGCCTTGATATCGCGAAACGA
>WNFI01551618.1_pt2 | contig 12313 bp, 11 predicted proteins | sample 5400471 | NCBI WGS metagenome assembly WNFI01 (sample SAMN13153348, study PRJNA577476) | soil metagenome | isolation source: 100 cm saprolite on Douglas fir-dominated hillslope | place: USA:California | collected 2013-09-17 | reverse complement strand
CTGGAGAGGGGATCGCCGGGGTGGTGGTCGATCTCCTGTTTGCTTCCTCCGGAATCGAGAACGAGGTGGTGCGGGGAGCGGAGACGCTGGAGATCGTGCCTGGCCTGGCGGCACCCGTGTCCAGCACCGGACACCTTCTCGCACTCAAGGTCCTGGAGCGAGACGACCGGCAACGGCCACAGGACCTCGACGACATCCGCGCCTTGCTCGCCGAATCAGGTCCGGAGGACCTCGCGCAGGCGCGGGCCGCCTTGCAACTCATCGAGGCCCGCGGGTTTCAGCGGGGCCGTCGGCTGAGCGACGACTTCGAGCGCCTGGTCGGGTCGCCGCGTTGCTAATAGCTCCGGACAGCGACTCCTTGGAACGAAGAACTCTCCTGTGGCTCTTCGCCTCGGCGCAACCCGCGAATGTCAGCCTGACTCGTCGTTGAAGCTACCGTCTCCCCCCAAGCATTGCCGGAACCGCTAGGAGTCTCTTCGGCGCTGTCGCCGTCCGAGGCGCAGTCAACGGGAATTTGAGAACCTCGTCCGTCTCCAAGCGTGGGACGAGGCAGTGGCTGCACGGCGAGCTGGCAGCAGTGCCTCGAAAGGAGGTTCTTGTGGCCAAGACAGTGACTGTGTCGCGATCACCGAACGACAACAACATCGGCGTCCGGATCGACAACCAGGTGCTTACCTTCACCGCCAACGGCCAGGCGACACTTGACGTCGAGCCGGGGCCGCACGTCCTCAACTTCTTCATGATCCTGCCTCCGGGAACGGAAGTCGTGCTCGCGATCCCTTCACCACCAGAGGCCAAGTGGAGTCTTACGCAACAGGTGCCCGATGACGGCGTCATCGGCGGGTTCCACAAGTTCGTTGTCTCTTAGGGGGAGATCCGATGAAAACCTCAGATCGCATCGGCAGCTTGACCCTCGCCCTCTGCCTGTCTCTCCCAGCTCTACTCGATGCACAGGCTTCGCCCGAACAGCTCGCTGCTGCACACGCGATCACCCTAGAAACGGAAACCGAGCTGCGCGATCCAAGCCTTTCCTCTCCAGCTCGGCTGCCGAACCTGCAAGCCATCCTCTCTGGAACGACCTCCAGCACCCAGGCTGCGGCGGAGATCGGTATCAAGACGCGCGACAACCTCAGTGCGAGCCTGAAGATTGCCGGTCCGATCGGGAAGCAGAACGCCGACACCAAGCTTGCAACTCTCACCACCCTCTCTGATCAGGCGACGGCGACCCTCGGCATTCACTACATCTGGCCCTCTCCATTGAAGCGAGCCTTCACCCCCGATTACAAGCAGTTCGACAAGTTTGTCTGTCGTGCTTGGGAGTTCGATCATCCAGGCGAGTCCTGCCCGTCCTCCTCTCCCACAGCCACTGTGGTAACCACAAAGCTGTCGCCGGCCGCGCGTCGACTCTTCTTGCAGCAGCTTGGTCTGGGCCACGGCATAGGAGTCTTTGCGGCGGAGGCGACCTACGGTGCTCCGAAGACGTTTGACTTCCTCAGCAGTGGTGTCTTTGGGAAGGAGGAAGTGCGTCACAGCGCGGTTTCCGTCGCGGCGAGTCTTGGCTGGATGCCGCTAAGGGCGGGTTTCTTTTTCGGCGCCTTGACTTACCGATACGACAGGAGTTTCACCAGCGCCACGGCGCAAGATATCTGCCAGCCGCTCGGAGTGTCTGGCGCCTCGCAGTGTCAAGACCTGCCCATCGGTCCTCCTCAGAAGAAGACGAGCAACATCGCGCAGCTCGAAGTGCGCAAGTATTTTGCCAACGGGCAGGTGGCGGTCAATCCCCGCCTGTCCCGCGATTTCAAACAGAAGATCACTGGTTTCGAGGTTCCGTTCTACTTCCTCAAGGATGGGAAGGGAACCCTGAACGGGGGAATCTCGCCTGGTTGGAGGTCGGACACCAAGGCGGTCACGATCACTGCCTTCGTGGGAAGCATGTCCAGCCCGCTCGGGTCGGGTAGCTCTGGCGGAGGGAACTGAGACTCGCCAATCGAGACTGGGACGCCTGTTCAGAGATGCGACCACGCGCTGGAGCAAAGCGCGGCCGCAGGCGCTCCCCTCGGCCAGGAAGAGGTCGTTGGTGGTAGCAGCGGCGCCGAGGCGATCCGCGAGCCTGCAGCAAGGTAGGGGAATGGGGCGGCGGCCGGTGTCGGGGCCGGTGTTCGGGGATCAGGCTAGCCGCGCTTGAGGGTATTCTACAGGAGACTGACGGGGTGGTAGGATCTTCGCAAAAGGGAGAACCCGTCATGCACAGAGAGGGTGATGCAGTGTATGTAACCTCATCCGAGGTTGAGGCTGTGCCAGGCAGGCATGTGAATGCCCTCAAGAACCACGCAGGAGGCTACATACTTCAGCGACGGTACCAGGGAGAGAATCCAGTGAGCGACGGCCGAGCTTGGCGCCCAACGGCGACGGCTGCCGCCGAATGGGAGGCTACCGTGCCAATCGGGGACCCAAGCGACGCGCAGTCTAGCGAGGTCAAAAGGGTAAACTAGCCTCATGGCACCTATTTTCAGCAAAGAACCCGAGAAACGGAGGCAATCCCGGGAGAAGGCAAGAACGCTTGAGGTTCCCGGCTACTCCCCACCCCGCACATGGAGCGAGGTTAGGGAAGGTCCGTGCCTTCAGTGGGAGGAGCGCCAGGAGTCCTTCGTGCCGGCGACTTGCATCCAGGTCCAACCCGGACCGGGCTTCGCCCTAGTCCTGGTAGGCGGAATGACGAGCAAGGTCTACGATCTGTCGCTGTTGCGGTTCTCCATCACAAAGGAAGCCTATGAGCCGAACCAGCTGGTCGCCGACCTGCCGGAGCTGCTAACTCCACAAAAGCAATCGCCACTCATCATCATGGCCGCGACGATCCAGGACTCTGAGGGGCAGGCGACCGCGCGGCGTGGCGCGGCGCACGCCAACGTGTACGAGAGGATTCGCTCGATTGCCGAAGCTAGCGGATGGTCCTACGCGCTTGAGGCGGGAACCGGGAACGTCATCCTGACCCGACTGTAAACGGGGAGGCCGGGGGCCTGATTGTGGCCTGCCTCGCATGCCTGCCGGCTGGCGCAAGGTTGCGGGCGTCCGGGAGAGGTGATCTACTAGCGCGCCGTGTTGCCGCGCGAGCCCACCCTGCCATTCTCCCGGCCCGACATCGGCGAGGAGGAGATCGCCGAGGTGGTGGAGTGCCTGCGCTCGGGGTGGATCACCAGCGGTCCGCGGGTGGCTCGGCTCGAGGCCGAGTTCGCGGCGGCGGTCGGCGCGAAGCACGCCCTCGCCTTCTCCTCCGGCACCGGCGCGCTCCACGCCACCCTCCTCGCCCTCGAGCTGCAGCCGGGCGACGAGGTGGTGGTGCCGGCCCTCACCTGGCCCTCGACCGCCAACATGGTGGTGGCCTGCGGCGCGGTGCCGGTCTTCGCCGACATCGACCCATCGAGCTGGAACCTCGACCCGGCGGCGCTGGCGGCGGCGCTCGGCCCGCGCACGCGTCTGGTGATACCGGTTCACTTCGCCGGCCTGCCTTGCGATCTCGACGCGCTGCGTGACGCCCTGGCGGCGGCCGGCCGCTCCGACGTCGGCATCGTCGAGGACGCGGCGCACGCCGCCGGCGCGGCCTACAAAGGGCGGCCGATCGGCGCCACCGCCGCCAACGGTACGCTGGCCGCCTGCTTCTCGTTCCACCCGATCAAGAACATGACGACCGCCGAAGGCGGCATGGTGACGACCGACGACGACGAGCTCGCCGGCGCGGTCAAGCTCTGGCGCTTCCACGGCGTGCAGCGCGACGCCCCGCCGCGACCTTGCCGCGCTGCCGGGCCTGCAGATCCCCGGGCGGGTGCAGTACGACTGCGTTCACCCGTGGCACCTCTTCACCGTCCTGCCGCCGCGCCGCCTCCTTCATGGAGCGGATGCGCGGGCTCGGCATCGGCACGGGCCTGCATTTCGAGGCGGTGCACCTGCACGACTACTATCGCCGCCGCTTCGGCTGGCGGGAGGGCTCGCTGCCGGTCGCCGAGGAGGTCTGCTCGCGCATCGTCTCGCTGCCGCTGTTCCCGGCGATGACCGACGAGGATGCCGGCGACGTGGTCGAGGCGGTGCGCCGGGCGCTCGCCGCATGAGCGCGCCCCTCGCGGCCTCGATCGTCGTCCCGGTGCTCAACGAGGAACCCAACCTTCAGGCTCTCTACGCCCGCCTGGCGCCGGTGATGGATGCCATCCCCGGCGGCGCCGAGGCGATCTTCGTCGACGACGGCAGCGCCGACCGCTCCCTCGAGCTGCTGCGCGGCCTGGCGGCGGCCGATCCGCGCGTCCGGGTGATCTCCTTCAACCGCAACTACGGCCAGCACGCGGCGGTGATGGCCGGGCTGGAGGTGACCCGCGGCGAGACCGTGGTGACCCTCGACGCCGACCTGCAGAACCCCCCCGAGGACATCCCGAAGCTGCTGGCGAAGGCGGCCGAGGGCTTCGACGTCGTCGGCGGCTGGCGCGCCGACCGCAAGGACACCTGGTTCCGGCGCTGGGCGTCGCGGCGGATCAACCGCATGATGCGCCGCATCATGCCGGGCGTGGAGTTTCGCGACTACGGCTGCATGCTGCGCGCCTACTCCCGGCCGGTGGTGGAGTCGCTGCGCCGCTGCGAGGAGCGGACGCCGTTCATCCCGGCGCTCGCCTGCCAGTTCGCGCGCCGCATCGCCGAGGTGCCGGTGGGACACGCCGAGCGCTCCGCCGGCGAGTCGAAGTATTCGCTCTGGCGGCTGCTGCGCCTGCAAGCCGACCTGGTGACGGGCTTCTCCTCGATGCCGCTGCGCCTGGCAACCCTCGCCGGCGGCGCCATCTCGCTGCTGTCGATCGGTTTCGGCGTTTTCCTGTTCATCCGGCGGCTGATCCAGGGACCCGAGGCCGAGGGGCTGTTCACGCTCTTCGCCATCCTCTTCCTGCTGGTCGGGACCGAGCTGCTGGCGCTGGGAATGCTGGGCGAGTACGTCGGCCGCATCTACGTCGAGGTGCGCCGCCGGCCGCGCAGCGTGATCCGGGAGACGATCAACCTCGGCGGCCTCGCCAGCGGGCCGGCGGCCGCGGCGGAGCGCCGCGAAGATCCGGGCCGTCCCGGAGCCGGCCGTTGAGGGTTCTCTTCTTCGGCTACAGCCAGTTGGGCTATCGCGCGGTCAAGCTGCTGCCCGAGCTGGGGCTCGAGGTGGCGGCCGTGGTGACCCACCATGACGATCCCGCGGAACGACGCTGGTACCGGACGCCGGCCGAGGCGGCCGCCGAGCTCGGGCTGCCGCTGCAGTATTCGGACGACCTGGCGGCGGCTCCCGGCGGGATCGGCGCCTTCGCCGAGCGGCTGGCGCCCGACCTGGCGCTGAGCGTCTTCTACCGCGACCTGCTGCCGCGCCCGGCGCTCGCCGCGGCGCGCCGGGCGGCGCTCAACCTGCACCCGTCGCTGCTGCCGGCCTACCGCGGCCGGGCGCCGATCAACTGGGTGCTGGTCCAGGGAGAGACGCGGACCGGCGTGACGCTGCATCATATGATTGGCCGCGCCGACGCCGGCGACATCGTCGGCCAGCGCGCCGTCGCCATCGCGCCGCGCGAGACGGCGCTGTCGCTCTACCGCAAGCTGGAGGACGCAGGGGTGGAGCTGCTCGCCGAGCTGCTGCCGCGGGTGGCCGACGGCAGCGCGCCGCGGCTGCCCCAGGACGAGGCGCTTGCCAGCACCTTCGGCCGCCGCCGTCCCGAGATGGGCGGATGACGTGTCGGTGCCGGCGGGCACGGCGGGCGGGCGCGCGGCGCCCGGCAGCGTGCGGCGCGCGGCGGGCCGGGTCTGGATCGCGACCGGCGATGGTTGGTTCGAGGTGGAGGAGGCGGCCGGGCTCGCCGGGGCGCCGCCGCCCACCGATCCTTTTGCCGCAGGGCATTCCCCGAGGGGCGTTGAATCATGAAAGTTCTGATCACGGGCGGCGGTGGCTTTCTCGGCTCGCATCTCGGCGACGGGCTGCTCGCCGCCGGTCACGAGGTCATGGCACTGGACATCGCGCCCGATCTCAAGGTGCGGCACAACGTCGGTCATGCGGGTTTCCGCTACCTCAAGGGCTCGGTCTTCGACACCGACCTGCTGGAGAGCCTGGTCGCCAAGTCCGATCTCGTCTACCACCTGGCGGCGGTGGTGGGCGTCGAGCACTACGTCGAGGATCCGTTCCACGTCCTCAACGTCAACGTCAACGGCACCCAGAACGTGCTCAAGTTCGCGCACCGCTACGACAAGCGCCTGGTCTTCGCCTCCACCTCGGAGGTCTACGGCAAGTCGCGCGACACGCCGTTCCGCGAGGACGGCGACCGGCTGCTGGGGTCCACCGAGATCGACCGCTGGTGCTACTCCACCTCGAAGGCGGTCGGCGAGCACTTCTGCTTCGCCTACGGCAAGATCGGGCTGCCGGTGGTCATCGTGCGCTTCTTCAACGCCTACGGACCGCGCCTCGACCGCATCGACGTCGGCCGCGTGATCACCATCTTCATGGGCCAGCTGCTGCGCGGCGAGGACCTGACGGTGATCGGCGACGGCCAGCAGACGCGCGCCTTCACCTACGTCGACGACGCGGTGGAGGCGCTGATCCGCGCCGGCACGCTGCCCGCGGCGGTGGGGGGCATCTTCAACATCGGCAGCGACCGCGAGACGACGATCCTCGAGCTGGCGGAGACCATGATCCGCGCCTATCCCGGCACCGGCTCGAAGGTGAGGCTGGTGCGCCAGGAAGACGTCTACGGCCCCTCCTACGAGGACATTCCGCGCCGCTTTCCCGACATCACGCGCATGCGCACCATCCTCGGCGTCGAGCCGAAGGTCCAGCTCGAGGACGGCCTGCGTCGCACCATCGAATGGTTCCGCTCGGAGCCCGAATGGAGCCTGCGGGTGACGTAGACCAGTGTCCGCTCCGCCAGCAGACGCCCCTCCGCCCGCCGAGGCCGCTTCGCCCGCCGGGGCCGCCGCGGTCGCGCCGGCCGCTCCGCCGCCGCGGGTCGCGCTGAAGATCGACGTCGACACCTTCCGCGGCACCCGCGACGGGGTGCCGGCGCTGCTCGAGGACCTGGCGGCGGCGGGCATCAGGGCGAGCTTCTTCTTCACCCTCGGGCCGGACAACTCCGGGCGCGCCGTGCTGCGCGTCTTCCGCAAGCGTGGCTTCCTGGCGAAGATGCTGCGCACCAACGCGGCGCGCATGTACGGCTGGCGCACGGCGCTCTACGGCACGCTGCTGCCCGCGCCCGAGATCGGCCTGCGCTGCCGCGCGACCCTGGCGGCGGTGCGGGCGGCCGGACACGAGGTCGGCCTGCACGCCTGGGACCACGTCACCTGGCAGGACCGCCTCGAACGGTTGCCGCGGCCGGCCATCGACTCGCAGCTCGACCGCGGCGTCGACGCCTTCGAGGCGGTCTTCGGCGGGCGTCCGCGCGGCTTCGCCGCCCCCGCCTGGTTCTGCACCGATGAAGCCTTCGCGGCGCTCGACGCGCGCGGCTTCGACTACCTGTCGGTGTCGCGCGGCGCCGGCGCGCCGTTCTATCCGCGCATCGGCGGCCGCACCCTCGCCACCCTCGAGGTGCCCACCACCCTGCCGACGCTCGACGAGGAGCTGGGGCGCGACGGCGTCACCCCGGAGAACTACGTGCGCCGCCTCGTCGCCCGCTACCGTCCGGGCCACGACGAGGTGCTGACGGTCCACGCCGAGACCGAGGGCCTGGCCTACCGCGGCCAGTTCCAGGAGCTGCTGCGGCGCCACCGCGAGATGGGAGTCGTGACGCGGACGGTCGGCGAGCTGGCGGCGGAGGCGCGCGGGCAGGCGACGGCGGGCGAGGTGGGGTACGGCGAGGTGCCAGGCCGTGCCGGGAAGGTGGTGCTCGCCCACGGCGGCGGGCGCTGATCGCGGTGCTCCCGCGGTAAGTGGAAGCGCTTCACGCAGGCGGCGGCGCCGCCGTGGCCCGGGCGGCGATGGCGAAGGGAGACGCCTTGGCGCCGGTCTCGTCGTAGAGGAGCTGCAGGGGCGAGCGGACGGGCGCCGGGAGGTGCTCCAGGGCGTCGACGGAGATGACGACCCGGGCGCCGGGGTGAGCGGTCAGGAAAGCGGCCAGATCGGTGGGAGCGGCGAGCGGCTGCACCAGGCGGTCGAGGTCGAAGTTGACGATGCCGAGAGTGGTCTCGCTGGGACGATAGGCGGCGACCGGGCCGGTGCCTGGGTCGAGGCGCGCGACCGCGCGAGTCAGGTCGTGGGGGTTCTTCAGCGGCTCGACGGCGGCCTTGACGGCGGTCTGGTAGATGAGCGCGAGCGCCAGGAATGGGACCACCAGCCAGGGCCCGGTCGGGGTGCTGCCGGCGCGCAGGTGCCGCGTGAGACGGACCAGGAGGAGCGCGGCGCCGCCGGCCGCGACGACTCCGGCGGCGGCCAGGCGGCCGTTGCTCAGGGCGGCGCGCAGCGGGGCCGCCGGGAAGGAGTGGAAGGCCCCGCGCGCTGCAGACAACGCGATCGTCCAGAGGGCAGGCGGCAGGATGGCCGCGACGGCGAGCAGGAGCAGCGCGGCCGGCCGATCCCACCGCGAGCGCTCTGGGCGCCCGAGGCGGTCGAGCCACAAGCCGACCGGGACGGCGAGAGCCGGCAGCAAGGGCACCAGGTAGAGGGCGCGCTTCGTGGAGGCCAGCGACAGCAGCGCGACGCCGATGAAGAAGGATGCGACGAGCAGCCGGCGGCCGGCAGCCGCGCTTGCCGAACCGTCTGCAGCGCGCCCGCCGGCGGCGCCGGCGGGCGCTTCGCCGCCGCCGCCGCCCAGCATGGCGGGCAGCGCCAGGGTCCAGGGCAGGAGCGCGGCGGCGCCGGTGGACAGGTAGTACCAGAACGGCTGGCGGTGGCCGTACGCGCTGCCGGCAGCGGTGGACAGCAGGCGGCCGACGGTGTTGCCGACCAGGCATTCGCGGAGTGCCTCCCATCCACCCCGGTGCAGCAGGGCGAGCGCCCACGGCAGCACGATCGCCGCGAACAAAGGCACCCCCAGGAGCGCCAGCGGCCCCAGCAGGCGCGCCGCTTTCGCCCAGCCGAGACGTTGACGTGCGCCGCTGCCGTCTCCGGAGCTCGCGGCTCTGGCGGCGGCGGCCAGCAGGTAGAGGAGCGGCGGGCCGAGCGTCAGGCCGATGCCCACCACGCCCTTGGCGAGAAAGGCGAGCGGCACGGCCAGGCAGATCAGCAGGTAAGCGACGCGGCGCTCCGCCATCCCGCGCGCGGTGAGCAGCACGACGAAGCCGGCATAGGCGAGAGTGACCGCCAGCACCAGCGGCGGATCGACGATCGCCCGGCTCATGTCCTCGGCGTACTCGGCGGTGCAGGCGAGCGCGCCGGCCGCCAGCCACCCGGCGCGCTCGCCGCCGAGCCGGCGGCCGACGGCGTACGTTACGAGCAGGGTGAGGGTCGCGAAGAGCGCCGACGGCACCCGCGCGGCGACATCGGAAGCGCCGAGCGCCTGGAAGGCCGCCGCCTGCGCCCACCAGGCGAGCGGCGGTTTCTCGAGGAAAGGGCGGCCGTTGAGGCGCGGCACCACCAGGTCGCCGCCGGCCCACATCGCCTTGCCGACCGCGGCGTCACGCGGCTCGTCCGGCGTCCAGAGGGAGTGCGAGCCGATGCCGGCGAACGAAACCGCCGCTGCCGCGAGCGCCACCGCGGTCACCGCGGCCAGCCACCTGCCCCCGCCGCCGCCCCGCGCCGCCTGCCCGGCTGTCAGCACGCGCGCACTCTAGCACCGGATGACAAGGGCACCCCGGAGGTATAAGGTTTGCCCCGCACCATGGCTCTGCCGTCCCCCACCCCCGGCGCCCGACCGGCGTGGCCCCGCCGCTGGCGGCCCATCGCCGTCGCCGGCTACGCGCTGCACCTGTTCACGGTCTTCGCGCTGGCCCTGTCGAACATCCTCCTGGCCCTGACGCTGGCGCTGGCGCCGCGCGCCCTCGCGGAGCGCCGCGTCGACTGGCGCGTCCTGCGGCCGGTGCTGCTGCCGATGGGCTTCTACCTGGTCTTCCTCACCGCCTCGATCGCGCTCTCCTACGAGCCGCGGGTCAGCCTGTACAGCTTCGGCGAGACCTTCGCCATGGCCACCCTCTATCTCGGACCCGGGCTGGTGCGCGGCGAGCGCGAGCTGCGGCGGTTGATCGACGGCATGATCGCAGTGGCGGCGCTGATCGCCTTGCGCGGCCTCTCGCAATACCTCTGGCTGAGCTTCGGGGAGCTCGACCAGCGCATCCGCGGACCGTTCTCCCACTACATGACGTTCTCGGGAGTGCTGCTGATCTGCGACGTGCTGCTGGTGACGCAGATGGTCTGCGGCCGGGCGGGGCGCAGCCTGTGGCGGTGGGGGGCCCTGGCGCTGATCAACGGCGCGCTGATCGGCACCTTGACCCGTGGCGCCTGGGTGGCGCTGGGCATCACCCTGCTCTGCCTGCTGGCGATCGAGGCCAGCCGCGGCGGCGCCGGGCGCTACGCGGCGATCTCCGCGCTCTGCCTGCTCGGCGTCTTCCTGCTCGCGCCGCCGCAGCTGCTGCGCCGCGCCGCCTCCACCTTCGACCTGCGCGACCCTTCGAACTACGACCGCCTGTGCATGATCGACGCCGGGCTGCGGATGATCGCCGAGCGCCCGCTCGTCGGGCTCGGCCCCGACATGGTCGACCATCGCTACGAGATCTATCGCCAGCCGACCGCGCCGCGCTACTGGGTGCCGCACCTGCACGACAGCTTCCTCGAGATGGCCGCCGAGCGCGGCCTGCCGTCGCTCGCCGCCTATCTCTGGATGATGGCCGCGGGGGTGCGCCTGGCCTGGCGCCGGTTCCGTGCCGAGGGCGGCCTCGCCGGGCCGCGCGCCGAGCTTTACCTGGGCAGCATCCTGGCCCTGCTCGCCTTCAACCTCGCCGGGCTGTTCGAGAACAACTGGGGCGACGCCGAGGTCAAGCGCCTGGCCCTGTTCGCGCTGATGATCCCGTTCTGCCTGGCGCTCGCCGACACCGAAGCCGCCGCGACCGCCGCCGCCACCGTCACCTCGGGGCCTGCCATCGACGCCAGCGCCGCCGCCGCGGTGGCCGATTGAAGGCCGCCCAGGTCCTGCCGCGGCGCCGCGCCGAGCGGGTCGGCGCGCCCCTTGGCGCGACCGACATCACCCTGAGGCGGCTGGTGTGGATCGGCTTCGGCGCCGGCCTGCTGCTGATGGCGCTGCTGGTGGCTCGCAGCCAGGTGGGCGGGGACCAGCTCAACCTGCTGGCCCGCGGTTGGCTGCTGGTGGCCCGCGGGCGGATGGTCTGGTTCGGCAATCCGCTCTCGACCGGCGGCAAGGCACCGGGCGGCGTCACCAGCCTGCTGGTCGGTCTGCCGCTGATGCTGTGGCGCGACCATCGCGCCGCCACCGCGGCGGTGGCGCTCTGCCACGTGCTGGCCTTCCTGCTGCTGGACCGCACCCTGGCCCGCATCCTCTCGGCGCAGGAGCGGCTGCTGTTCGTCGTGCTGTACTGGTTGAGCCCCTGGCAGCTCTACTTCGGCAGCTTCCTGTGGAACCCGAACTACCTTTTCCTGTTCGGCGCCGTGCACCTGGCCACCGCCTGGCGGCTGCGGCGGGGGCCGCGCCGCGGCGCCTCCCTGCTGCATGCCGCGGCGGTGGTGGTGGCGCTCCAGATCCATCCCTCGTTCCTGTTGCTGGCGGCCGCCTCGGCGTTGCTGTGGTGGCGCGGCTACCTCAGGCCGCACGCCGGCGCCGCCGTCCTCGGCGCGGCGCTCGGCGCCCTGCCGCTGCTGCCGTGGGGCTGGGAGGTGCTGACGCATCCGGTCCTCCTCGCCGAGGTCCACAAGGGCTTTCCCGGCCGCGGCCTGCTCTACTCGCTGCCGCGCGGCATTCTCTACTGGCTGCGCTACTCGTCGCTCTCGCTGGCCGGCAGGTCGGGGCTCTTCGATTTCTCCGAGGCCTTCGGCGCCGCCGCCGACCGCCGCCTCACGCCGCTCTTCCGGGTGCTCACCGAGGGGCTCGGCCCGGCCACCGTGGCGCTGCCCCTGGCCGCCAACGTCTGGCTCTGGCGCCGCTATCTCCGGCGCCGCCGCGATGGATCGCCCCGCCGCGATGGATCGCCCCGCCGGGCGGCGCTCTTGGATCACCTGCTGCCGCGCCTCCCGGACGGCGCGCCGGAGCGCGACTGGCTGCGCGGCTACGTGGTGCTGGCGTTCCTGGCCGCGGCGGCGATCTTCGCGCTCTCGCCCACCACGATGATGTACTGGCAGGGCCTCTGCCTCTTCCACGCGGCTGTCCTGCCGTTGAGCCTCTATGGC
>WNFI01561532.1_pt1 | contig 12314 bp, 10 predicted proteins | sample 5400471 | NCBI WGS metagenome assembly WNFI01 (sample SAMN13153348, study PRJNA577476) | soil metagenome | isolation source: 100 cm saprolite on Douglas fir-dominated hillslope | place: USA:California | collected 2013-09-17 | reverse complement strand
CACCCGGGGCCTCTTTCCGAGTCTTGAATTGAGTCGTTACTATGCCGTGTCCTGAGCCTTTGGAGGCGGACGTGAGACGCTGCGACTTCATCCTGCTTTCAGCCGGCGCCCTATCTGCGCGCTAACTGGGCGCACGCCCTCGAACCGGCGGCCGAGACGCGCGCCGGATAGGATTCTCGGGGTATCCGCAGGCAATCTCGCTGACGTCCGCTATTGGCCAAAACGGATATGCCAGTGCGTCTGTGACGCCTCACTTTTACCTCTGCCGATGTCGAATTGATCGCGTGAACGATCGATGAAGCGGAGCTGCGTCAGTAAATGCCGATAAGCGGCCAATAGAATGGAACGATCAGCAGAATCGCAATGAACTCGACTACGGTGAGCAGTAGGCCGATGCGCAGCAGGTCACCCGATTTAAAATATCCAAACGAATACCCCACGATCAAAACCGCCGATTGATAAACAAAGATTTTTCCGGCCGACCCGAACACCCAGATCATGCCCAGCGTCAAAGGGTTTAGGCCATGGCTCTTGGCGAAATTCATCAGCAGCGGCATCGAGGTAGCGAGCATCGCGATGTCGCTGGACAGCAGGATGTGATAAAAAAACGCCGACCAATACAGCACGATCGTCGACGTAAAGATGCCGGTCATCAACGGCTCGATCCATCCGAATGCAATATTGGTGAGAAAATCGAGGCTCTTGGTCGCCATGAGAACTTTGGCCATACCGAGCGCGGCCGCGACAAAAAACACCGGAAGAAAGTTCACTTTTTTCAGGTCGTCGGCGCGCAGCAAGCCAACACACGGCAACAGCGTCGCCAGGCCGATGCCCAATCCTATTTTCGCCGACGACATGTGGTGCAGAAAATCCGTCATCCACAGCACTGTGGCGGTGCCGAGCAGGATTGCCGCTTTTGTCTCCGGCATCGACAGCGGACCGAGGTTGCGCAATTCCTGGCGCAAATAGTCTTGTCCGCCGTCGAGCTCGGTCTTTTCCGGTGGAAATAGCCACAGCGTGAGCCACCACGCCGCGAGCACCGTGACGATGTGACAAGGCAGGAACGCCACGAACCATTGGCCCCATTGCACTTCCACTCCGCCGACCCGCTCGATCAACCCGCGCGCGGTGATCGAGCTGGCGCCGGCAATGATCATCTTGTCGAACAGCGCGGCGGTATAGGTGATGATGAGGAAGATTCCGCGCGCTCTGTTGCTCCCGACCGGCAGGTTCAACGCTTCCACCAACCCGAGCGCGACTGCGGCCATGATCACGATGCGGGCGATGCCCGACGGCACGACGAGCGTGAGCAAAAAGTCGGTCACGATCAGACCGAGCAGGATACGCGGATAGGTCGTCCCGACGCGAAGCATGACGTGATAAGCCAGGCGGCGTGCGAGACCCGACTTCGATGCCATAACCCCCATAAGCGTCGCGCCAAAAAGAAACCACGCCGTGTCATCGGCAAAGCCGCCGAACGCGATGTCAAATCGAACGACGCCAAGGGCCCAGAACAGAAAGCATCCGATCAGTCCGACAACCGCGTGGTCGACCACTTCGGTGATCCAGCCCAGCACCATGAACAGTGCGATGGCCACGCCATGTTTGGCGACTGGGTCGATCGGCAGCGGAGCGAACCAGAATATCGTCGGAACCAAAACGCAAATGATGCAGCTAACGACCCCCCGGCCAGCTTTACTCGTTTCCACGGCTGCGTCTGCGTCCACGGCTCGGCCCCAAAAATGTCGCGCCTGTGACAATTATTGACGGAATACCGGAAGGCTGGCTACCGTTTTGACTCAAGGCTTCCCCAGACGCGCCGCCGGGAGAGAACATCATGATCACCGCCGAAATGAACGAACGGCTTACGCGAGTGGGTCCTGGCACTCCGTGCGGGGAGTTGATGCGGCGTTATTGGATTCCGATCCGGCCTTTTTCGCAACTTCTGGAAAATCCGGTGCTGAAGGTGCGCATTCTGGGCGAGGACCTCGTTCTCTATCGGAATAAAAAAGGCGGGCTAGGCCTGATCGGCGACCGATGCCTGCATCGCTTGGTCGATTTGCAGTTCGGCATCCCGGACGATAACGGCTTGCGTTGCCCCTATCACGGCTGGCTCTACGGCGACACCGGCAAATGCCTGGAGCGGCCAATGGAGGGAAAGCCGCAAGGCGAGATCAAGCAAACGCTGAAGGCCTACCCAGTTCGGGAGCTGGGTGGTTTGGTGTTTGCATATATGGGACCGCTGCCGGCGCCGACCTTGCCGCGTTGGGATCTGTTCGTATGGCCGAACGCTGTGCGCCAGATCGGCATTATGGAAATTCCCTGCAACTGGTTGCAGTGCCAGGAAAACACCGGTGACCCGACCCACAGCGCCTGGGCGCACGGTCATCTGTTTCAATATGTGCTCGAAAAGCAGGGGCGGCTCGCGGAGCGTGCGGCCAGCACCGACCACACGCTGCATACGCGCCTGAAAACCGGCATTGGCATCAAGCAACTTCACGCCGAAGAAACAGCGCACGGCTTCTCCAAGGGCGTCAGCTATTCCAAGGAGCTCGGCGCCGATCACGACCACACCAAGGAACACTCGGCGGTGATTTTTCCGTTCTTCACACAAACTGGAAAAACCGGCGCGCCGCGCAGCGAATACCAAATCCGCGTGCCGACCGACGATACCAACACCTATCACATCTGTTACCAGGTCTACGCCGCTCCACCCGGTGTGGAGGCGCCGCCTCAAGACACCGTCCCTTGGTATATCCCACCGACCGTTGACGAAAAGGGACAACCGATTCTTGATTACGTCCTGGCGCAAGACGCCATCATGTGGGTTGCACAGGGTCCGATTGTCGATCGTAGCAAGGAGGTGCTCGGCCGCACCGACATTCCGATCGTGTTGCTTCGCAAGCAACTCGACGAGCAGATCCGGCGCGTGGAAGAAGGCAAGGATCCCATGAACGTCTTTCGTGATTCGCAGGATATTATTTACGGAAGCGGATCGCCGCCCGATTGGTCGAAACCCGAGCAACTTCTCAAGCACGGCTTCCGGAAGCTGTATCACAAGGGTTTCGCGATGGACGACGCGGACCGTTATGGCCCCGCTCTCGAGCTCGCGAAGGAGCTTCATCGGCGCATCGAGATGGCTGAAATTGCCCGGAAGAATAAAACGTCGCCGCAGAGCGCGGTGGTCACGTCCTCGTGCATAAGGCTGAAACGGAAGGCCGCTTGCGCCAGGCTGATGTGGTTGTCTTTCGCCAGGAACCGAACCGCATTCGCCATTTCAGTATGGTGCGGCGCCTCTTCCGATAGCGGATCGTGCGGACGCGCCAGTGAGTGGCTCGCCGCGCCATCGAGCCGGTCGTCAGTGAGATACCCGCCCGCCAGCGGACTGAAAATCGCACAGCCCACGCCATGCTTGCCAGCATCGTTGATGACGCCGCCGTAATCAGGCTGCGCTGTCGTATTCGACGTCCTGGCAACGCCCGCGGTCGGGTTGATCAGCGTGTAGGGTACGTTGATGAGCTGAAGGAGCCCGGTCTTGAGCAGCTCGCGCACTTCATTGCCGTCGTCACCCCGGCAGACAAATCCGGCATAATTGATCTTGCCCGCAACCTTCAATCGGCGAAGGCCTTCCAACGCTCCGCCGGGCCGTAGAAAGTCCTGCAGTGCGAGATGCCGATAGCTGCTGCCTTCCAGGGCCGGAGCAGCGGCCAGCGGTCCGTTGTGAATTTGCAGACAATCGAGATAGCCGATACCCAGCCGCTTCAGGCTGCTTTCGCATGAACTCACGACATGGCCGGCAATATCAGCGAGATCAGCGCGGCGGATTTCGACTTTTGAGTTGATGACCGGCCGCCCTCCCAGCTCGCGCAAAACTCGGCCGAGATTGGCTTCGGCAGCGCCGTCACCATAGTCCGGCGCGGTGTCGAAATAGTTGATTCCCAATTCAAGTGCACGGGCAACTGCGCGTTGCTGATCGAGATGGCCGCCGCGCACCATCAGTCCAGCGTTCCCGCCGCAACCGAATCCGATTTCAGAGAGGCTTAGCGTTGTTTCCGCAACGCGGCGATACCGCACATTCGTCTCCGGATGTTCGAAGATTTTTGGTCATTATAGAAACTTGGATATCCGCCGCGTCGTAGGACCTCACAGGCGGTTAATTTTGGCGATGTGCCGGGTCACCTCCGCCGGCGTTTCGATATCGGCCTTGGCTTTGAGCGCCAATGCCTTTCGGGCAGCCGGCCGCTCGAGACAGCGCGTGAGCCAGGTCTTGAGGTTCGGCAATGCGGAAAGGTCCATGTCGATAGCGCGGCTAATGACCGCGGCGACATTGAGATCGGCCACCGTGAAGTCATTGCCGAGCAGATATTGTTGCCTTGCCACTGTCGTGTCGAGCACCTTGAACGGCGCCACCAGAACCTTCAGGGCCTCGTCGCGCTTGATGGTATCACGCTCGGCCGCCGGCAGGCGGACGGCGTGCAGCGACCAGATATTGACGCCGCGGTCGACCTCGGTGACAGCCCAAAGGCTCCATTGCCACGCAGTCGCCTCACCGTCCAGTGTGCCGGGGTAGAGTTTGCCATTGGAGTGCTTCTTGGCGAGGTAGAGCGTGATCGCAAGCGACTCGAACAGCACAAAGCCGTTGTCCACGATGAAGGGCAGGCGCCCGTTCGGATTGATATCGAGAAACTCCCGCGAGCGTGCACCGGCAGAGCCGATCTCGATCGGCAGGTGCTCGTAGTCGAGCCCGAGTTCATTCGCCATCCAGAGCGCTCGGAACGCGCGGGTGCGGGCGATACCGTAAATGCGCAGGCCGGACAAGCGGTCTCCCAAGTTTGCACGGAGCATAGCGGCGCCGGCGCTGGTCGGATAGCGTCAGCTTTGGTAGGTGCTATGTGTGTTTCTGGAACTTAGGGGACATCGAACTGACTTGTCATCCGACTTGCCCGTTAGAGGCACGCAGCACATGGGAGGAATGGCATGGACCACAAGCATGTCTCGCGGCGCACTGTACTCAAGACTAGTGTTGCTCTCGGCGCGGCGACCGTTTTTGCGCAACCGCTTAAAGCCGCGGCACCACCGCCGAGCGTGGTGACGCCGGCCTCGATCGAGGCGGCGAAAAAAGAAGGCAAGGTTGTCTTTTACACGGCGATGGATCTGCAGTTTGCGGAACGCCTCGGCAAGGCATTCGAGGCGAAGTATCCCGGGATTGCGGTGCGCGTGGAGCGGTCCGGCGCCGAGCGCGTTTTTACCCGCATTGATCAGGAATATTCCTCCAACATCCACACCGTGGACATCGTCAACACCTCCGATCACGCGCATTGCATCATCTGGAAACGCAATGCTTGGCTCGCGCCCTACATGCCGGAAGAGGTCGTGCAGCATTACGACAGTCGCTATTACGATCCCGAGGGGCTGCATGTAACGACACGCATTCTGATCTCTCCCATCGCCTACAATACCAACCTGGTGAAGAAGGAAGATGCGCCGAAGGGCTTCAACGACCTGCTCGATCCGAAATGGAAGGGCAAACTGGTCAAGGCGCATCCGGCCTATAGCGGCACGATCATGAATTCGACGTTCGAGACCGCACGCGATCTGGGTTGGGACTATTTCGTGAAGCTAGCGGCGCAGAACGTCATGCAGGTCCAGTCGGCGACCGATACGCCGAAGAGAATTGCGCTCGGCGAACGCGCGGTTATGGTGGACGGCGCGGGATACCTTGTCATCCGCAACAAGGAGGCAGGCCAACCGGTCGAGATAATTTATCCCGAAGAAGGCACGCCGCTCGCCGGCGGTCCAAGTGCGGTCTTCAAGGCTGCTCCCAATCCGAACGCTGCTCGCCTGTTTCAGAGCTGGATGCACTCGCGCGAGGGCCAGCAGCTAATCGTCGACGACGCCCGCCAGTATTCGCCACACGCCCAGACCGTGGAAAAGCCCGGCGTCCGCAAGCTCGGCGACATCAAGCTGATGAAGGAGGATCCGGAAGGCGTCCTGGCGCAAGCGGAAGCGGTCAAGAAGCGATACGCAGAGATCTTCAAAGTGTGACGACAATCATCATTTCAGGAATGCCGACCGCACCTAACAGACATTACCAACCGTAGCCGCGAGTGTCCGCTTTTGACCCAAAGCGGACACTTTGCTTTTGACCCACAGGCGATTTTTTTAGGCTTCCTGCGGTGTTTTTAGTCCCCGCGCCACCTGTTAGCCAGGATAGAACTGCCTTAGTCAACGGATGAGTGGGTTGGAGTATCCCGCAACCAATTTGATCAGCTCTGCCTGACGGGAGGTACCAGTTTTTTCGAACAGATGCTTGAGATGTGTTCTTGTCGTTGCCTCGGAAATCCCGAGCACTTCAGCGACTTCAGGCACACCGCCGATTTCAATGATCGCGAATAGGACACGAAGCTCTGCGGGCGTCAGTTTGAATTCTTTGACAATCGCCTCCGGTGGAGACAAATCAAGTGCAGCCTTGTGCACGAAGACGGTCGCCACTGCACAATAGGAGACACCGGCTTTCCGCCGCGCACCAGACGTGAGTGGCAGCACATTAATCACATAGGATTCGCCCTCGCGTGCTTTCAAAGGGACGGCAATGCCCTGGCGACCCAACGCCGGGTCGCCTCTTTCGGCAGCAGCGAAGCTTTCCAACAAGGCTTGATTGGCGACTGGGTCAATTGCGCCGAGATGACCGCCGACTGCACGCAACGCTTTTGCCTCTGCTAACATAGAATGACCGCTCGCATTGGCATGGACGATCCGGCCGGATGCATCGACCAGAAACATTCCCGCGCTGAGCGTATCGAGGCTATCCGCGAGCGCTGCGGCCTCTACCTTCTTAAGGTCGATTACTTTGCTGATGAGAACGGAACGACGGATGTGCGGAATCAGGCGTGTCATGCGCTGTCTGGCGCGCTCATCGACGACTCCGTCGCTGTGGCGGCGGATTACCTGAAAAAGCGAGCAACTTGTGGCGGATTTCTCAAGGATGGCGAACATGTCATCTATAATTTGTTGGGGGGCCATCCACTCAATGCAGAATCGTGTGCGGCGCACTTCTTCTCGCGGGATGATTTCGATAAGCTGATGAACCTCTTCGACATTAAAGAAAATTGCACCTGGAAACATTGGATTTATTTTTGCGTATTTGTCGATATAGAGCTGAGTGAAACTGGGGTCGTCGCCCCAGGTGAAATATCTATTCGCTGTTTTACGAACGGAGTCCTGAGCAAAAAGATGCGCCGAACTGCAATGCAGAAATTGGCAAACCTGCTTGAAAACGGGCGGCCACAGCGCGGGATCGAGCGACGCATCGTAAATATCGCCAACTAGATTCGAAAACTCTTCCAGTTCCGACATTGCCGCCATCCCTTGAGAGCGGCACAACGATATAGTCAAAACGTTACTTTTAAAATCAATCAGTAATTCAATGGGTTGTTGTCCTCACTCATTTGGGGGAGGCGCGCGGAATTTTTATCCTCTCAAATTCGTAGGCTTGGAAAAATTGCGGTTGGCCGCAACTGCGTCCGCCAGACCGGAAGGCGGAAAACCATGTCGACAGATCCAGTGGTGTTGGTGGAAGCCAATCTTTTCGGCCAAATCGGAGAATGCAAATGACCGACATCATCTGTCGCGCGGAGATTTCCGGCCTGTTCGTTCGCGTGGCCGCTTTGATTAAAGCCTTGGCCGCGCATTGCAGCGCGCTTGCCGCGGGCTGCAGCGAGGGCCGGCAAATCGCCACCCGTTACCACGACTTGTCACAGCTTTCCGGCGCCGAGCTCGCGAGACGCGGCCTCACGCGTCAATCGATTGCGCGCGTTGCCTTGGGCCTTCAATGTTCCGCAATTTGCGAGATTTCAGTGCGGCTGCGAGGCGCGGTGACGGCAGCGCCACATCGCGTGCGAGGCCCAGTGCCATAAGCGCGCGAATCGTTAGCCATGTAATATCAGGCTCCCGCCAGTCGAGACCATGTCGGGCGGAGCGAGGATCTGCATGATGGTTGTTGTGCCAACCTTCGCCGTTGGCAATAATTCCGACGAAGATGTTGTTACGGCTGTTATCCGGCGTGTCGTAATTGCGATAACCCCACAGATGTGTGATCGAATTGACCGACCACGTGATGTGCCATACCGCGACGGTCCTTACCGCAACGCCCCACACCAAAAGGCTTAAGCCGAATTGGATGGCATCCGCCGTTGTGCCACCCGTGAGGTTGACCGAAACAAAGCCCGCGACGAAAAAGGCGGCCCAAGAAATCGTTACGACTTTGAACCAGTTGTCGGACTTTTCCAGCCAGACGTAGAACGGGTCTTTGAGTAAATCTTTGGAGTATCGGCGGACCGCCGACGCGGTATTGCTGTTATCATTTTTAATCATCAGCCAGCCGAGATGACCCCACAGAAAACTCGTCAGCGGGCTGTGGGGGTCCGGCTCTTTGTCGGCCTCATGATGATGCTGGCGATGCCACGTTACCCACACTGTCGGGGACTCCTCCGCACAACATACGCCTAGAATGGCAGAAGCACGTTCCATCCATTTTGGGCAAGTAAAGCCGCGATGGGTCAAAAGCCGATGGTAGCCGATATTCATACCCAGCGTGCCGAATACATAGAGGCCGAGGATCGCGAGCACGACCCCTGTCCAGCTGAAAAACCAAGGCAAACAGGCGAGAAGCGCTGCGACATGAACGACAATAATCGGGCCGGCGTATTGCCATTTGATACGCCACGCGCGAGGCGAAGCCAAAATATCTGCCTCATTCATAAGTGAACCCACAATTGCACCATGACACCGGGTCTCCTTTGCGACGATGTTCAATCCCATGGCGCCAGTCAAATGTTCGTTTTGAGACAAGAGCGGGCATGGTGCGGCGCAGGCCGCGCCGAAGCTAAAACTTTTTGATGAACTAGCGCAGCGACGCCGTCGCCTGCATCGTGAAAATTTCGGCGGTCGATCGCATTGTAAACGTCGTGGTGGCTAGGAACACCACTGCCGGGCCGTTAAACCGGCTGGCCAGCATGCCGGTCTGCGGATCAGGCGAGAACGTCATCGCCACCGACTGCGATGGTTTGTACAGGAGTTCTTGCAACGGTCGCATGTCGGCGGCGCCAATTCGCGTTGCGGTCATGTAAGTGCTGAAGCTCGGTGTGTGCATTGCCGCGCGCAGCCAGGGGCTGTCGACCGTGCGTTGGGGGCTCGCCGCAACCGGTGACAAAGGCGGCTTCTCCACGACAGTGGTGTTGCCCTGGGCCGGCATGACGTTGGCTTCCGTCGGCGTATTCGGCAAACGCGAACCCATCGGGCGGACCCGGGTGGATGCCTGGGGCGCGGATTCTGCGGCGTAAGCCAAGGCCGTGCTGCCGGTGTTGCTCGGTTCGGTGCTGGCGGTCTCATACGTCGCCTGCGGGGCAATTGGCGCCGGCAAATCCGGGCCGTTCTGGACCGTTCCTCGCCAGTAGCCGCGGTTGTCAAACAGGTTGCCACCCATTGCCGCGGTTACGATGGGAGGTGCGATCGGCCTGGGCGCAGCGGCGGCGACCGCGAACGGCTTCGGACGGGCCGTCGGCAGCGGCACGATCCGTTCGATCGTCACAGGGGTGGTCTTGGGCGGGGTCAGGCTCGCGACGGCCATCGGCGTGCGCGCGCGTTTTGGCGTCGGCTCTTCGCTAATCTCGTCTTCGTCCTTCGTGCCGCCGCCGAACAGCCGTGCGAACAGGCTACGCTTTGGCCGGCCCATTGTACCCTCGGCGCTCGCTGTATCTACGCCTGCCTCACGCGCGGCTTCGAGCGATAATTCCGATGGCCTGCCACCGCGACGTTCGACTTCTGCGAGCGCAAGGGCGTAGCCGCGCAACGGCTGGCCGTCGGCGGGAATATGGACGGTGCGGCCGTCAGGGAAAACCTTGACCAATTGGTCGTGCGTCATGCGCGGCCAGTGGCGGACCGTTCCGGTATCCATGTGCACAAAGGGCGAGCCTGAGGTCGGATAAAAACCGACGCCGCCGCGCTGCAAACGCAAACCGACTTCACGGATTTTTTCCAGCGGCACGCCCGGAATGAAAAAATCCATCGCCTGGCCGTTGATGTGCTGGCTGCTCTGCGCGACGCCGCTCGAGCGGGCACGCAACATTGAATTGGTGTCTGGCGAGCGATAGCCGCAAACGACGTCGATTGGCTGCGTCGCGCCGACTTCGCGGTAGGCCTCCCACAACAGATCGAACAAATGTGGATCCATGTGAGTTTCTTGTTCTTTGCGCCAGTCGCGCATGAACCAATCGAGCTTCTTCAGCGCGGCCTCGTCGTAACGGCCGTTGCGCTTGAAGGTGATGGTGATGTCTTCGCCGGTGTGCAGATGATGGAAGGAGAGGGTGCGCGTGTCGCCTTCGGCGCTGGCGTTTTGTAGCGCGTTGTTGGCGCCAAGCATGAAGAGCCCGGCCAGGCCCAGTCGGGCGCCGGCGCGTGCCAAAGTCACAACGAGAGAGCCCTCGCGCGACGCGTCAATAGGCACAGTATCGTCCCGTGAAGAGATCCGTCCCACGTCGCCGCCACGTCCCCTGGGTCACCATGACGGCAACCCCGTGAGTGTTATCGGGATCGGTTAATGTGAGCTTAGCGCCCGGTCCCCCGTCCGGCTCTCCAGTATCCGGGGAATTGGGCCGAAAACTGGGCAGTTCTGGAAGCTCGAGGGGGAAATTTGCCGTGCCAAAACGGGATGGGCCGGGGTTTTAACCCCGGCCCAGGCGGTAATTCGGGCTCGCGGCCTCGATTGATTCGATTAATCCGCCGTTACATCCGCTTCGAGGCCAAGGCCTTCCAGCTTGCGGTAAAGGGTCGATCGCCCGATTCTGAGCCTCCGGGCGACCTCGGACATTTGCCCACGATAGTGCGAAAGGGCAAAACGGATGGCGTCGCGCTCGATATCCTCGAGCGGGCGGACATCGCCCCGCGGGTCGGTTAACGGCAGGGTGTGCACTGCCGCCTTGTGCCGGCCAACGGCGGTGTCGGGTTCCGGCCAAGACGCCACCATAGCCGGTGACGGTTCGATCAACGGCTGGGCAGCAATCTCATCGGAGGAAAATTGCGCCGCAATTTGCGGGAACTCGTTGACGCCAATTTCGTCGGCATCGGCGAGCACCACCGCGCGGAAGATCGCATTTTCGAGCTGGCGAACATTGCCTGGCCAATGGTAGGCGGCAAGCAGTCCCAGCGCTTCGCCACTGATGCCGGGAACGCGTTTGCCTTCTTCCGCCGCGAAGCGGGTGAGGAAATGACGCGCAAGCTCCGGAATATCGTCACGGCGTGCGCGAAGCGGCGGCACCGATAGCGGGAACACGTGAAGACGATAGAACAGGTCCTCGCGAAAACGTCCGGCCTTCACGTCTGCGATCAGATCGCGATTGGTCGCCGAGGTGATACGCACATCGACTTTAATCGACTTGCGTCCACCGACCGGTTCGATTTCGCCTTCCTGGAGCGCGCGCAACAGTTTGACCTGTGCGGGTACGGGCAATTCGCCAACCTCGTCGAGAAACAACGTGCCGCCGTCGGCCTCCACGAATTTTCCGATGTGCTTTTCGGTCGCGCCGGTGAAGGCGCCTTTCTCGTGCCCGAAGAGAATTGACTCCACGAGGTTTTCGGGCAGGGCGCCGCAATTGACCGCCACGAACGGTTTCGCACGCCGCCCACCGCTGCCGTGGATCGCGCGTGCGATGAGTTCCTTGCCGACACCGGATTCGCCTTCGATCAAAACCGGGATAGCGGATGCTGCCGCCTTCTCTGCGGCCTTGAGTGCCGGCTGCATCGCCGACGATCGCGTAATCACGTCGCTGATGGTCAACGTGCCGTCCTGCCTGCGCCTGAGCCGCTGTAGTTCGCCTGCCAGCGCCTTGGTCGCGAGCGCATTGCGCAGCGACACCTGCAACCGTTCTGCACTTGCCGGTTTGACGACGAAATCGGTCGCGCCCGCGCGCATTGCCGACACTACGTTGTCGATGCCGCCATGGGCCGTTTGCACGATCACGGGGATGTTCAGCCCAGCCGCGCGCATGCGCGCCAAAACGCCCAGGCCATCGAGATCGGGCATGACGAGGTCGAGCACGACGCCGTCGATGCGTGTAGCATCTGGTCCTGTGAGGAGCTCGACGGCGGCATCTCCGCCTTCGGCGACGATCGCCTGATAGCCGAAACGATGAGCCATGGCTTCGAGCAGGCGGCGTTGGACTGGATCGTCGTCGACGATCAACACGACTTCGGACATAACACCCCTCACGCACGACCTGTGCCGAATTGGTGCACTGTGGCCGCTCTGTCTTAATGGG
>WNFI01226149.1_pt1 | contig 12315 bp, 17 predicted proteins | sample 5400471 | NCBI WGS metagenome assembly WNFI01 (sample SAMN13153348, study PRJNA577476) | soil metagenome | isolation source: 100 cm saprolite on Douglas fir-dominated hillslope | place: USA:California | collected 2013-09-17 | reverse complement strand
TTTGCGGCACTTGCACAGTTAACAATCAATTCTAGTTCTAAAATAAGACATTGCACTCACATGGATTTGATCCTCGACGAACATCCCGTGTGGTCAAAAAATTGAAACGCAAAGAATGGAGGGGGTTGCAAGCATGCCGAAGTGCCTGAGTTGGGACAAACGGATAGCAAAGCGAGATCTTCCGGATACCATAGCTTAGTGCAACGCCGGCAGCGCACCATGGGCAACGGGCAAAAACTGACCGAACGAGCTGGAGGTTCGCGGCTTTAGATCGGCGTGGATCGGATGAATGCCTCGGTACATTGTGGTTCGGGCACCACCACGCCTGTGCGGGCGTTACAATCTCGGCAAGCCGTCGATTGCCGCCGTCGGCGGCTCCGCGCGGGGTGGCGGCATGACGCTGGCCATTTCCTGCGACGTGCTCCTTGCCGGCCGAAGCGCATGCCTTGTACGCCAAATGCGCCGACTATGATGGTGGTGCGGTGGTGATTGTCGCCACCATTCAGGCATTCCGCGTCGAAGAAACGGAAGGCCGCAAGGTTTACGAAGCCAATGGCGAATTGATGGACCATTTCACAGGTCTAGCGGCGCGAGAAGGTTCGGCTTGCCGCCCGTGAGTCCGATCACTTCGGCCGAAGCCATGCGCATGCTCACAAAATCGACCGGTCTAACGTCCGCTATATGCGGAAGAGGCCCGGCCAGCGTATGCAAGGCACAGCACTGATCGTGCAGATCGAGCAAGCCGTGATGGTGGTCGGCGTCAGGATTTGAGGCAGTTGGTCTGACTTGGCGGTGCCCGTGGTCGGCGACCGGCGCAGTTTCATACACATTGAGCGTGTGGTCGTATATCAAAGGGACGACGCCCGCCGCCTGCGCGACCACAAAGAGGCCCAGCACGCAGGCGCGTAGCCAGCAGATCGTTCGCACGAACGTCATGGGGTTCGAATTGCTCCCACCGCATGGCATGTGAGACCGCCGCAGTCCGTCTGCGGCAAACATGTCACAGAGCGAAACTATTTCAGCCGGCATTAGACGACATGCGCCGGCGCCAGCCGGTGGGCGGCACCTATTGGCAGAAACGTGCTCAAGACGTTCGTACCCGAATTCATCAGCATGAATGCCATGATGGCTGCCATGGCAGTGGTGATGAGCTTTCTCATGATGGGGCGCCGCCAGCCTTCCAGGTAATGTGGCCGGATTACGGCGCGAGAATGAACCGCTCCTAAACCAATCCTTCCTGCGGCGTTCAGGCTCGTCCTGTCAGAGTGAAGCCTGAGATCAGTCCCGTAGCTTGTAGCGGCGGGCTCTACGCAAAGGAGACGTACCATGGCCATCACTAAAGCCCTTACGGTGGCAGCAGTGCTGTTGTTGACCACAGCGGTGGCCCCGGCTTTCGCGCACGACGATCAAGACGATCACGAGGACCACTGGAGAATTCACCGGGATCTCTCCGATGCCCACCAAAGAGCTCATGAGGAGGGTTTCTACAGCGGCGCTGAGCACCGTGCCTATCATCGTGCGCTGAGGGACCTGCATGAAAATTTCCACGAAGATCGTCCAGGCACATGGCATGACCACTATTATGGATGGCGCCGTTGGTGGTGACCGCAGTCAACACCTGCTGACATCAGGCCGCGCCAGACGGCTACCAGCGCGCCGCGTTTGGGAGCGCGGGCCGGTTCCCCCTCCATCCAAACCAAGGAAGAACAGCGCAATGTCTAAAACAAACTCGATGGTAGTGTTCGCACTATTTGCGACCAGCATAATCGCCACGTCTGCCAACGCCCATCCGAAGCTGACGTCGGCGACTCCACCGGCTGACCTTTCAACATTGAGTTCTCCGACGGAGATAAGGCTGACATTCAGCGAAGGCGTGATCCCGAAGTTTTCAGGCCTGGAGCTAAAGGATCAAAGCGGAAAAACAATTGCGACTGGGCCAGCGGCGACGGATCCCAAGGATAAAAAGCAACTCGTCGTGCCACTCAAGACCCCGTTGGCAGTGGGCGGTTACACAGTCAATTGGCATGTCGTATCGGAGGATACGCACCGGGTACGTGGCCAGTACTCGTTCAGGGTCGAACATTGACGCTAGAAGCCGGACTGGTCTCTTTTCGCTTCCTGCATTATGCGGCGTTGATGGCCCTTTTCGGGGTGTCGCTTTTCCCGCTCTATGCCTATCCCAGCCATGTTGGCGATCTGCCGGTACGGCTGGACCGCTGGCTACTAATGGCGCTGACGACAGCGACGTTTGTTGCGTTGCTGAGCGGCATTTTTTGGCTCCTGTTTACTGTTGCCAATATGACCGACACGCTGAGCGGCGCGTTCGAGTGGAACGAAGTCTGGTCGGTGCTGAGTGAGACTGGATTTGGGAAGGTGTGGGTCGCGCGCCTCGCGCTCATTGCGGTACTTCTTGGGTTGGCTGGAGTTCGGATGGTCTCCGTCACCTGGCATCCGGACAGGCTTACGCTGGTGCTCTGCGCAGGAGTGTTGGCGAGCTTGGCCGGCGTTGGCCATACCCAGGTGAACGACGGCATGGCACGCCTCATCCATATAAGCGCAGATGGCGCCCACTTGCTCGCTGCCGGTGCCTGGCTCGGAGGTCTAATGCCGCTTGCGTATATTATTGCGATGGCTTGCTGGCCACCCTCGCCAGACCACAGCCTCGAGGCCAGCAATGTTCTCCTTCGGTTTTCCGGCATGGGCTGTGTTGCGGTTGCCGTACTTATCGCCTCAGGTCTGCTCAACAGCTGGTTTTTGGTTGGTTCCTTTGCCAACTTAGCACGAACGCCCTATGGCCAACTCTTACTTGTAAAGCTCTGTCTCTTTGCCGGAATGCTAACGCTCGCGGCGTTGAATCGCTATTGGCTTTTGCCGTCATTAATTAGAGGAAATGCAGGCCAACCTGCTGCGTGGCTTGTCAGGCTTCGCCATCACATTCTCGGCGAGCAAGCTTTGGGCCTTCTCGTTGTCTTGATTGTTGGCTTGCTTGGAACGATGCAGCCAGCCATCAGCTCATCGTCGCAGTAACCCATCTATCATCGATGTCTCCGTGTCGTTCAGGACAAGGCTCGCGGAGATAGGCCTATATCCCGGCAACAATACGCAAAACGTAGCAATCCCAGAAAAGCATCAAATTGAATTTTGGTGGCTAGTCTCCTCGAAATTGGCAGCCTGCAATGAGAGAGAATGAAAATGCCACACTCTGTAACCCGCCGGCAGATTCTTGCGTCCGGCGTTGCCATGGCCGGCACGATAGCCTTGCTACCCATAACGCGGGCTGCTGCCACGCCCGAAGCCCCCACCGCTAAGCTTCGCCTGACTGCCGGCACCAGAATCCTCTCCGTCAACGGCAAACCAGCGCGAGTATTCGACCTCATCGGGCCGAACGGAAAACCTGGCATCACGCTCTCGCCCGGCGAGCGCTTTCACGTCGATCTCGCGAATCGCGCCGGCACATCCACCATCGTCCACTGGCACGGCCAGTTGCCGCCCTGGACCCAGGACGGTTAACCCCCCTGAACCCGTTAACGGTGGACGCTCAGTGAGCGCGCCGCGCAGCGCTGGAGATGGCACCGTCGCTGCTTTGGCGCCTTCCTCGATGCAGAGCTTGCAGAACCAGCGATAGGCAAGGTTCACCTGCGACTTGCCACGAGTAGCCGCATCACGTGTAGCGGCAGGGGGAAGCAGCCGCAAAGGCGCGCCTTGCGCAGTCGTTTGTCTATTTCGCGTCGGAGCGATGCTTTATAACGGAACTCCAAACGAACTCCCATTGGAGTGCAGCACCATGCGCACAAGCTTCTCCGCCGCGCTCTTCGTCTGTTTCCTCGCCGCTCCTCTCGCCGCGCAAGATCGAATGCCGCCGATCCCGATGGACCAGCTCACCGACGCTCAGAGGAAAGCCGCCGAGGAATTCGCGCAAGGGCGTGGCTATGCGGTTCGGGGACCATTCGTTCCGCTGATTCGCAGCCCAGAGGTCATGCTGCGCGCCAAAGCTATGGGCGACTATCTGCGTTTCAAGAGTACGCTTGGTTCCCGCCTTAACGAGATGGTGATCCTGATCACGGCGCGCGAGTGGACGCAGCAGTACGAATGGAACGCGCACTATGCGATCGCATTGAAGGAGGGTTTGCGGCGCGAGATAGCCGATGCCATCGCCGATGGCAGTCGTCCCGTGGGCATGGCCGAGGACGAAGAAGCAGCATACGATACGGCCACGGAAATTCTGCGCGCCAAGCGCGTCAGCGACGCGACCTACCGCCGTGCCGTCGCCAAGTTCGGCGAGCAGGGCGTCATCGATCTTCTCGGCGTAGTCGGATACTACAATTTTCTGGCGATTGTGATGAATGCGACCCGGACGGCTTTGCCGGATAACGTTGCCGAACCGCTCAAGCGTTAGCCGGAGTGAGCCTTCGATCCGAGCCCAGGACTGGAGTGCTAACCCGAGCCAGCAAAAATTATGGGCGGGCTGTGTGCACATGTCTACGTTCGCGACGGGGAATTAGATAAAGAGAAAGCCCCGCCGAAGCGGGGCTTTGTGGAATGGGAAGTATATCCGGAGCAGTCAATCCATCGCAGTCTGTTCTACAGGACGGAGACCGTTAGCCCTTGGTCACGACGGGCTGTGGGTATTTGCCGATTGGATACTTGCCGACCGGATACTTGCCGATCGGAGCCTTGCCAACCGGAGGCGCCGGAGGAGGCGGCTCCTTGCGCGGCAGGGGAAGGGCAATGTCTTGCTGTTCCCTCGGGGTACAGACATCCGCCGCGAGCAGCCCGTGCAATGTCGTGAGAGACTGGGCGGGCTCCTGCGCTATTACCATCAAGAGGCGGCGTGATCAGCGACAGGGCTTGGCCATGAAATGGGACTTGCCAATAAGGCCGATCGAGTCCGGCCCGCTGACCGATCGGGAGATCAAGGAACTCCACACGCCTTAGGCTTGGTTCCCCTCACGGCCGAGAACTGCAGGCAAGTTGGGTAATTCACTTCCCTACCGTCCCCCCACAATCACAATGACTGTTGACGATCGTGAGCCGAGCCTTTGCAGGCTCGCGGCATCAGGTATCATGCGTCATTGCGGCTCGATTCACCCCAATGATTTCGTGATCGCCCGTCGGGTCCACCGGATCAAGCAGTCGGCAAGGTGTGGCCCGCCAGGATCGCGATTCCGACCCCGCAGATCGCGGCGCCGATGAGGCGGGGCGTTGGAGCGATTCTGGAAGCGCCCCGCTGGCGGACGATCAACGCGGTTGCGGTGGCGAGTAGGGTCTGAATCACTATTAGACCGAGCAGATACGCTGCGAGCGGCGTCGCCTCGGCGCCAAAGATCGACTCGCCCAAGGCATAACCATGGAAGAGGCCTGCGAACGAGAACAGCGCGGTCCACGCTACAGACCCAAACGGTGCTCCGCGCGCAAGCATCGCGCCCGCGATCAGCACTGATCCCGCCACCACAATCTCGGCAGCCGGCAGTGTGACACTGTGCACGTGCAGCGCGACGCCGACGGCCGATGCGCCGACGAAGATCGCCGGCATCAACAGGTTCAGCCCGCTGGCCCCGACTGCCAACCCGACGGCAAGCAGGAATGCCAAATGATCAAGGCCGATGACGGGGTGGCCGAGGCCTGACAGCAGGCCTTGAGCAAACGTCGCGGGTGTGGCGCCTCCCATTACGTGATGGGCGCTCGCTGGAGCGATGCCTGCCGACATGGCGATGAGGGCCAGGGATACTTGCCGAGCGATGGTGTGAATCATGACATGGTCCTTTTTGCGAAAAGCAAGCTTGCCGACCAGGCTTTGCGTGCGCGGCAGGTCGCCGCAAGAGCGCCGATGCGATACCGAACCGGAGATCACGGCTGCTCCGATAGCGGCGTGTTGAGAACGCCGGCACATTCTATGCGGTCGGCCCCAGCCGGCTCCTAAACGCCCCGCATGCGCGCCGTGAGTTCCTCAGGTGTCACGAGCCGTTCTTCGATGACCAGCCGCTCAAGCGCGGTGAGCCAACGCTCGTAGTAGCTCCATGACGAATCATCCAGCGAATGCGAGCTTTCCCACTCGCCGATTGCGGAGATCAGCTTCAGCCTGAAATCCTCCCAATCGAAATGCCCGGTCTTGGCGAGCGCAAGCGCAACACCGAACGCCTGTCGCTCCCATGCTTGGCCGAAGCAGAGCTTGCCGTCGAGACGTGGCGGAGAGTCGCCCTGCCCCAGCATGCTGGTGACCGCGAAGTGCTCGAACTGTGTCTGCATCTCGTGTGGTTCCCTGGAGCGCGTTATGTGCGGTCGGCAGCGTCAGCCGAAAAACCTATACCCGTGCGACCCCCATCATGCCTTCGGGCGTGACAAGCTTGATGAGCTCGGCCTCGGTCATGCCGCCGGTGCCCGCCGGCCGCTCGGGAACCACGAACCAGCGGATCTGCGCGCTGCTGTCCCAGGTCTTGATTTCGACCGAAGGGGCGATGTCCAGCCCGAACTCCTTGAGTACGGCGCGCGGCTCGCGTGCCGCCCGCGCCCTGAAGGTCGGGTCTTTGTACCAGTACGGCGGCAGGCCGAGCACGGGCCACGGATAGCATGAACATAACGTGCAGATGATGAGATTGTGGACCGTGGGCGAGTTCGCGACCGCGCGCATGTGCTCTCCCTCGGCACCAGCCATGCCTTTGGGCAGATTGAGCTTCGCGATCGCTGCTGGAGTGTCGTCGACGAGAGCTTGCTTGAAAGCGGGATCGACCCAGGCACGGGCCACGACCTTGGCGCCATTAAACGGTCCCATCTGGGTTTCGAAGAACGACAGGACGCTGTTCACAGTCTTGCTGGTAATGATCCCCTTCTCGATCAGAAGCGCTTCGAGCGCGAGCGCGCGAGCGGCGTTGCGAGCTTCCCGATCGGCCGGATATGAAAATCGCTGCGGCACCTGCTGCGCCTGTGCGGTTTCGACCAAAGTCCCGGCGATGGTGGGCGCCACCGCGGCGGCCGTGCTGGCGAGAAGAAGATTGCGCCGGCTGAAGCGAAGGTTCGGGTCGTCCGTGCTCGACGGTTCCGCGGCAGAATGCTCTGGGTGAGTGCTCATTGCTTACACCTTTCATTCGTCCATCAATTGCGGCCGGCGGGGCCCGCTCGATTCATATAGAAGACCGTGAAGGCCGCCCGGCGCTCCGGAATCAGTTCGACTTGTCGAGATAGGCTTCATAGAGATCCGCGTAGATCGTCACATTCTTTTCCGTGTTGCCTTTCCAGATCGCCTCGGGGTCAAACCGGACGCAGTAGACCGGCATGGCCTCGCCGATTCCGTCGGGACCGGTGGAGGTGAGATAGGTGTAGGTCCCCGGGTACACGGTATCGACGACACCGACCCGATTACGCAGATAGCCGGGAAGCCGGGTATGTTCCACCGTCGGCACGTCCTTGACGAAAACCTTTTCGCCAGCGCTGAAGCGTGGCTTCATGGCGCTGTCGCGCTTCGGTGAGTCGCCCTCGACCAAATAAGTGATGACGCGCTTGTCGACGGCCGGGTCACCGCCCGTTGCCGACGCGGTGCCGGGGTTCCTGAGCATCTGCTGCGTACGTGCCTCGAGCTCCGCTTCGGTGATGTACCCTTTTTCGATGAAGTATCCAGAGATGCCGCCCAGCCATTTCTCGTAGTAGCGGTACTTGAAATAATCAAACGGATTGAGCGATTCCGCCCCTTTGCGAAGGTCCGCCCAGGTCCACACCGTCTTGAATCCGCTTGGCGTGGCAGGCAGCGGCAATTGCGAGCTGAGCGCCATCATGGCCACGTGAATGCCGAAAATGCGCTTTTCCCACGGCTCGACAAATACCCGTTTCTCGAATGTCACGGGTCCGAGTCCTTCGAGACCTCCGAGAGAATGCTGAAGCTTCATGGAAGTATCCTCGCGATCAGAGTTGATGTTTCGGTCAGGCCGAACAAGTCGGTAGCAAGTTGCGGCTCTGTCATGCGGATGCTCTATGGATCGGCTTGCGGTTTCACGAGGCTGCTGCCAAAACGGAAGCGCAGTCGCAAAACCCGGATCGCAACGCGGACGCGTCTAGATTCCGACCGATGAACACCAGCTCGTTAATGCGCGGTTGCTCGCGCTTCCACGGTCGTCCGGGACGGCCATCGAGGGTCATATGGACGCCGTGGAAGACAAATCGCCTGCTCTCCCCCTCCAGATCGATGATGCCCTTGATCCGCAACAAGTCCCTACCCTGCGATTGAACGAGCTGGTTGAGCCAGCGCGCGAACAGTGCCGCATCGACCGCACCCTGCTCGCGAATAGAGACGCATGAAATATTCGAATCGTGCTCGTGAGTGCCGTCGGCCAGCAGTTCGGGATCGAGCTTCAAAGCATTTCTGAGATCGAAGGCGCGCACGCCGACTACATGACCAAGATCAATGTCGCAAGCAGTCGTCCGATGAATTTTCGCGAGCGGATTAAGCGACCTAAGTAGGCGGGCGAGATCTTGAATGCTGCGGTCTGACACGAGATCAATCTTATTGATGAGGATGACGTCCGCGAACGCGACCTGTTCGCGCGCCTGCTCGTTATGCAACTGCTCGACGACGTGCCGGGCATCGACCACGGTGACGATCGCGTCGAGCTCGGTGCTCGATCGCAGCGTCTCGTCCAAGATGAACGATTGGATCACGGGGGCGGGATCGGCGAGTCCGGAGGTCTCGATCAAAATATGATCGATCGCGCGACCGCTCGCCAGAATATTGCCGACCGCGCGCGTCAGATCGCCGCGAACAGTGCAGCAGATGCACCCATTGTTGAGCTCGAGAATATCTTCCTCGACGCCGATCACAAGCTGACCGTCGATGCCGACTTCCCCGAACTCGTTGACGATGACGGCAACCCGCCGCGTGTCGTGACGCGACAGGATATGGTTGAGCAGCGTGGTCTTGCCCGACCCGAGAAACCCAGTAAGCACCGTCGTCGGGATTTTGCCCATGACGTCACCAAGACGGCGTACGCGTCAGATGTCGCGCCGCCGCTGCAGCTAGCTGCCTCGCATTTTCTCATGCAAGTGGTATGCCAATGGCTCCGCAATCTCATGCGATCAGGTACTCGTAAAACGCGTTGATGACTGTGGATTGGGACTTACGAACCCGAGCCCGAGCCTCTACTGCGCCGTATAGAGGAGGCGCTTTGTCTGACGTGCCGTGCTCGGCGGACTCCATCACCATTACGTGCGAGTTTAGGTTTTCGGTACACACAGTTCGATGCTTCGACGGTCAGGTGGTCACAGCGCTGGCGAAGGTGCGGCGGCGATGATGATACTAGGATTTGGTGCGTGCGGCCGTGTGATTTTTCAACTGCTCAGTGAGCCTGGACGCACATCTCGCTGCCTGGACGATCCGGCGCGCCTGACCTGTATCCTGCACGAATTTTTTGCAGCGCTGCCCTTAGGCAGGGCAGACGCGCCTGTCACGCGCTCGCTCCGGCACCACCGGTTGACGCTCGATGCCATTCAAATCGCACGGGTTGGGTCGCAGCGCAATTGGCACGAAGCTTGAACGGCGAATGCCGAGCGATGCCGTCAGCGCGAACGGCACCTGCTTGTAGGATCGAACGCTATGATCGGGAGGTCGTCATGCCGAAGACTGCGTTTCAACTTAACCTAAAGAAGCCACCTGAAGATGCGCCGGTCAAGACTCACAATCGCTGGCATCCAGACATTCCCATGGTGGAAATGTTCAAGCCGGGTGCTGAATTTCGAGTCGAGTGTTTCGACTGGACCGGCGGGCAGATCTTTAACGACAACAGTGCAAACGACGTTCGCGATGTCGACCTGACCAAGGTGCATTATTTAAGCGGGCCGTTTGGCGTCGAAGGTGCCGAGCCCGGCGATCTCCTGGTCGTTGACTTGCTTGATATCGGTTATCTGCCGGACTCGCCGTGGGGATTCACCGGAATCTTCGCCAGGGAAAACGGCGGCGGTTTCCTGGTCGACCACTATCCGCAGGCGCGCAAGGCCTGCTGGGACTTCCACGGGATCTATACGAGTTCGCGCCATATACCGGGCGTGCGCTGGGCCGGCATGGTCCACCCGGGGCTGATCGGGTGTCTGCCCGATCGCGAGCTTCTCGAACGCGCCAACAAGCGCGAAGCCGAGTTGCTCGCCACCAATCCAAATCGCGTTCCACCCCTGCTGGCGCCGCCTTACGCCGATACGGCGCTGATGGGGCAGATGACTGGAAAGAAGGCGCAGGACGCGGCCCAGGAGGCATGGCGGACGGTGCCGCCACGCGAGCATGGCGGCAACTGCGACATCAAGAACTTGTCGCGCGGCTCTCGCATCTACTTCCCAGTCTATGTGAAGGGCGGCGGCCTCTCGATGGGCGACATTCACTGGTCGCAAGGCGACGGCGAAATCACTTTCTGTGGCGCGATCGAAATGGCCGGCTGGATTGATATCGGTGTCGATCTGATTAAAGACGGCATAAAAAAGTACGCCATCACCAATCCCATCTTCAAGCCGAGTCCGATCGAGCCGCGGTTCTCGGAATACCTGATTTTTGAGGGCATCTCGGTAGACGAGATGACGGGCAAGCAGCATTATCTGGACGCTCACATCGCGTACCGGCGTGCCTGTCTGAACGCCATCGAATATCTCAAGAAGTTCGGCTATTCCGGCGAACAGGCCTACATGATCCTCGGCACCGCGCCGTGTGAAGGCCGCATCAGCGGCATCGTCGACATCCCGAACGCCTGCTGCACGCTCGCCATTCCGACGGAGATCTTCGACTTCGATATCCGTCCAAACGCGGCGGGTCCGAAGCACTCGGTCCCCGCCGGGATGGGCGTCTCCAAGACCAGTTGAAACGGAACACCACGAGCGGGGTGCGGCCGGCGTCGCACCCCGCAGCGCCTTTGTTTGCTTCTCTTGATTACCGGTAGGCGGAGGTCGGCATGCTTGCGGGATTGGGACTTTTTTGGGTCGGCGCTGTTCTGTTCTGCAATGGTCTTTGGGTCTTGGGTAAGATCGGTGACAAAGAGATCGGTGTCATTGACGTTTTCGTCGGCTCGCTCACGCTTTTGATCGCCTTGTACCTTGCATTCGGCCCTGCTGCAGACTTGGAATCGATCAAGAGCGCAACGTTCCTGCTGCTCTTCACGTTCACCTACTTTTGGGTGGCCTGGAATCGTTGGAACGGTGCGGACGGTCGCGGCCTTGGGTGGTTCTGCCTTTTTGTCGCCATCACCTGCGCGCCGATCTTTGTGCAGACGCTACTGACGTCCCATGGCAACTTCTGGCAAGTCTGGCTGGCAATCAATTGGGCGTCCTGGGGCGTTCTATGGTTCCTATTCTATCTGCTTCTGGCGCATGGGCGGACCGAACTCAGCAAATTCACTGGCACGCTGTGCACAGCACAAGGTATCTACACTGGTTGGATACCCGGCTATCTCTTGGTCACCGGCATGATGCCTGGGGCGGGAAGTTAGCATGCCACTCTGTGATTACCTCTGCGAGACGATAGAAATCGCGAAGGGCACGAAATCTACGAGCACCGCGCGCGTGAAGCCGCGCGAGTGGCGCGAAGCGAGTGACCCACATGACGATCATATTGCTTTCGGGATTCCCTAGCGGTGGCTTGCTCCACACGGGGAAATCCGAGGTACCGATGGATGGTCCGGCATTAACCCGCCGTCTGGACAGGAGCAAGCATGCCGCTCTACCCCTACACTTGTGACAGCTGTGGCGATTTTCAGGATTGGCAATCGATGACGGCGTGCGATCAACCCGCCGCGTGTCCGCGTTGCGGAACAATGTCGCGGCGCGCGGTCACCGCACCCACTATTCTGGGAATGGACTCGCGAATGCGCAATGCTCATATGCGCAACGAAAAGAGCGCGCACGAGCCTCGGGTGGTGCGGGCAGACGACTGGAAGCCGCACGCTCACCACACTCACGCTCACGGCGCGACAGACGGCCACGGGTCGCACCTCCATCGGTCGTCACGCCCCTGGATGATCGGACACTGAGGTACGGGTAATTTTCGCCCGCACGCTCTGGGCGCGAAGCTGCTGGATCAAGGAGGGTGACGGCGTCCAGAGATTTGGGAGCCGAGACGACTGCAGTGAACGTGACGGGCGCCATAGCGGTGGCAATTGGCGGCGCGTTAGGCGCATGGAGCCGCTGGGGACTGAGCTATCTCCTCAACACCCTATGGCCGTCGTTGCCACCTGGGACACTTTCCGCCAATCTCGTCGGCGGCTATCTGGTCGGGTTTTTCGTCGAGCTGTTTTCGCTGCGTAGCGAAATCCCGCCTGAAGCGGCGCTGTTCGTAATCACGGGATTCCTCGGTGGTCT
>WNFI01225930.1_pt1 | contig 12316 bp, 8 predicted proteins | sample 5400471 | NCBI WGS metagenome assembly WNFI01 (sample SAMN13153348, study PRJNA577476) | soil metagenome | isolation source: 100 cm saprolite on Douglas fir-dominated hillslope | place: USA:California | collected 2013-09-17 | reverse complement strand
TAAGATCATACTGCCGTTGTCGCCGCCCATCTTGATCGTCACCGTAATCTGGCAATTCACCAACATCTGGAACGAATTCCTCTTCGCGGTCATCTTTTCCTCAGGCACCCACCAACCGATCACCGCAGCACTGATCGCGCTCAGCGCCGGAGGAACGTCGGTACACCAATACAATGTCGAAAGCGCCGCCGTGCTGATCGCCGCTTTGCCGCCACTCCTCGTCTATCTCTTCGGCGGCCGGTATTTTTTGCGCGGGCTGACGCAGGGCGCCCTCAAATAGAAGGTAGACATGGCCTCGCTGACGATTCGCAACCTCGAAAAATCCTTCGGCTCCGTCGCCGTGCTGAAGGGCATCAACCTCGAGGTCAAGACGGGCGAATTCGTGGTGCTAGTCGGACCTTCGGGTTGCGGAAAGTCGACCTTGCTCGCCATGATCGCCGGTCTTGAAACCGTCAGCGCTGGCGAGATCAGGATCGGCGAGCGCGTCGTCAACGGCGTGCCGCCGAAGGATCGTGACATCGCCATGGTGTTCCAATCCTATGCGCTCTATCCGACGATGACGGTCCGCGCCAACATGACCTTCGGCATGGAGAGCCGCGGCGTGCCCAAGCGGGCGCGAGCGGAGGCCCTCGTCCGGGTCGCCGAGCTCCTGAAGATCGAAAGCCTGCTCGACCGCAAGCCCTCTCAGCTCTCAGGCGGTCAGCGCCAGCGGGTCGCTATGGGAAGGGCGCTGGTGCGCGATCCCGCGCTGTTCCTGTTCGACGAGCCGCTCTCTAATCTCGACGCCAAGCTACGCGTCGAGATGCGCACCGAGATCAAGAAGCTTTATCAGCGGCTCGGCAAGACGACAATCTACGTCACCCATGACCAGGTTGAGGCGATGACGCTGGCCTCCCGCATCGCCGTGATGCATCACGGCATGCTGCAGCAATTTGCCGAGCCGCGAACGGTCTATGACCGGCCCGCGAACATGTTCGTCGCCAGCTTCATGGGCTCGCCGCCAATGAATTTCCTGCCCGCTCAGATTGCCGTTTCGGGCCCAGCCGCCGTGGTGTTGACGGAAAACGATGGGCAGGCGACGCGCCTGCCGCTTCCCGAAGCGGTCGCCACGTCTGGTGGCAGCGGCCGTCACGTGGTGCTGGGGATAAGGCCGGAAAACTTGACCAGTTACGATCGCCGCCAAGCGGAGGAAACGCCTTATCTCGGCACGATCGAAGCCCGGGTCGAGGTAGTCGAGCCAACCGGCGCCGAGACCATGGTGATCGTTCGCATCGCCGGCGACGAGGTCATCGCTCGCTTCGAGCCAAATGCGGCCCCCTCGGTCGGCGAGCCCGTAAAGCTTGCTGTTGATATGGCCCAGGCGTGTCTGTTCGATCCGGAGACGGAAATGTTGATTTAGCCTGCATCGCTCACAAATCCTTAGAGATTCGTGCGCAACGCAGGCTATGAAGACGATATTATTTCAAACCGGCGGTCCGTTTCATCCGGTTGAGGCTCAGGCGAACCTCATCCAAAGCTGGCTCCCGAGGAGCTATTTTTTCCTTTTGCGGGCTGGTTTCACTGGCTTGGTATCGAGGGACCAGCGACCGAGACGATACGTGCGGGAGTAACCGGCGGTGCGGTTAGCGATGGTAACCGTAAGCGCACCGCCGGAATCACATTCATAGCGCTCCTCGACCTTTTGCATGGCCGCCCCTTGTGAATGGACGACGGGCGTAGAGTGCAGGTCGGGTGCATTCGCTAGTGCCGGATCGAAGGGAAAGCGGATGTCATCCCAGAGGGCGATTTCGCCGCTCGGTGCACCAAACGGGGAACGGTGACTGCATTCGAGGAAGCGGAAATGGCCAATGTTGTGGACCGGAGAATAAGAGCGGCAGATAGAGAGATTTGGGTCGCCCGGTGAGGGGAGAGTGACTCCTTTTTCAAATAACGGATCGAAGAAGATGGTTGAACCGTAGTTCTCTTCCCTCCACACACCAAAGGAACGCGATAGGCGCTCGCTCAGGCGATACGTGTCGGGTTGATCGGCTTGAATCGCTAAACCGATGGCAGTGGCCGAGCGCGCATAAGCCGAGCGGCGCACGCGGCGGCCGAAGCGTTCGCGGAGCATGCGTGCGATCAAGGGTAGCTCGCTTCCGCCCCCGGTGATGTAAAGCACGTCGCATTGGGGGGTCAGATCTTCGGCGGCGTGGATGGTTTCTTCTACCGCTGGGCGGGCGGTTTCGTAGAAGTCTGCGACCGAAATTTGGACCGGCGGCCAGTCCGGGTGCGCGTGCTCTAGATCGATCGTGATGCGGCGCGAATTCGGATTCAACGCTTCTTTTTTGTGGCGGCATTCTTCCAGCAAGCGGAACCAGGCCGCGGCTGGGAGATTGTCACCGGCCGTATGATCGATTCCGGCGGCTTCGAGCGCCAGCTCAGCCAGGATCTGGTCGAAGTCGTCTCCGCCGATGGTCGGGATGCCCTCCGAAGCGACAACATGATGGACATTTTCGTCCAGCGTGACCAGCGAAGCATCGAAGGTACCGCCACCGAGGTCGTAAACGAGCATAGTTTCGGGACTCGCCTTGCTCTGGCGCTGGCGATGGCCGAATTCGATGCTGGCGGCGCTGGGTTCGTTAAGTACTCCGAGCACTTCGAAACCGGCGTTGCGAAACGACTCCACCGTAAGGAATCGCTGATTGCTGTTTGCGTGGGCCGGCACGCCGAGGACAATCCTGAGCGGATCGCCCGAAGGCATGCGCAGATTTGAGCGTTGGCGCAGAGAAGCAAGCAGAGCGCTGGTGAGACCGTCGAGCAACCCGGCGAGTCTGAGCTGTTGCTCACCTAGATCGAGTAGGGTCTGCGGGCCGGCGTCTTCCAAGAGGCGCTTGATCGAGCGGATGACAGTCCAGGATTCGTCGCCTTGCTTATCGTAGGCATCCCACCCGTAAAGGCGGTCGTCGCCGCAGATCGCTACCAACGAAGGAAACCAATCGGGCGACGTCCCGTCGGGTGCTTCGAAGCTGACGAGAGGATAATTGCCACGATCGGCAGCGGCTACTACGATCCGATTAGTTCCAAAGTCTACTCCTAACTTCACTGTTCTTATTCTAGCGAGAGTCGGGATAATCCGCTAGGGGTGAGTTATATGGGTGTGACGTTTCATCGCTCCGGACATTTTATTTCCAGCGCAAGCAAAACTTACGCGAGCGCGGGACCGAAACGCACCTTCGGTAGCGGCTCCGTGGCCGGGTATAATGGCTAAGATTAGGGCGTTGGTGCGCGCATGGCCGAATAAGGGCAGGGCGAAAACCTCGGCGCATGGGGATGCAAAACCGAAGACCGCGCTTATCCAAAGCGCCGAGGTTTTCGCCCTGCTACCGTTACTGGCTTCGCGATCACCTACAGTTGCTCAATGCCCTTACCCTACCGCGCATGCGCAGCCGGGGGATCCCGTTAGGCATAGCCAAGCCGGAATACTCTTCTGGAGCTCATTCCAATAGCACAGGAAAGATGCAGCTCTCCCACAGCGAAAGACAAGCCACCGACTCACCGATAAATTTTCGCGCCTGATTTAGCGAATTCCTCCGCCTTTTCGTGCAGACCGGTAACCAATGCTTCGTCGTTTGATACTCCTCGTTCGGCCGCGTACTTGCGCACCTCTTCGGTGATCTTCATCGAACAAAAGTGCGGTCCACACATGGAACAGAAATGCGCGGTTTTGGCACTTTCCTGCGGCAGGGTAACATCGTGATAGGCTCGCGCCGTTTCCGGATCGAGGCTCAGATTGAACTGGTCCTCCCAGCGAAATTCAAAGCGTGCTTTACTGATCGCGTCATCGCGGTACTGCGCACTCGGATGTCCTTTGGCCAGATCGGCGGCGTGCGCTGCGATTTTGTAGGCGATCACCCCTTGTTTCACATCGTCGCGGTTTGGCAATCCCAGATGTTCCTTGGGCGTCACATAACAAAGCATCGCTGTGCCGTACCAGCCGATCATAGCGGCGCCAATTGCGCTGGTGATGTGATCGTATCCCGGCGCGATATCCGTGGTCAAAGGCCCGAGCGTGTAGAACGGAGCTTCATGGCACCATTCGAGCTGCTTCTCCATGTTCTCTTTGATCATATGCATCGGTACGTGACCAGGACCTTCGTTCATCACCTGCACACCAAGTTCCCAAGCGCGCCGAGTCAATGCTCCTTGCGCCTCTAGTTCGGCAAATTGCGCTTCATCATTGGCATCGGCGATCGAGCCGGGCCTCAGACCGTCGCCGATTGAAAAGCTGACATCATAAGCCGCCATGATCTCGCAGATTTCATCCCAGTGGGTGTAAAGAAAGCTCTCCTGGTGATGAGCGAGACACCACTTCGCCATGATGGAACCTCCACGCGAAACGATCCCGGTCATTCGGTGAGCGGTGAGGGGAATGAAACGCAGCAGTACGCCGGCATGCACTGTGAAGTAGTCGACACCTTGTTCGGCCTGCTCGATCAGAGTGTCGCGGTAAATTTCCCAAGTCAGTTCTTCGGCACGGCCACCAACTTTCTCCAGCGCTTGATAGATCGGAACGGTTCCGATCGGGACCGGACTGTTCCGAATGATCCATTCTCGCGTGGTGTGAATGTTTTTCCCCGTCGACAAATCCATCACGGTATCTGCACCCCAGAGCGTGGCCCAACGCATCTTCTCGACTTCTTCTTCGATACTGGAGGCAACGGCTGAGTTGCCGATGTTCGCGTTGATCTTCACCAAAAAATTCCGCCCAATGATCATCGGCTCCGCTTCCGGATGATTGACGTTGGCCGGAATAATGGCACGACCCCGCGCCACTTCGTCCCGCACAAATTCTGGAGTGATGTACCCCGGAATCATAGCTCCGCACGGTTGACCAGGATGATGGCTGCCGTTATTTTTCGCCTCGAAATGTTCGCGGCCGAGATTCTCCCGGATGGCGAGGTACTCCATCTCAGGAGTAATGACGCCGTTCCGAGCGTACCAAAGTTGAGTGACGGGATGCCCGACTGAAGCCCGCAGTGGACGACGTCGGAGCCCAGGGAATTGGCCGTTCGTCCCATCTCGTTCCGCCGCCTTCTTGGCATGCGATTCGCTTAGATACCCGTCGTCCTGCGGACGCGTGAACCGTCCTTCATACTCAGAAACATCGCCACGCTTTAGTATCCATTCTCGACGGAGTGGGGGAAGTCCTTTCCGAATGTCGTGCTCCTGGTCCGAATCACCCCACGGCCCGCTGGTATCATACAAGTTTACCGGCGGGTTACTTTCCGAATTCCCGTCCGGTAAGCGGGTAGGTGATTGTTCGACCTGTCGAAGGCTAACACGAACGTTTGGCCGGCCATTGACGTAGATTCGGCGGCTCTTTTGAAACGGGCTTGTGGTCATGAGAGTGGATCGCAGGACCACTTTGGCTCCCTTCGGCGGCATTACCCGCATCAGGTTCTAAGGGTTCCCCGAAAAAAGTCGAGGATCTCAGCCAACGGCTCCCCTGCAGACAACAAACTATTCCCGGAGATTACTGGGACGCAAGGGGATTCATCCGGTCACTCTCTCTCCACTCCGCTTCTCTTTTTTGCCAGGACGCCGGTAAATTTCACCCAAAGGCGCAAAGAAATACAATCTTCGGCAGCGGCGACTAGCCTGTCCGACATAGTCTGATGCTCACGGAGGTTGCATTCCCCCATATGACGACGTCGGATCCAACCGAAGACTTTGTCTCATTCAACCTAAAAATCCGAACGGAGCGACCGGTTTACATTACCCGGAAATCGCCGCTACCGAAGATTGTATTTCTTTGCGCCTTTGCGTCTTGGCGTGAGATTCTAACGGGTTTGCCGCGCTATGCGTCGTCTCTCACGTTCCGAATCAGTTCCAAAAACGCCGGGACATACTTCGCCATTTTCATCTCGCCTACGCCTCGGATCCGTCGGGCGGCCTCCGGCGATCGGGGACGGACTCGCGCAAACGATTTCAGCGTTTCATCCGAGAAAATCAGGTAGTGGGGAATGCCGTCCTCTTCGGTGGCCAGCCTGGCTCGGAGCTTGCGCAGCTCCTCGAACAAGCCGACATCAAACGGGAGCTCAGAGTCCTGCGGAATCGCTTTTGCGAGCTTCTTTGTCTTCGGTTCGGCCGGCCAAACGATTTGCAATGAGGAGCGATCCAACATCACCTCTACTCCGGCTGGTGTCAGACTGATCGTTGGATACTGGCCGCCTGTGGAATAGAGCAATCGCATTTCCTCCAGTTCTCGAAACAGGTCATGCAGATAGTTTGCGGACTTCTCTTTCAACAATCCATAGGTGCTGAGCCGATCCAGTTGCGCGTCGGACACTTCGCGGGCCTTGCTGCCGAGCAGCACCTGGATCATCCGGGTCCGCCCGAAGCGAGGCAGAAAGCCTTTCTCGGTGCGGTGCGACATTCTGGCGACGCCACTCAACAGTTTTCGTACGGTCAGGCGCTCTTCGTCGCTTGGTTCACGGACGCTCTTTGAGCGATCTCTTGTGCACCGGTCGCATGCTCCGCAATTCACCGCCGTGGGATCGCCAAAATACCGGAGAATCATGCGTTGGCGGCATTCCCGCCCGTAGGCATAATTGATCATGGCCTTCAGCTTCGCTTGATCTCTCTTTTCCTTTTTACGAAGGCTTTCGGCATCAATCGGCAAATGCACCGGTAATAGATCGGGTCGCAGAAGCTTAGTTCCGCGCACCCTTCTTCCCGGAATGTCATAACGATCTATGATCTTGTGCCGGTCAAGAATCGTCAGCGCAGACCGCACAGCCATCTCGTTGGTGCCATAGCCGAGCCGGCCGGCCAGATCGCGAATGGGCGCCACCACCTCCTGGGTGTCGCTCGCCAGATTTCGCAGCAGCAGATAGACATTTCGAATCAGCTCGATCGGCGGGTTACTTCCTTCAATAAAAAACTCTTGTACGCGGGTGTCGGCATAATTGAACAACAACTCGCATACCGCCGGTTCTCCATCTCTGCCCGCCCGGCCAGCCTCTTGATAGTAGGCTTCGAGCGAACCCGGGATATCGAAATGCGCGATGAAGCGCAGATCCGCGCGATCGATGCCCATACCAAACGCATTGGTCGCGACCACGACGTCGCACTCGCTCTGTTTAAACTGATTTTGAGCAGTCCGCCGCGCTTCATCCTCGATGCCACCATGATAATCCACTACCTTCACGCCCCACGACTTGAGCTCCTGGGTGATTTGTTCGACGCGTTTGCGGGTGGCGCAATAAATGATCCCGGTTTGATGCTGGCCGATTAGCTCCCGGAGCCGGGCATATTTTTGCGCCTCGCTTTCTGTCTCGGTCACAAGAAAGCGCAGATTCGGTCGAGCAAATCCAGCGACAAAGAGGCTTGGCTCTTGCAGACCGAGTTGTTGGACCACATCGGACCGCACCTCCGGTGTCGCCGTTGCCGTGAAGGCTGCGGTCTGCGGCCGTCCTAATTCTTCCAGAACGGCGCCGAGGCGATAATAGTCCGGCCGAAAGTCATGACCCCATTGTGAGATGCAGTGCGCTTCGTCGACGGCAAACAGCGCGATCGCTACCCGACCGAGTGCATCCAGAAATAATCGGCTCCGGAACCGCTCAGGCGCAATATAGACGAGACGAAATTCGCCGTTGCGCAGCTGCTGGATTCGGCGCTGTTGCTCGCTGGCCGGGATCGAGCTGTTGATCAGCGTGGCGGCAATACCGCGCGCGGTCAAGCTATCCACCTGATCTTTCATCAAGGCCACCAAAGGCGAAACAACAATAGTGACGCCTTCCAACAGCAACGCAGGCAACTGGTAACAGAGCGATTTTCCGCCACCGGTCGGCATCAGGACGAAAACATCCTTGCCGGCCAGGATGTGAGAGATCACTTCCTGCTGCGGCTCTCTGAACTCTGGAAAACCGAAGTACGCCTCAAGGGCCTGTTGCGGATCCATGGACCTTGGAGACGTATAAAATCACAGCGCGGCAATCATGCAACTGGAGGGGCGTCCAAGCAGGATTAAATAGGCGAGGGATTGGGCGGCAAGAGGTGAGGGCCTTGCGAAGGAGAAAGGACCGGGAGAACGGGGTCCGTTCCTGTGCCCACTAACGATCCCTCGACCGCCAACCGCTAACCGCGAACCTCCACAGCCCCTCAGAAATCAAAGCCAATCTTCAGCCGAATCTCATTACGTTCGTGGCTATTCAAATCCAGAGATCCTGACCGCGCTCCATCGGCGTGCCAACCAGCTACCTGCGGCAACCAGGTTAAAGTCGCCCACCACCGGCCAACCGCGTAGTGAAGCGCTGGACCAACTGAGAATGCCCAATCTACCTGATTCCGAATATTCGCATTGGCCAGCTGGGTCGCGTAGCGTGTCTCTAAACCAAGGAACCAGTTCGAAGCGAACCGATAGGTCACACCGGTAGTGATCTCCGGCTTAAAATTTGTGGTGAAACTCTCGCCATGGGACGGTCTTGGTCGCTCCCACTCAGTTTCGTTTGTTAGGTTTAAAACTGCGATCACTCTATCCTCCAAGAAATTCTTTTGAACAAGTAAACGCGTTTCGATTTCCCACTCGAGGAACTTGTCGCCCGAGGGGCTATCCGTAAGAGCGTATTCGGGCTCGACAAAGAGCGCGATTCCCACCGGATCCTTATAAGGGCTCGAAAAAGCGTATTTCAGCTCAAGCGCGTTACCAACAAAAGAGAATCGGTTGCGCCGGACGGGCGTATTTGAGTCTGCATTTTCTTGACCGGCTCCACCGGTGAAGTACGTATGATTTTCGTTCCACTCCAGAGCGATTTGGAAGCGATCGGTGACGCCATACTCAACTTCCTGCTTCAGATCGAAAGCGGAATAGGATCCGGTTCCTTTGCCAAAGCGGCCCGTGGTCCAACTATATAATTCCCATTTTCCTTTTGGGAGGGTTTCGGAACCGTAACTGTACCCGAAATAATTCTCGTCCGCGCGAACGGGAAGAACAAGCAAGGTCGCAGAGGAGAGTGAAAGCAACCAGAATCGGTAGGCGACGAGATTCACGCCGCAAACTGAGAATGATTCTCATTTGCAGTCAAGTTACTTTTCTTGCCGAGTTCCACATTTCACGTGCCACCAGCCAGAAAACAGCAGGGGTAGACCCGGAAGGTGGTAGGCCGAGCGCCGATCTGCCCAGCGCCGCGCTACTCTGAGCCGGCTCTTTTCCCGGCAGGATCTTCACTAGTGGAAGGAGATAGCTGATGTAGCAGCGTCGCGACGAGAGCGGCGACGTACTCCTGATCTTTTGACCGGGAACAGGTTCTTTCCCATCCCTGGCCGAACCAAAGCTCAGTGAAAGCATGGTCCGAACACGTCCGCTCCACTCTGGGCAATCTGTGAACCGCCAGCCTATAAGATTGGCTACGACCAGTGAGGGTTAAAGCTCGGCTGGTATAAGTCCGAGCGTTAGCGCGGATCAAACCGCATTAGGCGGCTTTTCCGCGACCAGTGCGCCTCCGCCAATCCCGTTCTTCCGCTGCTTCGGCGGTTCATCGGCAGATTGTTGAGCAATGGCGTCTTCTCGCGCTGCCTCTCGTCGCGCCATGATCGAGAAGAGTACGATCCAGAAATTTTTCTCATCAAATTCTATGGCATTGATCATAAGTCGAGGTGGAGCTGTGCACTCAGGAATAGCGCCCCTTTCGCGCGAAACACCGCTGTTTGGATGATTTCTTTATCTCCAGCCAAGCAGGCAACGGCAGTGGTGATCGAGACACCAAGACCGGTGAGGATTCGCATCAGTTGGTCGGAGTTTTTGAGTTAGCTGCCGAATACATCGGAACAATTAGAGACCCGGCTCGACTACCCTTTTCCTCGGCAGGAATCGTAAAATCTTCGCGTAAATGCTCGATTGTTGCCGAGCGTTCGCCGCGTTGCGGTGCGTTCTCAGCCTTCTTCGAGGTATTGTCATTAGCCTGATGGAATGCGCTGACGATCGGTTCGAGGGTAATCGAGAGGCCGTCAACCACCGAAAAGAAATACCAGTCGAAAACGACCATCACTCCCAGTGAACCAACCACCAACATCGCGGCACCGGCCATGACTGATTCGAACCAATTTGCTTGTTTTCTTTTTTTGCCGACCTGGCGCCTGTTCACCCGTTCATCATGGACTGTCCCGCGAAGGTATTGGTTTGCCATATGGTCCTAATAAAAGACGTCAGTTATCCATGAACTAGTGATTCCGGACGGACGCGGAAAAAGCCGGAACGAATGGCAGGAATGAGATGCTGAACGCGGCGAGGAAGGGGAGGGTGTGGGACTTCGCCTATCGTCAGACAAGTCGCCGCTACCGAAAACGCTCCCGGTGAACCCGATCACACCGACTTTGTCCGACGATGGGCGAAGTCGGACACACCAATACCCATTTCCGGCCCGCGTTCGGATTCTGTTTGCCCGCGCTAAGCAACCAATCTTCCGCGCTTGTTGGCAAAGGATTGAAGCGCCGCTGTCCAGACCTACCTTGAGTCCTATTCCAATGTCTCTATGAAAACCAACAAAGTGCCTCGCGAGCGCAATCCGTTCCTCTTATCTGGTAAGCGGCGCTGGCGGCTGTTTCGTTGGATCTTTCGGCGCACCAGACGTGATGGTGCGGCAAATAATTTATTGAGTGAAGGAGCGAAGCCTGCCTAATTGTTTCGTAGTAAGACAAAGATGAAGCCACCTGTTAGCGAACGATCGAATCCGTGATCCGCTCTCCTCTGTTGCTATTGCTTGCTAACGCGCTGAGCAACGATTCGAGCGTCATCGAAAAGTCTTTCAATTTCGCCGTCGGAATTCCGCTTTCGGCACTCCTACTCATACTAGCGCTGCGCTCGAGCGGTGAGAATCGCGCCACGCGTCTCGGCTTCGCTCTGTGCGCTCTCACGTTTACGTTGAGCGCATGCATCGAGGAGATCGCTCTTTCCCTTGGTCAATCGGCTCAGTCGCTGATCGTGATTGTGGCAGGCGACTTTGCCTTCTGTGCGGCTGCGGCCTGGCCGGTGACGATCGTTGGACTCTGGGCGCAGGGCCCCTATCCATCTGCTTGGAGACGGCAGGTGGGCCGAGCGGTTTTGGCAGCGGCCAGTGGTAGCGCGGTTTTGCTGAGCTTCGCGCGCATCACCGGATTGCTTGGGTCGCTGGTCTACCACGTTCCGGCATTGGAGAATCCGCTGGAAGGGTTTGATCTCAATGCTTACAACGGATTGTTTTTTCTTTGGCTTGGGGCATTGGTCTTCTTACCTGGCCGCCTTCGTGGCCGGCTCTCATGGATATCGGTAACCGCTCTGTTGACCGGTATTGCCCTGGTAACCGCCCATTGCTTGGAAGAACACTTGACGAATTCGCCGGCCTGGCTGCACTCGGTGGTGGTCTTTACCAAACCATTCAGCCTCCTACTCATTGTTGCCGGCGGCCTGTTCGGCTTTTCTCGTTTTCGCTTTAGCGACATTTTTGCGCAGCAGGGTCTCCGTATCTTGTTGGGTGCCTTACTCGCTTTGGCTAGCTCATACCTCGCGCGCGGCATCTTTGGATCCCCGCTAAGTGAAAATGTCCACTCGCGCGGCTTGGCGGTACTCGGCTTTGCCGTAATCGTCTGGATCGGGATCCTTTGCTACGCGAAAATTACGATGCTGAGCGATTGGTTGGTTGATCGGCAAATTTTCCGTCAAGCCGATTATCAGCTTGCTCTCAAATCGTTCCGTGAGGCTATTGCAACCGAATCTGATCCAATCCGGATCTTCCATACCGGAGAAGAATTGATACGAAGCGCATTGCGGATCGCGGATGCCGCCATTTGCGCGAACGATACTCCAGAGATCGTATTGGCGGGTCCAGTCTGCTCGGAATCGGTCCGCGAATGGAAATTTCCAATTCAGAAAGGGGAAGAACCGGCTCCATTCTGCTTGGAGATCTCGCCCGGTCCTGGCCGCCATACTCTATTCAATGCGGAGATCGATTTCCTGCGCGAAGTTTGTCTAGCCATTGGGCGCCGCCTGGAGGCGACCGACCGGGAAAAAGAGAATATCGAAAGGGCCCGTCGCGAGGCACAGCTAGTTAAGCAACTGGTGGAAGCGGAGCTTCGAGCCCTGCGAGCTCAGATCAATCCGCATTTTCTGTTCAATTCATTAAATAGTGTCGCAGCGCTGATTGCGGCTGAGCCCCAAGCCGCTGAGGAAATGATAATCCGATTGGCCAAAATCTTTCGGCATGTGCTGACTTACCACGATCGTCCGTTCAGCTCGATCAATGAGGAGATCTCTTTTCTGGAGACCTATTTGGAAATCGAAAAGGTTCGATTCGGCGATCGG
>WNFI01332341.1_pt1 | contig 12317 bp, 10 predicted proteins | sample 5400471 | NCBI WGS metagenome assembly WNFI01 (sample SAMN13153348, study PRJNA577476) | soil metagenome | isolation source: 100 cm saprolite on Douglas fir-dominated hillslope | place: USA:California | collected 2013-09-17 | reverse complement strand
AAGTGGATACGCTCACCGGACCACTGCTCGGACGCGCAAAGAGCGCGACCTTCCGGACCGCCGACATCACGGGCCTCGACGTGCTGCTCCACGTGTCGACGGAGCTCGGTGCCGCCACCGGCGAGGACTTCTCCATGCCGCCGTGGGTCCTCTCGCTCGCCGCGAGCAACCGCCTTGGCGACAAGACAGGTGGAGGCTTCTACAAGAAGGTCGGAAAGAACATCACGACGCTGGACTGGAAGACCCAGGAGTACGGTCCTCAGCGCGAGGTGAAGGACGCAGCGATCGGGGCGCTTATGAGAGAGCCGCTCGCGAAGCGCCTGCCCGCCGCGGCGACGCTGCCTGGCAAGTACGGGGAGTTCGTGCGGAACTATCTCGTGCGGATGTCGCACTACGTTCTCGCGACGACGCCATCCATTGCATACGACATCGTGTCGGTGGACCGCGCCATCGAATGGGGCTTTGCGTGGGAGGCCGGACCATTTCAGCAGATGGACGCACTCGGACACGATTTTCTGCGTGCGGGATTCACACAGCTTGGGCTTGCCGAACCTCCATTGCTCGCGCTCGCGAAGGATGGCGCGTTCTATCACGAGTCGGAGAGTGGCCCGACGTATCTCGTGCACGAGGGGCCGAACGCGGGGACGTATGCGCCAATGATCCCAGTCCCGGGTCAGATCAGTCTCGAAACCGTTCGCCGGCGAAAGGGTGGTGTGGTGGAGTCGTCGCGCGATGCGGGCCTTCTCGACCTCGGCGACGGTGTGCTGCTCCTCGAGGCACGCAGCAAGATGAACACGATGGGCGAAGGCGTGCTCCGCATGCTGCGCACTGGCCTGGATCGTGTCGCAAGCGGAGGCTACGCAGGCCTCGTCATCGGCAACGACGATTCGCGGGCATTCAGCGCGGGAGCGGATCTCGGAGCGGTCGTCGCGATGGTGCAGGCCGCCGACTGGAAAGGGCTGGATGCGATGGTGCGTTATTTCCAGGAGGGAGCGCAGCTCGTAAGACGCGCTCCGTTTCCTGTGGTCGCCGCGCCATTCGGCCTCACACTTGGTGGCGGATGCGAGTACGCGCTGCACTGCGATCGCATTCAGGCACACGCCGAGCTGTACATGGGGCTCGTCGAAGCGGGCGTGGGACTCATTCCCGCTGGTGGCGGCACCAAGGAATTGCTCTTCCGCTTCACCGACGCGCTCGCGCCGTATGACGAGGCCGATCCATTCGAGGCGGTAAAGCGCGCCTTCAAGGTGATCGCCATGGCGACGACGAGCACCAGTGCGCTCGAGGCGCGGTCGCTCGGCTTCCTGCGTCCGGTGGCGGATCGCATCTCCATGAACCGCGATCGCCTCATTGCGGATGCGAAGGCGCGCGTGCTCGATCTCGCCCCGGACTACGTCGCACCCATCCCTCGCACGATCACCGCGCTCGGCAAAGACGCGCTGGGCAATTTGCTCTATGCGGGCTGGGCGATGCATGAGGGAGGCGCCATCACGGACCACGAGGTCCGCATCGCGCGCGAGCTGGCGTACGTGCTCTGTGGCGGCGACGGACCTCCGCGCACCGTGACGGAGCAGGACATTCTGGATCTCGAGCGCGAGGCGTTTCTCTCTCTCCTCGGTACGAAGGAAACGCAGGAGCGCATCGCGCACACGCTGAAAACCGGCAAGCCGCTTCGGAATTGACGAGGACACATGGCTGACAATGACGTCGTGATCGTATCGGCCGTCCGCTCGGCGGTTGGCCGAGGCAAGAAGGACGGTGCGCTGGCAACCACACATCCCGTCGAGCTCTCCGCGCTCGTCATGAAGGACGCCATTGCGCGTGCAGGCATCGACGCGTCCACCATCGACGACGTCGCGTGGGGCTGCGCGATGCCCGAGGCATCGCAGGGACTCAACGTCGCTCGATTGAGTGCGCTGCGTGCGGGCATTCCCGTCGAAGTACCGGCACAGACCATCAACCGCTTCTGCTCGTCGGGACTTCAGACCGTCGCCAATGGCGCCATGCAGATCATGAGCGGCATGGCGGACGTGGTGCTTGCCGGCGGCGTCGAGATGATGAGTCAGGTGCCGATGTCCGGCTATCATGCACGGCTGGACCCGAAAGCGATGGAGTCCTACATCGGCATGGGCTTCACCGCGGAACGGGTGGCCGAGCGGTGGAGGGTGAGCCGCGAGGATCAGGATGCGTGGGCGTTGCGCAGCCAGCAGCGCGCCACCGCCGCCCTGAAGAATGGAGCCTTCGCGTCGCAGATCGTTCCCGTGCCGGTGGAGCGAGTCACCTGGAACGGCACCGACAAGCACGTTGACTCGCTCGATTTCGTGCGCGACGAACTGCCGCGTGCGGAGACGACCGCGGAGGGACTTGCAAAGCTGCGGCCTGCGTTCAAGGAGAAGGGAACTGTGACGGCGGGTAACGCGAGCCCGTACTCCGACGGCGCCGCCGCACTCGTGTTGATGCGGCGCTCCGTGGCGGAGGCTGGTGGCATTCGTCCGCTTGCTCGCTTCGTGAGCTTCGCCGTGGCCGGCGTGGAGCCGGACGTCATGGGAGTCGGTCCGATCAAGGCCGTGCCCAAGGCGCTTGGGCGCGTAGGCATGTCGCTCAGCGACATCGATCTGATCGAGTTCAACGAGGCGTTCGCGGCACAGGTGCTCGCCGTGATGCGCGAGCTCGGCATGTCGGAGGAGAAGATCAACGTCAACGGTGGCGCGATTGCGCTCGGCGTGTTCGAGGTGTACCCGGCCGCGGCGTGACGGAGCGACGGGAGCGCGTCGCCCTCGGAGTCATCACGCTCATCGCGGCGCTCGCGCGGCTCGTTTCGCTCCGCCAGCCCATGCGGTTCGACGAGTCGGTCTCGTGGGCGTATTACGTGGGCCGACCATGGAGCACGGTCGTCGGCACATACCTTCAGCCGAACAACCACGTCCTCTATTCCCTGCTGGCAAAGCTCGCCGCCATGCCGGCAGGCTATGCGCCCTGGGCTCTGCGGCTGCCCGCGTTCGTCGCCGGTGTCGCCATCGTTCCGCTCGTATGGATGGTGGCGAGACGACTTACGGATCCATCCACTGCGTTGCTGGCGGCGGCGTTGGCCGCGGGATCGACGCCACTCGCGCTCTACTCGACGAACGCCCGCGGCTATTCGCTGCTGGTCGTGATCTTCCTCGCGATGCTGCTCATGGTGGACGAGCTGCGGCGTGACCCGTCGCCTACACGCTGGGCTCTCCTTGCGGTGCTCGGCGCGCTTGGACTCTACGACATTCCGGTGATGCTGTATCCGCTCGGGGTGGTGCTTACGTGGTATGTCCTCGGTGCGCTTCGTCTTCCTGGTGACGGTCGTCGACGCGCACTCGGCGAAATGTTCGTCGCGGTCGGCTTGACGCTTGCCGTGGCCGGTGTGTTGTATGCCCCGATCATCGCGAGCTCCGGCATCGCGCCGATCATCGGCAACAAGTTCGTGGCGTCCAGCACGTGGGAACAGTTCGCTGGCGAGCTGCCGAGGATGCTGCTTTCCACGCTGGCAACGTGGACGAGCCCTTTGCCAGTGTGGTCCACGCCGATTGTCGTACTCGTGGCGTGGATCGGCTATCGCGCGCGCGCTGACGGCGACCGACCACCCTTGGCTCCCGCCATCGCGACGTGGTGTCTTCTCCTGCTGCTCGCCATGCATCGTGCGCCATTTACCCGTGTGTGGCTCTTCCTGTTGCCGCTCTACCTCATTGCCGTGGCACGGGGACTCCGCCTGCTCGTCGAGCGATGGATGCAGCGAGGAGCCGCGATTCGGGAATGGGTGGCCGTCGGTGTCGCCATCGCTCTGGCGACGGGGCTGGTCGTCACTCGCGCCGTGGAGCAATCTGATGAAACAGGGGCTTTTCCTACGGCCCGCGAGGTAGCGGCGCTTCTTGGGCCGCGACTCGGCGAGACCGACCGTGTGCTTGCGCCGATTCCGGCGATTGGTCCGCTGCTCTACTACTTCCCGATGGCGGGGCTGGACTCGGCGGCGCTTACTCGTCCGGTGAAGTCTGGGGCTCGTGCGTTTCTGGTGCTCGATAGGCGCTATGGCCAGACGCTCACATGGGCATCGCAAAATGGTGTCACGCCACCGGGACAGTTTACCACGCCAGTTCTCATCGCCCGCTTCGGGGATGTCGATGTTTACGAGGCGAGCGCGCGCTGAGGGACGTTTCCACGCAGCCCACGCTAACGCCGACTGGTTCGGTCTTGACGCACCGGCCGTAAAGCCGTAAGTCCTAAGGCATCTCTCCTGGCGGAGGCTCGGCATGAAACGCCCATGGTGCGTTCTGCTGCTGGCGGTGACTGTCGGCGCATCGGATGCGATTGCGCAGGCCGAGGGTCGGGTGGGGCAGGTTCGGGGCAGCGTGGTGGATTCGCTCACGCGCTTTCCAATCTCGGGAGCGACGGTCGAGATCGGCGAGAGAGGCCTGCGTCAAACCACTGACTCCGGCGGACACTTCACGTTTGCCGCGTTGCCGCAGGGGCAGTACGTGATTCGCGCGCGGCATTTCGGCCACCTCGAGGCAGCCGACACGGTGCAGCTCCAGCCGGGCGATGTCGCCGAGCACGGGTTCGCAATGCGACGTGTGCCTGTTGCGCTTCAGGAGATGGTGATCTCCGGACGAAGGGTGACGTATCCGCCGTTCTTCGCGGACGCATACAAGCGGGCCGCGTCCGGGCGCGGGTCCTTCTTTACGCGTGAGGACATCCAGGAAATCAATCCGACGGATTATGAGCCACTTCTGAACAGAATTGCGGGCGTGAACGCGAACGATCGTGGCATCACTTTCCAGCGCTGCCAGTCCTTTCTGGAGGTCTTCGGCGACTCAGGCAACAAGAAGCCCGGCGCCAAGGTTCAGGTATACATTGACGGATATCGCGTCTCCGGAATCGACGGAGCAAAGGGTCTGCTCGACGCGCTTCGTTCGGTCAAACCGCAGGGCGTGCAGATCATGGAAGTCTACACCAGTACTTCCACCATTCCGGCGGAGTTCATGAGCGACGCATGCGCAGTCATCGCCATCTGGACGAAGCGGGGCACCTAGAGGGAGCGCGCTAGCGGACGTATGGAATGAGGGTGGGGAGCTGGTCGCCTTGCCGCTCTCTCGGCCCAAAGCGGTACCACGTCCGGTCGCCGAAGCGCGCGCGCAGGAGCTCATCGCGCTCACCCAGGTCGAGCACGTAGACAACGTCCCCGTTCACGTGTCCATTCTTGTCGATGGCATTGGCGGGAAAGAATGGCGCGTAAGAGGCTGAGCCAGCACTGTCGCGCTGCTCGTCCGCGACACATGCTGCCGGCAGCGGCGCGCTGGAATCGAACGAAAGGGCGCGTCGAATGAGACGGTCGCGACGTCCCGCGATGCGGGGTGGCGTCACCGCATACTCGGCGTCGATTGCGGTCCGCACTGCGCACGCTGGTGCTGACACCATGAGACGTGCTGCGTCTCCGCGGCTGAGGCCAAGCGACCACAGCGCATGAACATTCCGGGCCTCGGTGCCCTCGTTGACGAAGACGAGTGCGTGATGCAGGCCCGCTACTCGCGCGAGTGAATCGGGATCGACGCGCGACACTGGTGACGCGCGAAACGGCGCTCGCGCCGCAAGAACAACGATCGCGGGCAATACGGTGAAGAGAAAGCGAGGGCCGCGGAATTCTCCCGGATGCCAATACAGCGCATAGCTCACGAGCTGCGCGAAGAGAAGCGACAGCAGGAGATAGTCCCACTTGCTCGGATGTCTCAGAACCAGAAGGCCGGAGACGATGACGCCAATTGCCGGCAGCGGCCACTCGAACAGAAGCACGTCGAGCTGGAGCAGGTATTGCGACGCGAAGGTCAGCGCGCGCAGCGGTGTGTGGGCGGTACCATAGGGATCCAGGTGAAAGCCCAGACGGTGCGCCGCGCCAAAGAGGACCTCGTAGCCGAGGCGGAACGGTGCGCCTGTGGTTCTCTCATTGACGATGAGCAGGACCGCCACCGGCAGCGCGCCGCCGACGCATTGCACGATGAGTGAGCGGGCGCGTGCACTGCTGCCTCGTAGCTCGACGATCTGCATCACCGCGAACACGCCGATCACGAGTAGCGCATCGAGCGGCCGAATCGTGACTGCAAGACCAAGGGCAAGTCCGATCCACGCTGCCGCGAAGTATGCATCGCGAGTACGCTCCGCTCCGACCCAGACGGCAAGCTGCCACATCGCGATGCTGACGAGCCACGTGACGGGCACGTGATTCATGTAGCTCGCCCCCATGAACAGCGCGAAGGGGCTCAGGGCGAGCAACAGCGCCGCCGCGCGTCCGACTGCCTCGCCGTACGCGCGGCGCGCAAAGCCATAAACGGCGAACATGGTGAGTCCCAGCAGCGCGGGATTCAGAAGCCAGGCAGCTCGCAGGAGCACGCCGATCGCAAGAAAGGCTGGTCCGCCGACCGGGAACTGGGAATACCAGCGTCCACGGTCGATCATGTTGTCCATCCCGAAGAACTCGGGGTGCGGGTCGGGCGGAAGGGAGAGGCGGCCGCTCAGAAGGATCTTGGCGTGGAAGAGCTGCGCGACTTCGTCCGCGTTGTGCGGCTGCCGGCCGAAGCAGACGATCGCGAGCACCGCCGCCAGCGTGGTGGCGAGCACCGCGGTGGTCACGATGAACACACGCGACGGAATGCGCATGACGGCTGCGGAGCCTGCATCCCATGCGCGCTCGACGGCACTGGCTGCGCGGCGTGCCACGAGAAACAGCACGATCAGTAATCCGCCGCCGAACACGATCCAGAACGTCAGAGCGTGGCGGAACCATGGAATGGCCTGCCCGCTGCTCAGAACGTTCGCGAGCGGAAAGAGTCCGAACACGAACAACACGAGCGCGGCAGCCTTGGGGACGACTGCCGCGCGTGCGGACGAGGGCGTCGGATGCGCCACGTCAGGGAATCATGCGGTACTTCTCGACGCGCAGCTCGTCGCGGCCGGCGACACCGGCGCTCCCCTGTTTCATGAGCGCTTCGATCTCCGCCAGCTCGCGCGGTGCCTGCGAGATCCACTCCACGCCCTGGGTCGTGGCGATGTAATCGTCCTCGATGCGCACACCGATGTTCTTGTACGTGGCCACCGCGTCGTGCAACTTCGCCGCGAGCGTGCGGTTTCTCGGCGAGGCGGGAAGTTCGTCCAGCACGTGTTCGCGCACGTAGACGCCAGGCTCGATCGTGAACGCACTGCCGGGCTGGATCTTTCCGCCGTAGTAGAACTGGTCGGGGTCGTGGACCTCGAGCCCAATCCCGTGTCCGATGCCGTGCATGTAGTAGAGACTGAGCTGCGAGCACGCACGGACCTGCGGTGCTGGGACGCAGTCGTAAACGGCGTTCGGCGACTCGATGAGCCCGAGCTTTGTGAGTCCGACCGCGAGCATCGCGCTGGCGGAATCCGACATGAGGCGCGCGGCGTTACCGAGCGTCGCTTGACGTTCGGCCGCTTTCTGCGCGTCACGCACGAGCTGATAGATGGCCCGCTGCTCGTTCGTGAACACACCGCTGGCGGGAACCGTGCGAGTCACATCCGCGGCGTAGCCCTTGAACGAGGCGCCGACGTCCATCACCACGAGATCCATGGCACCGATGAAGCGGTCGTTCGCGTTATAATGGAGCGTCGTGGAATTAGGCCCCGAGCCGACGATCGACGAAAAGGACGGGCGGTCCGCGCCGTTGCGCCGGAAGGTGTATTCGATGAGCGCCTGGACTTCGAACTCGTTGTAGCCGGCCTTGATGCTCGGAATGGTCTCCTTGAGCGCGCGCACCGTGATGTCCACGGCATTGCGAATGAGCGTGATCTCGATGGCGCTCTTCTTCCCACGCAGTTGCTCCACCAGGTCGTTCAGCGGCTTCACCTTGAGCGACGGGTACTTGCGTCGCAGCCGATCGAAGATCTGCTCGTCCGGCGAGCGTGGCACGCTGACCGTGCTATCGTCATCCGTGCCGTGCGCGCCGACGTCGCCCGCAACGGAGAATGCCGCGCCTGTGCCCGCAAGCGAATCGAGGACGGGATACAGATCTGCCGAGCTGCGGCCGCGAATGCCCGTGAGCATGCCGATGCCGTCCACGCCGATGCGCGTTCCAGTCCACACCTCCCTCGTCGGCTGCTTCGGTAACACGAACATGGTCGCGGAGCGCACCGCGCCCTCCGACTTGATCATGACGAGCGCGGCATCGGGCTCCTTGAAACCCGTGGCGCGAAAAGGGCAAGAAGAAACAGGCGGCGGATCACGGTTCCTCCACGAAGATCGGCCGGCTCACGGAGCCAGCGTGCCGATGACATAAAGTATCAGGCCGACGAGACCGCCGACCAACGTGCCGTTGATCCGGATGAACTGCAGATCGCGTCCAATCTGGATCTCGATCTTTCGCGACGCATCCGTCGCATCCCACCCCTCGACGGTGCGGGCAATCAACTCCGCGACCTCCGGCCGGTATTCGTCCACGATGCTCAGTGCGAGTCGCTCGATGGCCGTGTCCACCTCCCGCAGGAATGCGTCGCTGGCGAGCGCCCGCGCCGCCATCGCCGCGAGCGCGCGCTCGAGGGGTTCCGGCGAGGGCGCATCGGGGCCCGAATATTTGGCGAGTGATTCCCGCGCGGCGCGGAGCAGCGCGTCGGAAACATCCGCCACGGCGGGATGCCCGAGGAGGCGTTCCTTGATCTCCTCGGCGCGCGCGATCGTCTCCGGCGAAGACTGCAGCTTCTCCACGAAGCTGGTGAGCGCCTGATCGAATTGCGCTCGCAGCGGGTGCTGGTCGTTCGTGGCGATCTCGTCGAGGGTGCGCTGAATCCCGGCAACGATCTTCTGATAGAGCTTGTCGTCGATCGCGTCCGGCACCCACCACGGGCTTTCCTCCGCGATGCGGACGCGAATGATCTCCCGGTTCTCATCCACGACCCGGCTCAGGAGACGCACGAGACGGTCGAGCAGCTCGTGATGCCGGTCGTCCGTCGTCGCCACGGAGACCAGCTCAGCCAACACAGGCGCGACCTGTGCCTTGCGGAGCTGGCCCACGAGCGTGGTGTGGACGGTGTCCTGGAGTTCCTCGATGGGCACCGATTCCACCGCGCGGGCAACTCCGCTCGCCACGGCGCGCGCCACGCGTCGCTGGTGCTGCGGCTCGGCGAGCCAGCGTGCGGCCCGTTCGCCGAGCGTGAGGCCGGCGAGCTGTCGCGTGATGACGTCGCGCGACAGAAAGTTATTTCCCACGAAATTGCCGAGGCTACGGCCGATCCGATCCTTGCGCTTGGCCACGATCGCCGTGTGCGGAATCGGCAGTCCCATCGGGTGGCGGAACAGCGCTGTGACCGCGAACCAATCTGCAATGCCGCCCACCAGCGCGGCCTCGGCGGTCGCGCGAATCAGGCCGAGCCAGAACGGTGCCGGCGTCGGCCGCAAATAGTGCGACAGCACGGACACGGCGACGAACAGCAGCGCAAAGCCGCCGAGCAGTGCGGTCGCGCGCGCGCGCATGGCCGCGTATTGTCGCGCCTTTTCGGTATCATCGCGAACGACGAGCATGGTATGAAAGCTACGATATGGGCAGGGGGACGCCGATACTCCCGTTCATGACGGACGCGTGCCCGCACAGGTTGCGGCGACGCGGCGCCGGACCGACATTTCCGCCACCATGCCCTCCCACGAGCCCCACGAACCGGGACGCGCACTCGTCTATGCGCCCGCCCTCCTCATGCTTGGCCTCGTGCTGTTCAGCGCCGTTCTGTTCAACCGCGCGGACGAGGGACGAACGGACCTCCGGCGCATCGAGAAAATCCGCATGACGACGATGCGCGCATTCTCGGAGCTTCAGGATGCTGAGACCGGCCAGCGCGGCTACCTGCTCACGGGACGTGAAGACTATCTCGCTCCGTATCTGGTGGAAAAGGATTCGGTAATGCTGCAACTGGACGAGCTGCGGCGCATGACCCGCGACGAGCCGGTGCAGCAGAATCTCCTGGCGCAGCTCTATCCGGTGGTGAATCGCCGCATGCGGCTTCTCGATTCCACCGTTGCCGAGCGCCGCGCGGGCGACGAGGCCGGTGCCCTGTCCATCGTGGGTTCTGGCCGCGGACAGGCGCTGATGGATAGCGCCCGAAAGATCTTCGGCCAGATGCGGCGTGCGGAGACGCGCATGCTGCTGCTCAGCGAGGACCGGGAGCGCAAGGACCAGCGGCGCCTCCAGTACGCGCTCATCATTGGCGTCGTGCTGTCGGCGATCATCTCGCTGCTCGTGAGCAACAAGCTCGCGAACGACGCGACGCGCCACTGGCTCATGTCCGCGGAGCTTCAATCGCGCGTGGACATGCTGAAGTCGCAATCGACCCAGCGGACGAGAACGTCCGGCGAAACACGCGGCGTATCAGGCGAAACCGCCGTAAACCGCGATTCATGACGCTTGGGCGGTTCACCGTACACCGTTTCGACCATGCCAGAAGCCGCCGCTGACGCTCTCGAGCATCTGCGCAGCGTCGATCCGATTCTCGGCGCGTTGATCGACCGCGTCGGACCGTACCGGCTCGAGCAACGCCGTGCGGGGACGCATTACGACGCGCTGGTCCGCTCCATCGTATTTCAACAACTGTCCGGCAAGGCGGCGAGCACGATTCACCGGCGCTTCTGCGAGCTCTATCCGCGCAACCGTCCCACTGCGGAGCTGGTGTTGAAGACGGAAGAGGGGCGGCTGCGCGCGGCCGGACTCTCCCGGCAGAAGATCGCTTACCTGAGCGACCTCTCGGCACGCGTCGCCGATGGATCGCTGCCGCTGGCACACCTCGGCCGGTTGAGCGACGACGACGTCATCGCGCACCTGGTGAAAGTGAAGGGCATCGGGCGCTGGACGGTGCAGATGTTCCTCATGTTCCGGCTGGGCCGTCCTGATGTGCTGCCGGAACTGGACCTCGGAGTTCAGACGGCTATCCAGCGCGCGTACGGTTTACGCAAGCGGCCGACGCCGAAGGACGTGCTCAAGCGGGGCGCGAAGTGGCGGCCGTATGCGTCGGTCGCAAGCTGGTATCTCTGGCGGTCGCTGGAGAGCAAGTGAAGGCGTTTACCGTTTACCGTTCGCCGTTTTTCTGAGATACCGCGCCACCGCTCGGAGATCATCCTCTATTGCCCCGAGCGTCGCCTCACGGTTCTCCGGTGGCGCCCGCAAGGCCGCGCTCGGATGCATGGTGATGAATCCGGCGTCCGCATGCTCCGTGGTGATCGCGCGCCCGCGTTCCTTCGTCACACGAGCCTGAGGGCCGAACAGCGCCTTTGCCGCTGTCGCGCCGAGGGCGAGGATGACGCGCGGCTTCACCGCGCTGATCTCGGCCTCGAGCCACGGGTGACACGCGCGAATCTCCGAGCCGTTCGGCGTCTTGTGGATCCGCCGTTTGCCCCGCGCGTCCGGCGTCCACTTGAAGTGCTTCACCGCGTTCGTGACGTACGTCTTCTCGCGGTCGATGCCGGCGCGTTCGAGCATGCCATCCAGGAGCCGGCCGGCGGGACCTACGAACGGGTGTCCCTGACGGTCTTCCTGGTCGCCAGGCTGCTCACCGACGATCATCACCTCGGCCGTAGACGCGCCCTCGCCGAACACGGTTTGCGTACCGATGCTCCAGAGAAGGCACCCCCGGCAGCCGGCAGCCGCGCTGCGCAACGCCGGGAGCGTGCGCCGAGTGGGCAGGAAGTCAGCGGCGCTTCTGGCGGTTGCGGTCGCTGTTCTTCGTCGCTTCGTCGTGCTGCTCGCGGTCCTCGCTGAGGCGATGCTTGCCGGTGCGGTGCGTGGCGATGACGTTGTCCGCGTCGGTGCGTGGCGAGGTGTGGATCTGCTCCTGGAATCGCTGGTGCGTACGCTCGCCATGCTGTCCTTCCGCGTGACGCTGAGGTCCCTTCTGCCTGCCGGTGTGCTCGCGCATCTGTCACTCCTGCGGCCGCTTGATGCGGAAACGTCTGGCAATCGGCGGGCCATGCCCTGCGTCGCGCCGGGCGCCTCCGTAGCTTCCGGCTAACGCGGACACGAGCACAGACCAATGACCAGACTGCTGAACTATTTCTTCAAGGGCATCGTATTTCTCGCACCGATCGTTTTCACGGGCTACGTGTGCGTGCGGATCTTCCTGGTGATCGACGGCTGGCTCGGCATACCAATCCCGGGTGTCGGATTCGCCATCACGGTAGTGCTCATCACGCTGTTCGGCTTCCTGGCGCAGAGCATCCTGACGCGTGGTGCGCTGAGCCTCGTCGAGCGCGTGCTCGAGCGGCTGCCCTTCGTCCGCCTGCTGTACTCGTCCACGCGCGACCTGCT
>WNFI01467827.1_pt1 | contig 12318 bp, 11 predicted proteins | sample 5400471 | NCBI WGS metagenome assembly WNFI01 (sample SAMN13153348, study PRJNA577476) | soil metagenome | isolation source: 100 cm saprolite on Douglas fir-dominated hillslope | place: USA:California | collected 2013-09-17 | reverse complement strand
CTGGCATACAACACCGCCCGGCCTGTGTTGATCACTGGCCCAACGCCGTCCCGTGTCACCCCATTTTGTACCGCTGCCGCCAGATCGCCGCCCTGTGCGCCTAGGCCCGGTATAAGGAAGGGGAGATATGACGCCCAGACTCTTACCTGTGCAAGTTCATCAGGCTGCGTGGCCCCAACGACCAATCCCAACTGGTGAGGGTATGTCTCGCCAAGTGTGATCGCCTCCTGGGTTACGCGCCGATAGAGCGGAGATTCTGAATCGGGCCATGCCTGGAATTCATTACCCTGCGTGTTGCTCGTGCGGCATAACACAAAAGCCAGTTTCTCCGACGGTTTTATGAAGGGTACGATTGCCTCAGTGCCAACATACGGGCTGACCGTCACCGCATCAACCTGCAAATGACTGTAGGCGAAATCGGCGTAATGTTCGGCAGTGTTGCCAATATCGCCGAATTTGGCGTCGAGGATCGTCGGTATTTCAGGCGGCACATGCGCAATAACTTGCCGCAAAACGTCAATCCCAACTGCGCCGTGCGCCAGAAAGAAGGCAAGATTTGCTTTGTATGCTGACACAACATCAGCGGTAGTGTCGACAATGGCGTTGCAGAAATCAAGCATATCACTGCCGCTTTGACCAAGCGTAGGCGGCATTTTGGTCACGTCAGGATCGAGTCCGACGCAGACGTAGGAACGATTGGCAACCTGCGCTGCCCTCAACTTTTCGATAAATGTCATCACAACCTGCTAGATGCCAGCGTTTTTCCTGGCAATAATGTGAAATAGATGCCAATGCTTGGGTGTTTTGTCAGCGGTGGTGCCATCCAACTCGACCTCCTGAAGCTCGATGAGTTCCAGATCGCGGAGCAATTCGTGTACCTGTTCAACCGTTAGGAATGTCATGCCCACGTCCGGTTTGTTCCACTCATCGTGGATGCCAAAGAACTGCCCCGTAAAGATGCCGCCCGGTCTTAACGCCCGTTTGAGCTTCGCCAGCACTTCATTGAACGTTTGTTTGGGATTGAATGGTAAAGCGTACTGGGCATTGATGATGTCGTATGTTTCAAAGGTAAAATCTGCAAAGGCGCTTTGCACGAGCGTCAGGTTTTGCTGTGGCAGTCCTTCCAGAATAGCGATTGAGCTTCTTTCCCGATCCACGGCGGTTACGTGGAAACCCTGTTCAAGCAGAAAGACTGTATCTCGTCCGGCTCCAGCACCCAGATCGAGCGCATCGTCTTTATGATCGAGCAGGGCGACGGCTTTTTGCAGCAAGGGCCAGGGTGGTGAATCCTTCGTTATCTGATAAAACTTGTCCCATGACGATGTAGGGATAATTTCCGGCATCTCGCATTATCTCGCGCTAAGCGTGTTCACCCAGTACCAGGGCGAGCGCCGCCATCCGAACATACAATCCATTTTGTGCCTGCCGGAAGTAGGCGGCGTTCTCGAAATCATCCACATCCGGCGTAATTTCATCGACACGCGGTAAGGGATGCAGCAGAGTCACGTTGGGATGGCGGCGCATGAAGGCGGCATCTATGATGAAGCTGTCTTTGAGTGTTTCATACTCTTCCGTATGGGTGAAGCGTTCCTTCTGGATGCGGGTCATGTAGACAATATCGGCATTGACAGCAGCTTCTTCAAGATTACTTGTTTCCTCGATGTGTGTACCATTTGCCGTTAATTCGGCAACCGTCTCGAAAGGCATCCGCAATGAGTCGGGCGATACCAGGGTGATATTAACGTCCCACAGGCACAGCGCCTGCAACAGCGAGTGAACAGTGCGCCCATGCTTGAGATCGCCAACCAGAGTTACGTTAAGGCCATCCAGTGCGCCGCGTTCTTTGCGGATGGTATACAGATCGAGCAGCGCCTGAGTGGGATGTTCGCCTGCACCATCACCCGCGTTGATGACCGGAACTCCGGCAGGCTGAGCGTAATGGGCCGCCTCGCGGGCCGAGCCAATTGCAGGATGACGCTGCACAATCACATCGGCATAGCCAGTGATGATCCGAATGGTGTCAGCAATCGTTTCGCCTTTGACCGCCGACGAAGTATGTCGTCCATCAGGGGTGCTGATTACCGCGCCGCCCAAACGATGCATGGCGGATTCAAATGATAGGCGAGTGCGTGTACTCGCTTCAAAGAACAATGTTGCCAGGACGCTCCCTGCGAGGGTTCGGAGCCGCCCACCATGCCCAAGCTGCTCTTCAAAGCGCTCGGCCTCTCGAAGGATAAGCTCCACCTCCGCCCGGTTCAAATCGCGTATGCTGATAATGTTGCGCCCGGTCAAATCTGTGTTGGCTGCCGGATTCTCGCTCACGTCGGTTACGTTTACCTGTATCTGCACTAGCCACTCCCTTACAAAAAAAAAGCCTTTGGAAAACTCCAAAGGCTTTTCGATCATCTGGTCAATTGTCCGTAATGCCGGGAAAGAATTCGGGTGCGGTGATATTTAAAGAACCTTGTGTTCATCACGCCTTACATCTCCCCAGATTTTACCTAAACTTTCGGAATTTTAACACGGATTTAAACGAAGTCAAGCATTTTGTCACATCTGCCAAATCGCCTAGTGTGGCAATGTGGCCCAACGCCCAAATAGATAAAGACCTGCTATTAGGGCAGCGCCAAGCGCAAATCCACGCGATTTTGGCGTTTTCGTCATACCAACCACGATCAGCGGAAACACCATCATGACAACACGCAGGATGAACGCTCCGAAGTTGTTGAGCGCAAAGACCTGAATCTTTTCCATCAACGCAGCCATGACTCCACCCGCCAAAAGGAGCGTGATAAGAAAAGGGCTGTTTTCCTTTTGCATGAACAGTGTGATCAGGCACAGTACAATCACAATATAAATCGCAAATCCCCAGATATCAGTGGGTTTTAGCTTATCCAGAATATTACTCACAGTGGGGTTGTTCATCGATAAATTCTCCTGAGCGGGATTACGAGATAGCGCCCATTTTAGCAGGAATTAGAGACAGTGCATAAAGGGACTCAGGCGAAACTGCGAAACGTCTCCGAGAGTAGATCGGGGGTGAGTTCGCGGACGCGAAACAGTTTGTCCAGTCTGGCGTCCAGGCTGGTGCTATCGGCGGAGGGGCCGCAGAGTACACCGAATATTTTCTGTACGCGAGGCCGTAGCGCCGCCAGCGCCGGGTCCCAATCGTCCGTGGGTTCACCATCTGTAAAGATATAAATCAGCGTCGGATCATGGTCTGGCATTGTCGCCCCAAGCAGCCGGAATGCGCCGCCCAATGCCGAGGAACCAGCCGCATCTAACGAAGGCATCTCAAATTCGTTCACATCTGCCAACTTGGTGATCGAATGGGCCGCGCTTTCATAGGCAATCAGGCCAACCTGTACAGGTCGCTGGCTGCGGGCGATAAACGTGGCACACAGGAGATGCAAACCCTGTTTGAGTGCTTCAATGGGTGCGCCAACCATTGAAGCGGACGTATCTAACAGCGCATAAACATGAATTGGCTCAGCCGACACTGCTGACCTCTATCTCGAATTCGCGGCCTGAGCCAATCAATACAATGGCCCGTGGATCGCGCAGGTCATTGATCGGTTTGACGCGCTTGACTTCGAGTGTGGACGTTTGCTGCGGTTCTAATGACAGTTCTGCGGGTGTAACGCCGAGCCAGCCTGCCCCGCTGACCTGTAGGACACTGGTGCGTTTGCCGACATTTTGCACTGTGATTGTGTGAACCTCGTCGTCGGTAAGCGAAAGTTTATCGGGCATGATGCTGAGCATGGGCCATGTCTCATTGACCAGCATCAGCACGCGAACTGGCATCTGTCGCTCGCGATCCGTAACCAGCAGCGCACGATCCTCTACAATCAACCCCGGCGTAAGCTGCCGGGCGGCATCGGTCACGCTGACACTAAATTCAACAATATTTGCGCCCGGTACTGTCAGATCGAATTGTGAGTTCTGGCCTTTCACGCTGAGCCACGGAACGCAAATTTCAATTCTGGCGGAAGCGACGGCTGGTCCGGCATTTACCAGTCTCAGGGTCTGCGAGGGCAGCGTGGAATCAATTTGTCCAAAATTCAAGGTCGGCGTTTCAAGATAAAGCTCCGAGATGGGATCGCGAAGATCGATCTGCACGGCCACATTGACGGGTTCCCGCCCACCTGTGATGGAGAGTGCTGCATCCCACTGGTTCAAGCCCGTGTTGAGCCGATCCAGCGCCTGACCAGTCAGGGTAACAAAGAGGTCAACGCTTGTACCGGGTTCGCAGACAAAAACGCTGTCAGGTACGTTCAAACCGGGCGTATTGGCGATGACTGTTCCACGCCAGCGAGCCGGGCCGTTATTATGGATACGCAGCAATCCTTCGGGCGGAGAGTCACCCCGGACAAATGGTGCAAAATTGACGGTATGCGCGACCAAAAACGGTGGAAGCTCCACAACGGTCAACTGGACGCCGACGGATGCCACCTCCTCTTGACCTTCCAGCCGAATCTCGTCGATCACGATAGGCGTGTCGAGCGCCAGATCGGCGGGGATGTCGAGTAGGTGAACCTCTAACTCAATGGTTGCACCGGGAGCAAGCGCGTTTTCATCGTTGAACGTATCAGGGCGGAGACGGACCCAACCATTCACGGCACGCACGGTCCCAGTCCACGGCGCTGCACCATCATTGCGCACTTCCAATACCGCATCGGGCAAAGGTGCATTGCGTTCAACTTGATCAAAAGCTACCTGTGCCACCAGCGGCATGATATGACCGCGCGCCGGTACGACTTCCAGTTTTGTGGGGACAGCGATCTCACCGTCGGGCGTTTCAACCATGATGGCCCCGGGCAGTGCATAAGTACCCACAGGCAGGTTTTCCCATACAGGCGCAAGCTGAAACTGTACAACCGTCTCGGACCACGGGCCGCAGGATACTGGCATGGGCGTGACAACCTGTAGCCAGGGGACCGTGGGCCTGACGTTGCCCGTCCAGGTTGCCCGTCCCAGGTTGCCAATCCGCAGGTTAAGTACCTGTTCCACGGGCCATTGCCACTCTACAATCCCGGCATCGAGCGGCTCAATGCGCAACGCAACATCGGGCCGCCGAATGTTTACGGAAGCATCAATGCTGAGTGCCTGGTTGGAGCCGACGACGAGCACGCCACCCACCATATCATGCGGGCCATTCGGCATTTCGAGCGCCTGACTGTTCAACTGAATCGTCCACTCGTTGCTGCGCGATGGTGGAATCCGAAAATCGCCTTCGGGCAGTACATCCAGCCAGGGAACAGTGGTAATGACACGACCTTTCCACGCGGTTTTGCCGTTCTTCACGGTTAGCGTCACAGGCTCTGGAAAGGCATCGTCAAAATCTGGAAATATGACGATAGGCGGCTCAACGCTTACCGAGGGCGGATCGGCAGGCTGTACGGACAGTGATACGCTGCCAATTTTGATCGTATCTTTTTCTTTTAGAAGAAGGCGGACACGCTGTGGGACTGTCTCGCCATTGAGCGTGACCGGCGAGGTCGGCGCTTCAGGCTGATAAAGAAAGACATAACCTGTGGACTCACGCCCGATAAAACCGTAATGGCCCGACAAAGATGCGCCTTCTAATCGTGAAAGCTGTAATCCATCCAGCATCAGCCCACGCGGGCCTGGGTAGAGTCGAGTCTTGCGGCTGGCAAGGCAAAATGCCTGTCCGGGCGGCGCTGCCTCCGCGACCATGCCGGACAGCCATAAATAGCGCGTTGTCTGGCCCTCACGCAGCATCAACTCACCCAGCAGGACTTCCCCACGCTGTAAGGTATTGCCGTCGAGCGTTAACCACACGGTGTGGGTTCCAGCGGTTTCGAGCAAGGTTGGCGCGACCTGCGCACCGTACAGGCCCGTAACGGCAACTTCAGTCCGGTCAGTAATTTCAAGGGCAATCGGCAAGGTCAGGGTTGAGCCAGGTATCAGGCTGCCCAGACTGATCAGCGCGTCCAATGCTTTTGACTCCCCGCCAATAGGGGCACAACCTGCATCATGAATAACAAGTGGTCCGTCCTTATCAACGGTGCGTTCAAGCAGAAGTTTTTCTATTTTAACGCCGGGAGTGCGCACATAGATTACGGGGCCACCGTGCCGCCAGACCACAGTTTTGCGGTCCTGCCCACGCAGCGTGACCGGTATCTCAATGACAAGCGGCCCGCGATATTCCCCAGGCGCAAGCTCAATCGTATCACCTGGAGTCGCTACGCGCAGCGCCTTGCGCAGTTCCGCCAGTGATGCGACTTGCATTTGAGTTCACTTCTCCCACCAGATCATACATTAGCGATTTTAACCGCTTTTAGGAAGCAGTCGCAAAACGCCGCGCTTTTGTGAGAAACAGGCTCATTCAAGGATGCGCACTCAATGTATATATTATTGAAATCTGTACTGCAACAATTCTGTGATAGATGTGTAACTTTAACTTTTCTTTAATGTCCCTACAATGAGACAAGACGAAATGTAGCAGCGGTTAATTATGTGGTTGTGTAGATTCCTGTCGGTATGTATGAGGATGAGGTAGGAATTCTAATGATAGACTACGACATCAGGTACGACTTAGCAGACCAACGCCGGGAATATCTCCAAATTTTACTTTATGTCACTGCATTCCTTGCTGTGCTGACTTTCGCGATTACCACTGTAGCAAGCATTAATATCACTGCCGTCTGGTTCTGCCTGGGTCCTACCCTCATCATTACCCATATTTTTCTAAAGCGCGGCAGTGTAACACTGGCAGCGTGGGTGTTCCTGATCGGGCTGACGGTGGCCTTTGCAATAGCAATGCTTCAGACCGGAGTGAGCATGGCTCTTTATCTTGCCATGCTCGTGCCGTTAGTCATTTCCACACTCATAGTAGCCCATGAAAGCGTGCTCTGGCTGGCAGGGCTAAACGTAATCCTAATATATGCCATCGCGTTCTGGCACACTGATTGGCACACTGCCATTGGTCTAACGGCGGCACCTGCGGTGTTCAGCTTTATTTTAGGCGAAGTCCTGTACGTCAAAGACATCAACGTCCTTGACATGGTTCACTGGGCGACGGATATCCAGACAAAAGCTAACAAACGTGCCGAAATGTATTACGAGCAGAAAGAACAATTAAGCGATGCGCTGCTCCAGCTTACCCATGCAAAATCCACCCTGGAGCTATTAAATGTCAAGCTGGCGGAAGCGCAGCACAAGACTGAAGAAGCCAGCCGTGCCAAGTCCGTCTTTCTGTCCAACATGAGCCATGAACTCCGCACCCCTTTGAACGTAATCATTGGCTACAGCAGTACGATGCTGGATATGCCAGCCATGTATAATGAGATTACACTGCCCGGCAACTATCGGGCTGACGTTCAACTCGTGAAAGACAATGGCTATTATCTCCTCGGTCTCATCAATGACATTCTGGACCTGAGCAAAATCGAAGCAGGCAAGTTGGAGCTGCATTGTACGGTCGTTGATCTCCCGGACATGTTCCGGGGCATCATAGCAACGTCGATTGGACTGGCTAAGGAGAAACCTGTCCAGGTCCGTCCAGGTTTTCCAGACAGCCTTCCGCGTGTTTGGGCCGATCCCATCCGCGTGAGACAGATCATTCTCAATCTCATGTCCAACGCCATTAAGTTTACGCCAACCGGCAGCGTAACGCTCCAGGCCACGGTGGAGGAGCGTTTTATCCACATTTCGGTTATTGACACAGGAATTGGTATCCCCGAAAAGGCTCTGTCCAATATCTTTGATCGGTTTGAGCAGGCCGAACGGGACACGGACAAACATTATGGCGGTACGGGGCTGGGCCTGGACATCAGCAAGCAGTTAGCGCACATGCACGGAAGTGACCTGATGGTTCAGAGCAAAGAGGGTCAGGGCAGCACGTTCTCCTTTACCCTGCCATTTGCAAGCGAGGAACAAATCGCGGACATGGAGTCACCGGACGGTCAATCCAGTGAAACAAGCCATTCTGTGCGCGAACTCGTGCCGGATGAAAGCGGTCTGGCTGCAACAGTGCTGCTGGTCGAAGACGAATCAAGCCTGCGCGAAATGCTGCGACGCACACTGGAAAGTGTTGGTCACGTGGTTGTTGATATTCAGGACGGCGCACGGGTTCTGGAAATGGCCGTCGGACTGTTACCCGAACTGATCATCCTTGATATTCGTCTGCCAAATATTGATGGCTGGGAAATCCTGGAAAGCCTCAAGCAAAATCCTGAAACCGCACCGATCCCAATCATTGTCTGTACCGCGAGTGATGACGAACAGCGGGCAATCGGCCTGGGCGCAAATTTGTATGTACGCAAACCTTTCTCATCCGATGAAATCCTAACGTGCGTTCAAGAAATGCTCGCACAGTCAATCCAAACAGATAAAGGAATCATGTGATGCGCATCGTGTACATCGAAGACGAATCTGCTGACGCTCAACTGGTGGAACGCTATGCGAACCTGATGAATCACGCGCTGGTCGTTACGGATAGCATTCAAAAGGCGAAAGCAGCGATCAAAGATGCGCCAGACCTTATCCTCGTGGACATGTCTATCCACCAATCCAGAATCGGATACGACTTCGTGCGTGAAATCCGTACACAGGGATTCACCAAGCCGATTGTCGCAGTCACAGGTTTGACATTAGCACCCGACGTTGAACGATGCTATGAAGTGGGTTGCGATGAGGTATTGACCAAGCCATATACCATCAACCAACTGGCGGAATTATTCTCGCGATACGAGGTGCAGAGCAACCGGGCGTAAAAGGTGATACGTAGCTCAAGGCAATCTTTACTAGCCACCAACGCGAAATTCGTGGAAAGTTCAGAGGTAAAATATTATGGGATACGTTCTGCTCGTAGAAGATAATCAAGGTAACGCCGACATGGTTATCCGTTTGCTGCAATCAGCTAATATCGAGGTGCGGCATTCACTACGTGGGCTGGAAGGTGCGCAACTGGCCCGTAAAGACCGTCCTGACTTAATTTTGATGGACTTTAATCTGCCCGATATTGATGGCCGCACGCTGGTCTTGCAGTTGAAGAAACAGCTTGGGGGTCCGACTGCACCCCCTATCGTCGCCCTCACGGCCCGGACGGGCGATCATGAAATGCGCCTGGCGGCAAAGTTTGGCTGCACAGCCTTTGTCAATAAGCCTTTCGTGCCCGATGAGTTACTTGTTTTGATAAAAAACCTCGTTCCAAGTTTTTGCGAATAGGTAATCCGGCAGCAGCTTGTTGCTGCCGGATTACCTAAAGTCGCTGCATTGCCACCAGCGCCAACCGCGCCGATTGCCCTGTACTGAGAATAAGCTGCTGCCCATGTTCGAGTGGGAGCGTTCCCTCAATATCCACCTGCCAGACACGACCATTTGACGCAACCCGTAGATCGGGAATAGCAAGATTTTGAAGCACCCACTTCCTGTCTTTGTAATGGAACTCCGCCATAGGCGCACGATCTCCGGGCCGCGAGGCGGAATATCCCGTCTGCACATGCCAGCGGTGTAACGTCCGGTTTTGCCAGCCCACCACTCTGCCACGTCCCGGCTGAAGAAGCGCATCGCTCCACTGCGCCGCCAATGGACGCTGACCGGGATTCCGCAAGCCCGCGGTAAAAGCCCGCCTCAATAGCCCTTCAACCTCGTCACCGAGCAGCCACGCCCCCCGAAACGGATCGGACGGGCGGTTGGATCGGTCATCGGGGTCTTCGATGTAAAGCGCTCGTTGACCAAGCGCCAGCAGGTCATCTTTTTCGGCATCGGCGTCATATTGCTTGGGTCCCTTGAGCGGATGGCGCATGAGCAGCAACTGATAAATGAGCACGGCCAGCGAGTGGAGGTCCGTCTCAATGGTGGGTTTAGCGCCACTGCTGGGATTCGCGCGGCCCATCACGATTTCAGGAGCCATATAGTCGCCAGTACCGAGCATTTCAGGGGGAAGCACCCCCGGTACAACCAGGCTGTCCAGATCGATCAGAACAACGTGCTGGTTGGCGACATGTGCCAGAAAGTTATCGCCCGAAAAGTCGGAATGGCACAACCCGTTGCTATGTAGCTGCCATGCGATACGTGCCATGTTAACGGCGACAATGACCCGATCCAGCCAATTACCCTTGACGTCAGGTTGCAGGCGTTTGAAGGAGCGCGGTCCAATCCACCATGTCAGCGGCTTATGCTCAATTTGCTGGTTGAGGATCGTGCCGAGTGACGTTGTAGTCACCGATAATCTTGTTTAGAGCGGCGATTCGCGCTGTGCCTGCATCGTGGTACAGCTTGATGACCGAGCGTTTATCCCGTGAGAGATGCAGCATTCCCTGCCCACCGCTGGCGAAGGGATCATCGTCATACTGTTCGGTTGTGCCGTCCCGGAGTGTTACTAGCATAAGAGGTTATCTATCACTTCAAGAAGATGGTGTCATTATGGAAAGCAGTGCGTAGACTGTCAAGGTTTCCATACTTTTCAGGGCTAGTTTCTTTCTTTTGATAACATCTGCTCTACTTCCGCACGCGACGGCATCGAAGGTTGAGCGCCTTGCCGGGTCACAGAGATAGCAGCGGTTGCCGCTCCCCAACGTACGCCTTCAGCGAGAGAGCGACCTTCAGCGAGTGCCGCTGCCAATCCACCATTGAAAGCGTCTCCGGCAGCTACCGTATCAATGGCGTTGACCTTGAAAGCGGGCACAAATTGGCCGCCTGCGGGATTTGCCCAGTACACACCCCTACTGCCCATCTTGATTATTGCGCAGCCAACGCCGCGTTCAAGCAGCATCTTCGCCGCGCGTTCGGCATCGGTTTCGGAGAAAATCGGGAAGCCAATCAATGCGGCTGCTTCATTTTCATTCGGCGTTATGATATCGACGAGTGAAAAGATTTCGGGCGGAAGCGGGCGTACAGGCGCGGGATCGAGGATTACCTTCACCCCGGCTTGCCGTGCAAGCTGCATTGCGGACGTTACGATTTCCAATGGCACTTCGAGTTGGAGCATGAGCACGCGCGTCGTTGGCAAAACTTTTTCCAGTCGGGCAATGTCTTCCGAATTGAGCAACCCATTCGCGCCGGGGACGGCAATAATATTGTTTTCGGCGTTGTCATCAACGGAGATGATGGCGACACCGGATGAAATCCCGCGATGTGTAAAAACGTTGGCGGTATCGACACCATAACCCGCAAGGCTGTTCCGCAGGGTATCGCCAAATGTATCATCGCCCACACGACCAATTAGATGAGTAGATACGCCCAGCCGGGCAACAGCAACGGCCTGATTCGCGCCTTTGCCACCCGGAATCGTCGAAAACGACTGTCCGATCAATGTCTCACCGGGGAGCGGCAGACGGCTTACGCGGGTCACGAGGTCCATATTGATACTGCCCAAAACGGTAACAGTCATTGAGGCTCCCTGCTAATTGATATAACCAGCGGTATGGCTCTTGCTTGTGTTTATTGTAATACCAGCCGTGAACAATGGGAGCAGATCATGGTAAACACAACCAAACGGACCGAACCGGATAATCCATCTGAACATGATGAACGTGACAAGGTACAGGGCACGGACGAATCGCAGTCACATATGGGCGCGGAGGAAAGCAAAGTCGAGCCGACCAACAAACCTCCGACACAGGAACTTGCCGAAATGACGAGTAAACCGGGGCAAGCGTCGTCACCACAGGATGGCGATTATTCGCCTGCCGACGAGATCACACCCGGCTGAGCAACGCGTTCATTGCGGTTTAGCCAGGGGACCAGCAGGCTCCACAAAATCAACGGAACCAGACTGGCGATGCCGGAACCAATGGCAACGGCCCGTACATCGGGGTTCTGTGCCTGATAAGTCAACTGCCCCGTACTCAGCATTCGTACCGCTGTGTCGATGTGAATACCTGCCCCATGCCCAACCCGATCAATGACCAGCCCGGTCACGATCACACTAAAGACGGTTGCAAGCTGAAATCCGGCTTGATCGAGGGCAAAGACACGGCCCAAAAACTCGTCTGGGATGGTCTTTTGCAAGATCACCGAACTATACGTCCAATAGATGGAGCTACCCATTGCTTTGACCAAGATAGCAAGCGATGCCAGCCCCAGAAGCGGTGCGATGCCAAACAACAGCCATCCAAGTGAGAGGCAGGCATAGCCCACGATGATCAGCACCCTCATGCGTGGGACGGACTCGTCATTGAACCGATTGAGCAGCACCGGCCCAAGAATTGCTCCGATGCCGAACGTCGAATACAGGATACCGAGTGAGCCAGTCCCGTTTTGACCAACCACAAACAACTGTGTTGCGTAAATTACCATCAAGAGGTCGGCGTTACCAATGTTGCCTCCCAACTTGACCAGCAAGGTTGC
>WNFI01467096.1_pt2 | contig 12318 bp, 18 predicted proteins | sample 5400471 | NCBI WGS metagenome assembly WNFI01 (sample SAMN13153348, study PRJNA577476) | soil metagenome | isolation source: 100 cm saprolite on Douglas fir-dominated hillslope | place: USA:California | collected 2013-09-17 | reverse complement strand
CTCAGGACATTCTTTTCAAGAAACCTGACGCATAACCTAAAGAGGACTCAAGAGGCACTCCGATAGCGAACTTGAATCGCTTTAGAGACATGAAAACAAGGATAAAATTCTGGAAGACATCGCTAACATGCTGGTAGGTGAAAATAGACTCGGAGATGGGTGTGTCGGTAAGCCCAAGTAGTAACAAATGATACCTATGTGAAGCAAGTGAATCACCATGTCACCACCTTGGCGGGGTCAACCAAATGCGGGAGGCCACCATTTGTGGTCTCCCTTCAGATATTTGTCCTTGCGAAAGGGGGGGACCGCTGGTTTGCGTAGGTTGTCAGCGGAGTCAAAATTCTAGAAAGTCACTCACACTATTGAGTCGGTTCCCGCGGAGCACACGTGGGGGACAGCCCTGAATTTACCCATGCTCTCTAGAGGTGGAAGTTAGATATAGAAGAGCAAGTTTGACCGTTGACAAACCTTGGTTGGCGTGGGTATTACTAATCCATTGCCCACCGTGACAAACACCATTGTTTTTTGGGGCACCAGTGTTGGCTGGACAGCCTGCTGCTGTTGCTGCGGCGACATGTCCTGCCCGTCTCCAACGTTTGAGTTTGATTGATGGTCATAACTGAGAACGGATGCAAGATCACCGATGCCAAAAATGTGCGTATGTTTGTATTATTTGTCAATCTCATAATGAAAACCAGTGCTGCTACTATGAGACAAGAGTAAGCGAATGAGTGGGTGAGAGAACGAGCGAGGGATGGGTGTTGAGTGACTAGTGACGCTCTCTGCATATGATCATGGAAACCCCGAAAAGTAGAAAGTGAATAAGGATACAAAGTGTGATAAATTGAATGTATGCAGAGGTGAGTGGAAATGCAGGAGCATCGAAAAAAGATACGGTCAACATGAGGTGTGTTGGAGTGATTCGTGGATGGCTGAGTGCAGTGCACGCAAGGCAATGCGTGCCAGTGCGTTCCCACATCGAACGCCCGATCCGACGCTGAAAATGACAGGAAGACGATCAGATCCATTGTTAGACAGGCGCGCTCGCATCGTCTTGTCTTTGGCGAGAGCACTAATGACATCATCCACGAGGCGGTCAAGGTTAGGTATAGGTCGGAGGGCTAAGGAAGAATTTGAGGAAAGATCGGACTTGTACGCAGTGGCAGCGTAAAATGAGAACGACCCGTCGAGGAGGGCGACGTGACCGTCCGCTAGCATTCTAATGTCAAGGGCATGACTAATAAAAAGCCGATGAATAGTCTATCCAGACCAGCAGGTATGGTGAGGCTTACATAAAATTATACATGATTCTAAACCATGCGGCGCCTTTGAGAACAATTGTGACAGACGGAGAGGACGTGATTTTGGAGCGAGCGATATTAGAATCACTTTTAATGGTTTCTAGCTCTAATAGCAGAGGCAACGTCGAACGCAAAAGCTGACAAAATCGATCGGAGTCATTAACTCTAGCCATGCGACTCTTGGGTACTTACGACAATGAACTCCTGGACTGCGCTCCTTGTGAGCTCTTGGTCGCCCTCGATGATACGTGGGGCTAGGTATGAGACAAGCTGCTGGTGAGGATTGTCAGCTGGGGCAGGGCGAGTGGCGTCCCCGCGCAATCCGTGTGCACGGGAAGGAGGGGCAGGGGATAAGCAGGAGAAAGACACTTGAAAAGTACATGGTGTAGCTCCGGGTTCAAGTATTAGGGGAGGAGAGTTGTATTCGATGAGCCCAACATACTCCTAGAGATCAGATCAGCAAATGCGAGAAAATATACCTCCCCAACAGAACTTACGGATTGATATGTGAACTCGATAGCCAGAAGGTTGAATGACAGTAATTGGACACCCTCATATTCTTTCTGACGGCTCATTTCGGCGACATGTCTGGCAATAGCTAAAGTCTTTTCTACACGATCCCACTCGGACAGAAACTCGTCTATGGCATTATCCGCTTCACCGGAGACAAACGAGAGGATAGAACCCCTTGGATCATATGATACAAGCGAGTCTGGGCTAAGTCCCGGCCCAGACACAGTTGACGGTCGGCGTCTCGATGAGTTGGATGCTAGTGGAGGTGGAGATCGTAATTTAACTTCCGTAACTACCTGCAAGCGAGAGATTAGTACGATCATCCGAAACCGGATTGGGATTTGTTGTACCTTCGCCTTGTTCGACGTCCACCAGTTCATAACAGAGATCTTAATATTAGCCATAGAAACTTCGGGACCTCTTGCACCCGGTGTAGGCCACATATCCTGCGCCGATACCCGAATGACTGGTACCGCCCGATTCCGATGCACTTCCATCGATTCTGGATCAGGCGGCAGGATCTTCGGGAATATTGAGACATAAGGTATTCCACGCGATTTAAGCTGCTGTTCTATCCGCGTATGCGAAACTCTCGCACTATGAAGTAATATTCAGAATCACAACGAAGTGTTCCATGGAGTCAAAACCCGAACGTACCACCCGAATGCATAAAGTTCACGAAGTACGTCTGCACGGACGGCGAAGCTAAGTTGTTGGGGGCAATCAATGGAACATGCATGAATCAATGAAGGTAGCCACAAACTCATTTGGAACTGGACCGAGACCAAGTTTCTCAGGGTCTAGCCAGCCGAGATCAGCAATAACAAGACGTTCTCTGTTCTCCATTGCTTCCTGCCTTGTATCGATAAGGGCATACTTGCAACCTTCTTCGGATACAACGATGACGATATAATGGGAAGGGAAACTCGTCAAGTTGATGAAGATGTGGAAGGCACCCGTTGACAACTTTTGAAGTTCTAAAGAAGGGGCTCAATACCTGAGTCTAGTGAAGGTGAAACTGAAAGAGTATACCATTACGTGAAAATCCGGGCTGCCGACTTGATTGCAGTCCGAGGTGCTTGATCTGTCGCTCAATAGCTTCTGTTATGGTCTAGAAATCGCGTTAGCCCCACTAACTCGGCTACTCCATCCTGCATGCACCACGTACGCTGAATCGTAACCGCGATATGATTTCAAGCATCGCAGCAGGACTGCCATTTACCAACTCGGAAAATGGCCCAAACTTGTAGCTACGCTCCCAAGCCGCCAGATCACCCGAATCTCGAAAAATGAAGCGACCCGTACGGAGGTCAAGTGAAATATACAACACCTGCCCTTTGTACAACGTAAGCCTCAGCGTCGGAGTCTCATCTATGAGAAAACCGTCAACCTGTTGGTGTGACATCTTGTGTACGAAAAATCTCACCTTCGTCCACTAAGACGGCTTCCTCCCGATCAATCACGAAGCGCCGCCATGCACCATTCTGTATCTGGAACTGGAAGAAGCGAAGGATCGCCCGTGCGTGCTTTCGCACTGCGGATTTGATGACAGCTTCACAATCTAAATTCACCGGATCCTATAAATATAAATAAGGTTGAGCTCAAGCCGCAAGAAAGGGCGGATTCCACAAGAGGAAAAAAAGGACCACTCACAACGAAGATATGTTCTGATTCAGACTCGAGGAAGAAAGATGGAATTCTTATCCCTAGCGCGCCAGGTGCAGACTCCCATCGCACAGTAATTGCAATTCGTTCCGCCCGGTCGCTCGGCACAAAGTTTTATGCCTCCAATACACACCGCTCTTCCAAGTTCCGTGCCAGGTCGTGGACGTGCGGGTTGGTGTACTGAGGGAGAGTATTCGGGACTGATGAAGGGGTGTTCGATATTGAGATGGTGATGGTTCCACCATACATGGGCGGCGGCTGGGTTTGTTGAGGGGCTTTGGGATGGCGTTGCGAGAGGAAAGGGACTGTGCGACTATCGGCGGTAAATGCGAGCCTTATTCAACTGACAAAGTTCATCAGGACAACACATACTTACATCCAGTATCGAAGAACGAATTTTCTCCGATCCCTATTTAAATCAATATTGAGGTAATCTCTCCACCCAAGGTTTCGCAGTTGTTCAGCCTTGCAGGTGATGCGATGACTCAATGAAGCGAGTAAAATGTATCGGCGAGCTCTATCATCCTTACCTGATAAAATAAGATCTCTAACTCGTATGTCAGTGAAAGCATTTCTGGTTCCCATGACATCAGCCGCACATCGAACAATTTCAAACATGAGGCAAAACTCACGAAGTAGGTTGAACGCTCGAACAAGCGGTGCATCCACCACAACTTCATCACTCTCCTCACCTGGCCGCTTCTCTGCCAGTTGAGTGGCGGCATCCGGTTGACCTTCCGTTTGAGGTTGGGCTTCATTCTCTGAAGCTATTCCTGATGCCGGGGGAGGCTGCACATTTAGGACGAGCTGTGCATTGACTCCCGGTAGGATCTGGGCCCATAAATGTGGAGGCGGCTGTTGCGGGAAAGCTGAGCAATGAAAAACGAAGATTTTTGGACATGAGCGATAACTACTTGAGACGAGCCGGAGAAATCATGAAATCTTACTTGACGCTATTTTCTCGGTAAGAGAATTCCCCGCACCGACGAGAAATTTCATGTCGATGATGAACCATGTGTCGACAGCCTCACTCCCAGTCAGACTGAAGGTTGCCGTGAACAAGTTCTCCGCAACAAAGTACACACGCCCATCATCTAGTAAACAAAGCATAGCTAAGCGTCTGGTTCCTACTCTCCCAATAAAATGCTAAGACCTATTCGATAATTCGCCCACTCGAGCGGTAATATCTCCCACATACTCAACCGCATGCGTAACACATGGTTCATGTCCAGTAAAGCGTTTCGCACCTCTGTCACTGTGAGCGGATTCTGAGTGGCAAACGCATCTTTTATGACTGTTGGTAGAAGGGACTTTTGCTTTTCGGGTGGGAGGGTAAGGACGGTGAGGGCAGTTGCGATATCGGGGTTACAGAGCCTGGATATAGAGTGGATTCATTAGAGGGACGGAATACGACCATTAAGAAGCGATGCATGCCGAGCCTGGGACAGAGATGTTCGTGTATCTATAAGCGCTTGTACGGCAGTATCCAGCTGCTGATTATGCGCCATGATGTACGCCGTAATACTCTATACGAGCAAGAGAAGCACAGGGGATGTTTATTAGCTTCTCGTTAGAGTTGAAGAATCATGTTCGTGTCGAACGACACTAACCATGGCAGTCTCAACGTTGTCCGCAACCCTAGCCCATTGGGACAGAACATAAGCCTTCATAAACTGTTTTCGCGTCTCCACCGCATAGTTATCAACCTCGCGCGCACGATGTTGCGGTGGAGTCCCGGGTAGCCTAAATCAAATTTTACAATGCAAACACACAAAGGCGGCCATACAGAGTAAGTTTCCATTTCAGGACGCCAAAGAAAGCACATAGCTACTAGCGCAGCAGTAGATTTTTCCAAATATTGGAAACGTACGTGTCGCTGAGTTCAACAAGTCTCGCATAAGCATCTTGGACCATTCGATCGATTATGGACTCCAGTGGCACCTGATCTGCAAAGGCGCGCGGTGGGAGCTCCTGCTCCAGTGTCTCCAGCGGCGTTCCCAAAGGAAGGGCGCTTGTTGGACAACCTCCTGCAGAAGATTTTGTGGTTGCACCTGGGGCTTTAGACCGGATAACAAGCTTTACAGATTTCTGTTGTTGTTGGCCATTATTGGGGCCGCCGCTGCCACCAGACATTGCCGCAGAGGCGGGTGTAATCGCGGACATGGCACTATGCTTGGGGTTGATTGGGGTGCTATTGGTGTTGATGGTGGTGGAATGACCATTTGAAGATGTGTGCTTGACGAAGTTCATATGATGAGGCCACGAAGGACCTGCGTAAGTACTTTAAAGGATGGAGCGCCTTTGCAACGGGTGGGGGAGAGCCGGAAATAGATTGTTATAGGCAGAGCTTTGCAGAGTAAGAGCCCAGTTAGAACGAGGGACCGCGAGCAAGGGTTCCAAACCCCGTCAATAGATGAAGGCAGTCGGCAGTTTGCGCTTGGTGAAGGACTTCCCTTTCTGGGAATCTAAAACCGTAATTACCGAAACGGACAATTTCTTGGTATCAGTAGTTCAGGGAGATAGATGGAGAAAGTGAACGGATAATCATTGAGGATGTGATAAGATACATTAGAAGCCATTGAAAGTTTGCGGTTTTGGCTACGGAATCCGCCCTCGTGCTAGAAACGGTAACGTAAACCATTTTTTGGTCATCTCCTTATTCCCCTGGGGAGAACTTTGGGGACCGTGCCTCGTCTAGCATCCGCACTCCGATCTGATTTTGGATCTGAGGCTATCTCATGTACCAATTTCGGAGCACTCGACGTCAGTCTGTGCGACGGATGACACCCCGGCGTCATGTCCCCAGGGTGTTGCTCACTTTGCGATGCGGCTTGAGTCGATGCATCATGAAGGTGAGATGTGGTTTGATGACGGGAGCATGCAGTCTCAATTTGGCGAACTCGCTGCTCTCTGTCACGGGCTTCAATTCCGACAGCGAGACCCGCTACTCTTTGCTGTCGAGCAAGGTCGATTTGTAATTCCTAATGGAAGAATTATGCACACCAACATGTGAATGGAGTTCCTGTTTAGCGAAACTCCTACATACCTCAATCGATGGTGGGTGCCTCCGAGTATGCGCCATCCACGCCGTCCATTGAACTATCAGGGAGAACACGAGTAAGATATCCTGGGATGTTGGAAATGCAGCACATGTTACTAGCCTGGCAGCCTCGCTATTCCAGATGCATAGGCATACATGTCCGCCTGGCGTACATACTTGACTACTCTTTTCGTACGCGAAGAACCCTCTTGCGCTGGAGGGTACTCGAAAAACCTATTTCCTGTAATTCACAACAAGTGGCAATGAACATTCAAAATTCAAATACAAACCAACATGGACCAAGATTTGCCAGGGGCTCACCGCGATGATCACTCCCGACATAGTACCTCTAGTCTACTCAGCTAATGGACATGATTGAAGATTTGCTCGCTCACCCCGGACCAAACGCGCGCCAACCACCTCTGCAGCTTGTTCATTTGCGTGTCAATAAGCGCCCTTAGGCCGACCGTGAATTCAAATTGGGTGTCGGAACCAAATTATTTCTTGCGTTGTCCCTTCAAATCGCAACTCACTCTCAAGGCACTTAGGCACTCACCACGCTCGTTGGTCTATCTCCACGGTGCAGTCACGACAGAAAAAAGAGCTCACCCTCGCCTTCGCCGTTCTCCATTTTTCAGAACGAGCCGAATGATCCCCTCCCCTCTCCAGTGGTTAACCGGGCTTCTGCATCATCCAAGCCCAAGTTATCACCGGCGATGATCATCCCTCTATGGATCTTCCTCAGCTCCACGGTGATTCTATATAACAACTATCTCTACAACACGCTCAACTTCAAATTCCCTGTCTTTCTCGTAACGTGGCATCTCCTCTTCGCCGTAAGCATGCTTTTGTCAGAGGTTCTCCGTCGAGTTCTGACCCGGAGGGTGACGGATTCAATAGACCGTTGGCACACGTGTGTTACAACGGACGACGAACCTCCTCGACGGCGTCAAAGATGTGAATATTACTAAGGAAGTTTTTTTGCGCTCCATCCTCCCTATTGGCATTCTCTTCAGCGGTAGTTTGATTCTCGGAAACCAAGCCTACCTCTATCTCTCGGTCCCTTTCATCCAAATGCTCAAGGTTAGCACAGGTTTTTGAATAGAATGATAACTCCTCTTCACTATTTGGTAATCTTGGACGTAAAATTGGCCAGGCATTCCACCCTGTCGCGATTCTACTGATTTCATTTGCGGCGCGGATTCAAGAACCAAATCGCCGCCTAGCCCTGATCGTCGTCCTCATCTCTGGAGGCGTCTGCATGGCCTCGTATGGTGAACTAGCGTTCAACCTCACTGGCTTCGTCATCCAAACTGGCGCCGTAATCGTACGTAACAGGATCCTGTCCCGTCCGTTGAATTTATTCATAGTTCATTGCTTCTGGGCGCCATATAGTTCGAGTCATCGAGACTCGTGATGATCCAGATTCTCCTTCAAGGAATGAAGATGGATCCATTAGTCTCTCTGCACTACTATGCTCCAGTAAATCTTCCTTCCCCTGTCTCACTCTTATATGCTGAACCCTATCAATCTCGTTCAGGTCTGCGCCGCGATCAACTTGCTTGTCCTTCCCTTCGCCGAAGGTTTCGAGCCCTTCCGCCAAGCAATGTCGATGAGCTTTTGGATCTTCCTCTCCAATGCCAGTATAGCGTTCCTTCTGAATGTCGCCGCAGTGTTCTTGATCGGCGTGGGCTCGGGTCTCATCCTAACTCTTGCGGGCGTGTTTAAAGACATTTTGCTAATTGCGGGTGCAGTGATTTTGTTTGGGAAGCCTGTTTCTTTGTTCCAAATTGCCGGTGAGTTGTCTTTTCTCATTTCCTCCAAGATCTTGGTGCTAAACGTGGTTTGATTTCAGGGTACGGCATTGCCCTCGTCGGTCTTGTCATTTTCAAGACCGTTGGTGGGAAATAGATTTTTTTTCTCCTGGTTTCGCACTAGACATTCATTCTGTACCTCGAGACCTAGTCACTCATTCACTGTCGACGATTCGCTTCTCTCTGTGGTCTCTCCTACACGGTCTTGCTACCTCGTGAGATTGATGACGTAGACGCATTTTTGACAACGATTGTGATATCAACCAGTCTACTCACTCAAGATGTAATTCGTACATTCATCCGCTGTGCTAGATGATAATCATGATGTTACTCTTTAATTATGCATGTCCATGCACGTACGACGTGTTTGTGGTGCCGCATTGTCGTAAACCTGTGTGTGATCCTCTTATGTATTACTTTGTCTTCCAGTATTCTCGCAGCCCGGACTCCTACATTCAATGTATACAAAAAGACTTCATTTTTGTACTTATGTCGAACTAAGCGTGTGTCTACGAAAGCGCTCTACGTCTAAAGACCACGTATCTCAACACTTAATTCCCACTGCCTCTTTACGGACTTGCAGGAATCGCGATTCATCGAGATCTCCGGCGACTTTGGTAACAATTGGATGGGTAGTATGTACTATATGGTCTGGAGGGAACAGAAGTACTTCAGTGCCTACAAGTTGATAGTTCGTGATAGTGCACTGGATAGTGGCATGAAGAGAAATTCAACACCGTGTAGCATTTGTGCCTCCCATCTTTCTAAACTTCTTGGTTCAAACCAGGATAAGGAAAACGAAGAAGACGAAAATATTCACGATCACAAAGTGCTCTCCACTCGATCTGTCACTTAGTTTCTTTCACCAAAAAAAAAAAATCCATCACCACCTTACTCATTCACGAGCGCGAGCATACTCTCCACAATTTCCTGTGGACTCGTTACATGCCATTTGGCCAACGTCTTCTTCGTGCTAGAGCCAACAGACGTGGAAAACACACCCGAAGCGTCCACAGCAAGGTCCACAGGTTGGAGTTCAGGTTTTGGAGAGGTGTGGGCTGAGGGGGCGGGTGAGGCGGAGAGAGAGGCGGAGATGGGTGGCTCCATCCTGCTGGGGGTAGTCAGACCGTTCGGAGGACTTGATGGGATAACTGTGTTGAGGGCACGAAACATGTCTTCGTCGGTCTATGCGTAGAAAGGAAGAATAGAAACCAGATGGCATAAGGTCATGAGTCCAAGATGTCTGAACAATTCCTTACCTTGTCGTCACCAGCGCAAAAAATGAACTCCGCGTCGGAATGGTTATACAGCAACCGCTTAACAATCTCGCCCTTATTAATAGCCACGGGTCGGACTTCAAGGTTCATCTTCCCAATAAGGACTATTAACAACCGTCGCTTGTTAGTCAAGTGGCAGTTCACAAGCCAAAAAAATATAGCAGTGGGTCCCTACCCACCTTCAATCGGTCGCTTTGGCGCGACGTTGTTCTCCAGAAGGTCAAGGCACTGTTTGCACTGGAACAGCCTGAGCAAAGAGGTCAAGAAGAGTCCCTCAGCATTACTTCTCATCCAAGGAGACTCGTCGCAACCCAACAAAGTGAGGACTCACCCCCAGTCAGGATCCGAAGCCCGATAGTGGCACGTAATCGAACTCTTCTTCATCTCGATAAAGCTCCCTGTCGTCCGTTCCGTGTAATACTCGAAAATCTCGTTCACTTCATTCATCCAGGACATATCCAGCGAAAGAGTCAAGTTCGCCCATTCCCTCACCGGACCCGACTCGGATGAGAAATCAGATTCCTTGAGGAAGCACCCATGTTCCGCCGAGAATCCCACATTCGTAAGATGGCCCAAATGTTCGTCCAAAAAGTCGCCGTTCCGACCCGAAATGATGTACACCACGTTCCGTGGATCCGCGGAGAGTTTTTCGAGGGTTTCGAGGGCTTGTTCGGATGGAACAGCCATGCTGGGCGTCTTTACTATCGGTGTGAGAGTCCCCTGTCCAAGACGTGAAATAAAAAATAAGCGAGTATCCACAAGCACAAAAGGAAACAGAAGATCGTACATCATAGTCAAACATGAGCAAGCGCTTCCTCGCAGTAGCATACTTGGTCTGAAATTTGATCTTATCCAAATATGGTGTCTGTTTGGCACTTCTCTCGCTTCCTGCAATAGTGAGCAACATCTTGACGAGCACAGCAGCCCATATATGAGATGTATATGTTCGGACGGATTTGTACAGCGCAGCTTCACGCTCTGCCTTCTCCCCTTCGTCCATCATGAGTCCGTAGTGGATCTGCCGTGCAACGTCCTAGGGAAAAACATGACATTGACGAAGTCAATCATCCAGGTCTATATTTTTGGATTGATTCCTAGCACCAACGCACCCCTAAGTCCCAAGGATTCACCTGTCTAAGGGATGACAGAGAGACATAAAGAAAGCAATCTCAGCATCAGCTTGGCTGTCGTTGACACCCTTAGGGACAAGAATGGAACCAACTCACAAAGCTTGAGATAAATTTGGTGAAATGCCCATAAACTCGCTAAGCACCAACGGACTCTTCTTCGTCTTGTCCTGGCAAATTATATACTCCATACTCGTAGTATTCATCCCATCTCGAAGGGGCGTAATGAGCGCCAAGTCCGCCACGCTCAACAGTGCATAGAACTCGTCCTTCTTGATTGTCTGGTGACTACGTGAAGCACGAAAAGGGAAGGTCAATGCGAAAATGGGGACGGAGCACGTCAGTTCTCAGGTCAAGTAAATCGAAAAGTGACGTACTAATGATGAACTGGGACGAAGTCCAAAGAACCATATTCGCCATTGATGTGTGATACGAGCTCGGTAACGAGCCGCTCCAACTTGGGAGAGTCCGTCAATGATGGCGACGTCACTTGAATGAGCACAACCTATAAACATTCCAACGCGATGGTACGGCAAAGGGAAAAAAGAAATTAATTAGTTGAACACGTTCTTAATCAAGAAAGAATGGTTGAGATGTGAATGAACTTGCCTTTCCACGCCATTCAGGATAATCGATGAACAGCCTTTCAAACGCCTTCAACTTTTGAACAACACCCTTGACAACATCGAGCTTGTCTCTTCCGACAATAATCTTCTTACCCTGATACAAAGCCCTTATGGCTTCCATCTTGGGTGGTATACCGGGCCGATAGGTCTCTTTTTCGACGCGATCTGCATCGATGCCAACTGGACAATGCATAACGCTGGTTACTTGACCCTGAACATCTATTCCGCTTGTGGTCGATTCGTAACCGCACACGCGGATGCATGAGGAAGAAAAGTGGCGTGCGTAGGCATAGGTGTTGAAACAGACAAGATTGGCCCCAAGCATTCCATCGAGGAGCTCCTTTCGTTCTATTGACAAAGTTATTGGGTAAATCATAATTACGTCAGACAAACGTCAATGTGACACCCATACTTACTGGGCAAACACCGGAATACTTCCGAACTCGGGAACGGAGTATGCACAAATAGCCCGATAGACGCATCCGGAACAAGTTGACGGAGGAAACGGGGAACGAGGAGACAATGATAATCATGGATCCAAACAAGATCCCCAGGCCGATACACCTCCGCCACCTTTTTCGCATACGCCTCGTTCGCTCGATAGTACCCTTTCCAATGAACATCATCAACCGACAATTCGGTCGTAACGTCTTGCCAAAGTAGGTAATGGAACAGAGGCCATAATGTCGTTTTGCAGTATCCATCGTAATGGTGGTGAGCTGTGACATCATCCAGCCAAACAGGGGCGTATGAAAGAGAATTGGACGTCAACCCTGTATCAGTTAGGTCCCTGTAACACGCAATTTTTTCCTCTAATGCCACTTTTTCCGATGAGGATAAAGAATCTGTGGAGATAGTCGACGTGGGAACAGAGTTATTCTCTCCAGCAAGCTCGGCTTCGACAGCGTCCGAAACAGAATCAGGAGGTCCTTTTTGAAGGCCTCCAGTCCAACCA
>WNFI01225708.1_pt1 | contig 12318 bp, 7 predicted proteins | sample 5400471 | NCBI WGS metagenome assembly WNFI01 (sample SAMN13153348, study PRJNA577476) | soil metagenome | isolation source: 100 cm saprolite on Douglas fir-dominated hillslope | place: USA:California | collected 2013-09-17 | reverse complement strand
CGGCGCGGTGACCTTTAATGCGAGCCCGAATTATCAGTCGCCCGGTGATGCCGACGGAGACAACGTGTACGTGGTACAGGTGCGCGCCTCGGATGGCACGGTCGCCTCGACGCAGACGGTGTCAGTGACGGTGAACGCTGGCACCACGGCCGCGACCACACCTCCGTCAACGACGCCGGTAGTTGTCTTGCCCTTGGGGCAGCAGAGCTCAACGGCGATCGCGCCCATCTCGTCCGGAGCGACTTCCGTGCCGGCCCTGGGCACGCCGCCAGCGGGACCGAGCTTCGGCTCGCTGGAGCTCGGGCAGCCGGTAGACAGGTACGTCGATCCGTCGAATCTGGGCAGCAATTCGAACGCCTCGATCGCCGACCGGTCCACCAGTCTGCCGGATCTGAACGCCTTGCCGGCGACCGGGGCGGGTCCCGCCGACCTGGTCGGATTCCCGGTCGAGCGGGTTTCGCTGGCCGATGCCCTGCAGGTGCGCTCGGGCGGCGACGTGAGCGGGTTCATGATCGGCGGGCAGCGCCTGTTCGTGTACCACGGCATTCCCGACATGCAGTTGATGGGCGACGGCACGGGCTCGCTGAGGATCCCGCAGGATGCCTTCGCGCATACCGATCCCGCTGCCGTGATCCATCTTGAAGTGCGTCTCCTCAACGGACTGCCGTTGCCGTCGTGGCTCAAATTCGAGGGCATTGGCGGTACCTTCCGTGGCGTGCCGTCCGCAGACCTGCGAGGGCCGATCGAAATCGAGGTGGTCGCCCGGGATACCGATGGGCGCGAGGCGCGGACGACATTCGCTCTGGAGATCGCGGAGTTGCGTGCTGCGGACAGCCGCCAGGCGGATTTGCTCGACATCATGCTCGGCTTGGACGTAGACGCCAGGGAGGCCGAAAAAGCCCGGCTCGAGGCAGCGCGGCAGGCGGCCGAAGCGCGCAACGCCGCCCGGCCGAAGTCCGGGGCGGAGGCCAAGCCGCAGATGCAGAAGGAGCCCGCGGCGTCGTTCAGCGACCAGATGCGCGCCGCAAAGGCCGCGCGCGACCCGCTGCTCGACCGCATCGCCCGGTCCGGCCCGGATACGCCCGGTTCCCGCCGCTAAGAGCAAGCAGCTTTTCTTGGCTCAGTTAAACTAGCGCGTGAGCGAGCGCGCGTAAGGCGGCGTGCGAAAACGAGAATATGCGGGCCTTCAGCCACGGGTTGATGCTGTCGCGTTGGAAGAAGAGAGCGCTGTCGATTGCGCTCCTGGGGGTGCTTTGCGGCTGCGCGGTCGCACCCCGCCCGATGGATTCCGAGGAGCGCGCGAAGCTCGCGGCCGATACCCAGCGGCAGATGTTCGAGGGCCAGGAAGCGCTCAACGAGCCGCTCACGCTTTCGCAAGCGGTCGCACGCGCGATCAAATACCAGGCCGAGCACCGGCAGCGCCGAATGGAGGAAGCGGCCGCCGAGGCGCAGCTCGACGTGGCGAAGTTCGATCTCCTGCCCAAGCTCATGCTCAACGCGGGCTACAGCTGGCGCAACAACGAGGCTTTCGGCTTCGGCTTTACGCCGAACGGGACGATCGCCACCACTCCGACCGCTTCTCAGGAGCGCACCCACAATACGTCCAGCATCGGCCTCGCCTGGAATCTGCTGGATTTCGGCGTCAGCTACTTCAAGGCGCGCCAGCTTGCCGACCAGAAACTCATCACCGAGGAGCGCCGGCGCAAGGCAGTACAGACCCTGATGCACGACGTACGCGTGGCATGGTGGCGCGCCGAGGCCGCGGACCGCCTGTTGCCCGCTACCGATCGGCTGCTCGGCGAGATCGAGCAGGCGATCGAAAAGACGCGCCACATCGAATCGCGCAAGCTGCTGCCGCCGGTGCAGACGGCAACCCTGCGCCGCGCGCTGCTCGATTTGAACCAGCAGATCGCGTTCCGCAGGCAGGATCTCGCCCAGTCCAGGATCGAGCTTGCTGCGCTCGTCAATGCCCCGCCCGGTGGCGAGCTGCGCATCGCCTCGCCGCAAAGCGATGCTCGGGAGGTTCCGGATCTGACTGCGGACCTGGAGAAGCTCGAGGTCCTTGCTCTCCAGTCGCGGCCGGAGATCGCAGAGGAAGGCTATCGCGCCCGCATCTCGGCCGACGAGGCGCGCAAGGCTCTCGTCGCCCTGCTGCCGAATCTCAGCCTCGACCTGTCGCGCAACCGCGACAGCAACAGGTTTCTGCTGAACAGCGTCTGGACTCAGGCCGGTGTCAACGTCGCGTTCAACCTCGTAAAGGCATTCTCGCTGCCGGCGCTGAACCGGTCCGAAGAGGCCACGCGGCGCGCGGACGACGCGCGCCGCCTGGCAATGGCGATGGCGGTTCTTGCGCAGACGCGCATGGCAGCAGTGCGCTACGCGCTTGTCGCCGATGAGTTCCTGATCTGGGACGAGGCGGCACGCGACGACGATCTGATCGTCCAATACCTCTCCTCGAGCGAGAAAGTCGGCATCGACAGCGAGCTGGAGCTGATCCGCGCCAGGGCGCGCGCGATGGCGAGCCACATGAACCGCGACCTGGCGTTCGCCAACGTCCAGGCCAGCGTCGCACGTCTTTTCAATTCGGTGGGTTACGACGCGGTGCCGCGGGACGACGAGTCCAAGGCGCTCGCCGAGCTGTCCGACCAGGTCGACGCGCGCTTCGCCGAGCTCGAGCGCACCGCCTTCACGCAGCGCGCGGCCACGAAAAAACCGGCGCTGGCGCCGGGCGAGGTGTCCGGCGCGCAGGCACGCGTCGCCGCCTTGCTCCGCGAGGGAATCGACCGGGTCCTCGACAGCGCTGGCATGAAGGCCAGCAGTACGGACGCGGCCGACGCGCGACTGGATATCCAGCTCGAGATCGGGGCGCCCGTGGAAGGACGAAAAGCGGTTTCGGTCACCATCCGTACGGTGTCGGCTTCGGGAAGCATTGTCCCGATCACGCGCGAGTTCAAGACGGCATTGAGCGAGCCGGTGGACGACGAGCAGTGGCGCGTGCTGGGTGAAGGCGCGGCTTACAGGATCATCGGCGATGTAGCGCCCACGCGCATCACGCGGCCGGCTCTGCGCGCGGCGCAATCTCTGCATATCCCGTCCCCCGGTAAACGAGCGAAGGGCCGCAACACCTTTCCCGGGCGAACCGTCGAACCGCTCGAGCTTCGCCTGGATCGGCTGTTCGGCTCCGTGGCGGCGGACGTCGCGAGCGCCGGCCGATGAAACCGCGCCTAATTTACGGGTTGGCTCTGCAATGACAGCGGTCCGGCGGGAGTGGTTCTGGCGCACATTTGCAGCCCTGATGGTCGTCGCCCTCGGCTGGCTTGCTTGGGTCGCCTACCAGTTGTGGCCGCGGCCGCTGGCCACGGACTTGGCGTATAAGGCGGAAAGCGCAGCGAAGGCTCGCCAGTCAACAGTTGCCGCGACGCCTCCATCTCCTGCTGCACCAGCAATTGCGGTTCAGGCCGGGCCGGCGCTTGCCGGAAAGCCGGCGCCCGCCCAAAAACCGGCTGCCGAAATCGCGGCTCTCATCGTGGCGGGCGAGGAAACCACGCTATCGAGCCAGATGGCGGGGAAGATCCGCCACATCAGCGTCGGGCTCGGCGATCAGGTCAAAAAAGGCGCTTCCCTGATCGAATTCGATTGCTCGGAGCAGAAGGCGCAGCTCGATACCGCCGCCGCGGAGTATCGCGCGGCGCGCGAGACGCACCTCGCGCGCCTGAGGCTGCAGGCTCTTGGCGCGGCCGGCGAGCTCGAGGTGACGGTCGCCGCTGCGACCGCGGACAGGGCGCGCAGCCAGGTGACGCTGCGCGAGTCGCAGGTCGCGTACTGCCGCGTCAGCGCACCGTTTGCCGGCAACGTTGCCCGCTTGCGTGTCAAGGCGTCCGAGAGCGTGAACCTGGGACAGCCGCTCGTCGATCTCGTTAACCCCGGGTCTCTCAAGGCGCAGATGTTCGTTCCGGCGTCCTGGATTGCTTGGCTGCGGCCAGGCACGCGCCTGAGCATCAATATCCGGGAGACCGGACAAACGCACAAAGCCAGGATTGCCAATATCAACTCGCGAGTAGACGGCGTGAGCCAGCAGCTCGAGCTCGAGGCGCGCATCGAGAAGGGCGGCGGCAGGCTGCTTCCCGGGATGGTCGGCTCGGCGGTATTCGAGCAACCCGAAAAGAAATGAGTCGCGAGCGATGAGCGAGAGCCCGCACCCGGTCCTCGCGCTGCTCGAATTCGAGCGGCGCATCCAATCGGCGACCTCCGACAGCGAAGTGGGGTTCCGCGCGGTGAACGACGGTTCCCAGGTGCTGCGCTTCGATCAGGCGATACTTTGGCGGCTCGACCTGTTCTCGCGGCCGCTGATCGCGGCGGCTTCGGGTCTCGCCGATGTGTCGGTGGACAGCCCCTACCAGCAATGGCTGGTGCATCTCATCCAGGCGATCACCCCCGAGCCGTTCGAAGCCTCGAAGGCCTTCGCCATGAGCGAGCTGCCCGAGGCGATCGTCGCCGACGGCGCTGACTGGTGCCCGGCAAACCTGCTGCATTGCCCCCTGCGCGGGCCAAACGGAGCGCGGCTCGGCGGGATACTGTTCTTCCGGGCGCAGCCTTTCACCGAATCCGAGCATGCCGCCGCGGAATGGATCGCACGCTCGGCCGGTTATGGGCTTTGGGCGTGGCGCAGCGAGCGGCACCGGGCGAGAAACTGGCTGAAAGGGGGGAGCTGGAAGATGCTCGCCGCTGCGGCCCTGATCTTGCCGCTCGCGTTGCTGATCCCGGTGCGGCTGAGCGCGCTGGCGCCGGCCGAGATCACGCCGCTCAGGCCGATACCGGTCACTTCGCCTCTCGACGCCGTGGTGCGCGAGATCGTGGTCAAGCCGAACCAGATCGTGAAGGCTGACGAGCTGCTTGCCGTGCTCGACGACACCGCCCTCAGGAACCGCCTGGAGCTCGCCGCCAAGGCGCTCGACGTGGCGCGCGCCGACCTGCAGCGCGCCACGTTCAAGTCCTTCAGCGATGACGCGAGCCGGCTCGAGCTCCAGGTGCTCAGCGCGCGGGTTCAGGAGAAGCAAGCCGAGGTCGCCTACCTGACCGAGCTGCTGGACAGGTCGAAGCTGCTTGCGCCGCAGGGCGGAGTGGCGATCTTTTCCAACCAGGACGACTGGCGCGGCCGGCCGGTACAGGTCGGCGAGCGCGTGATGCTGATTGCCGACCCTTCGCTGATCGATGTGACGATTTATCTGCCTCCGGACGACGCCGTCGAGCTCGAGCCCGGGGCGAAAGTGGAGCTGCTGCTGCACGTGGATCCGCTCTCGCCGCTCGACGCGAAGATCGAGCGCGCGAGCTACGAGGCCACCCCCGCGCCGGACGGCACGCTCGCGTATGTCATCCGCGCACAGCTGCTGCCGGGCCAGGGACTGCCGCGCATCGGGTTGCGCGGCACCGCCAAGGTCTACGCGGGCCGCGTCTCGCTCGGGTATTACCTGCTGCGCAAGCCGCTCGCCTTCGTTCGCCGTTCGCTCGGCATTTAAATCCGCCGGCCCGGGGCACAATGCTCTCATGGAGTCGATGCGCCTTCTCGTTTCGTCCGCCGCCTGCGCACTCCTCGTCGCCGCCGATGGATCGGCGGTCATGGCTCAGCCGCGCGCCGAGCGTGGATTCACGACCTCGATCTCGGAGCGCGTCGTCGAAGCCTACAGCCGGCGATTCGGCCCCGCCACGCGCAGCCGCGTGGAAACGTGGAAACGCTACGCCGCCGAGCGCAAGGCAGCGCCCCTAGGCGAAGCGGAGCTGCTGCTTGAAGTCAATCGCACTCTGAACAGGATTCGGTTCGTCGACGACCCCACGCACTGGGGCGAAGAGGACTACTGGGCAACTCCTGCGGAGACCGTGGGCAGCAACGGCGGTGATTGCGAGGACTTTTCGATCGCCAAATATTTTCTCCTCAAAGAGCTCGGAATCCCGATAGCGAAATTGCGCATGACCTACGTAAAAGCGCTGAAGCTGAACCAGGCGCATATGGTGCTTGCCTACTACGCGCGCCCGGACGCCGACCCGCTGGTGCTCGACAATCTCGAGGACAGCGTGCGGCCGGCGTCGCAGCGCACGGATCTCATCCCGGTGTACAGCTTCAACGACGAGGAGGTATGGATTGAGATGCGCGGACGCAGCGGCTCGCCGCGCCAGATCCGCAACTGGAACCTGCTGATGGAGCGTCTCGAGCGGGAGCTGCGCAATTGACAGCGATGCCGGCATGACGCTCGGGCGACAGCTTGCCTATGCGATTTCGGCGATCTTCCTGATCGCGCTCGTCGGCATCCAGGCAATCCACCTGCGCAGCGCCCATACGCATTTGCAGCGGCAGCTCGAATCCCTGGCGCAGGACGCCGCCACCTCCCTCGGCCTTTCGCTCGGCGCTCTTTTGCGGAATGGCGACGCTGCGCTGGCCGAAACGGTCATCAAACCGGCTTTCGATCGCGGCCACTACGAGCGAATAGACTACCTGTCCGCGACGGGCGAGCGCCTGGTGAGCAAGGTCCTCCCCCCCGAGGAAGGCAGGTATCCGGGCTGGTTCGCGCGTCTTTTCCTGTTGGAGAGCCCGACTGCCGAATCGCTGGTCAGCGCGGGCTGGAAGCAGCTCGGAAAAGTGCGGGTGACCGTCCATCCGCGCTTCGCCTACGAACAGCTCTGGTCCACGGCTCGCGATACGGTGCTGTACATGCTCATGATCTACGCTGCGGCGCTGCTCGCGTTGCGTTTCTATCTCCGTAGCCTGCTGCGGCCGCTGGCGGCCGTCGAGGCCGCGGCTCAGGCGATCTCTTCCCGTAATTTCGTCAGCTTGAATCTGCGGCCCTCCACGCGCGAGCTTGCGCGGGTCGTCGAGGCCATGAATTCGCTGTCGCGCAAGGTTAACGAGGCGATCGAAGGGGAGTCGCGCCGCGCCGAAAAGCTGCACGCGGTCGCCTACTCGGACCCGGTGACCGGGCTCCTGAACGGACGTGGCTTCGCGGCGCGTTTCGAAAGCGCGTACGAGGGCGGCGAGTACGAGCCGTTCAGAGGCGTGCTCGCGCTGATCGAGATTGCCGACTTGGGGGCGATCAACCGGGCGCTCGGCCCCGACCGTTGCGACGACCTGCTGCGAAGCCTGTACCGGCAGATGGACGAAGTCGCCAGTGCATCAGGGGGTTTCGCCGGGCGCTGGACCGGGGGATTGACCATCCTGGCCATGCCGCAGCTGCGCAGTGATGCGGCGCGGGAGCGGCTGGCCACGCTGCGCACCCACGCAATCCTCGCGCTGAGGGAGTTCGGACTCGACCGTGCCGACCGCATTTACTGCGCCGGGGTCGAAGCCAAGCGCGGCCCGGCGACCCTGCGCGCGCTGGCACGCGGCGCCGAGGAGGCGGTGCTGCAAGCGCGCGAAGCGGCCGACGGCATCGTCGTTTTGGACGCGCCTTCCGCCACGGAAGCTGCCGACACCGATCCGTTCGCGGTCGTTCGCGATGCGCTGGCTGCGCGGCGGCTGCGGCTGCTCGGGCAGGTTGCCTATCGCATGAGCGATCACCGTCCCCTGCATACCGAGATCCTGTCCCGCCTGCGCGACACCGCCGGAAACGAGATCACCGCAGCGCAGTTCATGCCGATCGTCGCTGCACATGGCCTGAGCGAGCAGTTCGACATGGGCGTAATCGAGCGCGTCATCGAAGCGGCGCGGGGCCGCGACGACTCCATCAGCATCAATCTCTCGATGCGCTCGGTCGAGCGGCCGGAATTCCTCGAATGGCTCGGGAAGCTCCTGGAGCGGGAGCGCGCCACCGCCGGCCGGCTGGTTTTCGAGATTGCGGAGCACGGGGTCATCAGGAATCAGGATGCCGCCGCGGCGCTGGCCCGCGTCGCGAACCGCGCCGGCGCCGGATTCGCGATAGACAACTTCGGCGTGCATCGCGACAGCCTGGTGCTGGCCCAGCGTCTCAAGCCCGCTTACATCAAGCTGGCGGGCGCGCATACCCCGAGGATGGTGACCGATGCCGGCACCCGGTTTTTTGCCGAGTCCCTCGTGCGCGCGGCGCGCCAGCTGGACATTCCGGCGATCGCTCAGAACGTCGAGGACGACGCCACGTTCCAGTCCCTCGGAGCGCTAGGATTCGCCGGCTACCAAGGCCATCTGATCGGACGCCCCGCGCCGTGGCCAAGCGAACACCGGAACGGAGCCGCGTGACCATGGGTCAGGCCGAGACCTAGGCAGCGATCATCATTGCGTACGCCGCTTCAAGCTCGACGACGCGGCAGCGGAAGTCGAACAGCGGAGAGGCGCGCGCCCCCCTTGCGCGTTCAGAGAGGCGTGCCCGGCCCTTAGTGTCGTTCCCAAACGCGATGCCCGCCGCAGTGTAGGCCTGCAAGTCGGGGAAGACCAGATCCTCCAACCGCGCCGCCCGCAATGCACTTGCGCCCATGCGCCCAGCGAACCCCGGCGTTGGGCAGGTCAGCACTGGGATCCCGGCGGCGAGCGCATCGAGAGTCGTCGTGCCGCCGTTGCACGAGCGCGTATCCAGGGCGAGATCGGCCAGGCGAATGCGCGCATGATGCTCAGCGTTGGGTACGCGTGGAGCGAATACCAGGCGTAGTGGTGCAATACCGCGGCGCTCGGCCTCGCGACCGAGGTTGTCGCGCGTGGCGGGCAGGTCTTCGAGAAGCCAAAGCACGCCGTTCGGCACAGCGGCAAGGATTTGCATCCACGCCGAGAAGACTTCGGGGCAAATCTTGCGACTCGGATGATGGGCAAGGAACACGACCGCCGAGTCGGGCAACCCCTGGCTGGAGCGGGAGGGGCGGGGGGCAAGGGCCACGTCCGGATCACCGATCCAGAACGTCTCGGGTAGGCGGAGCAGTGTTTCGCTGTAGCCTGACTCTTCGCTCTTTGGTACGCAGACCTCGTCGCAGAGGAGGTAGTCGACTAGCCCTGCGCCGCTCGTTCCCGGATAGGCTAGATAGGCCACTTGCACTGGCGCAGCGCGTGCAGCGAAAAGCTCCGGCAATGCGCCAGTGGTCGGTCCGTTCATGTCGACGAGGATGTCAATTTCCGCGGCGCGCACCTGCGCTAAGGCTTGGCCGAACGGCAAGCCGGCGAGCTCGTAAACGCGATCTGCGGCGGCGCGGATCGCGCGGCCCCAAAAGCTGTCGTCGGGTGAGCTGAGGGAAAAGACGTGTACCTCGAATTTCGAGCGGTCGTGCAGCTCGAAAAGTGGCAGACCGAGGGTCGCCGTCGGGTGCGTGCGGAAATCGGACGAAACGTAACCGACCTTGATTCGTCCGCCCGGTCGCCGTAGGGAGTACGAGGCGCGCAGCGGGCCAGTCGAAAATATGAAGCGCTGCGCTACGCTGTCGGCGAGCCGGCGCCGCGTCTCAATCGGTAGCGGCAATTGCAAGGACCGGAATAGGAGCGGGGGCGCGAAGATTGGACGCCCTGTGCGCAGGCCTTCCTCGATCAGGCTACGGAACGTTTCGACGTAGCGCTGATAGTTGCGCCAATCGCAGTGCTCGAGGCGATCGAATTCGCGGATCAGGTAGATTGCGCGCGGATCGAGATCCCGATCGAGCGCGCCGGAATCGGCATTGCGTGCGAGAAAGCGCTGGAAGCCGGCTGGTTCGGCGCGCTGCGCACGCCGGAACCACTCCTCAGCCTGATCGAAGCGCGTGGTCATCGCCGCAGCGAGCCCGGCGGTAAAGCGAGGCAGAAACGCGCGCGAATCTAGGTCCGACGCGGCCTGCGCCAAGGTCAGAGCGTCGTCGTAGCGCTCTAGGGCGAGCAGCACATCGGCCAGATCCGCGCGCGCGCGCGCGGAACCCGGTAGCGCGGCGAGATATTGACGATGGCTGGCTTCCGCCTCGGCGAGGCGTCCTAGTCGCGCGAGCAGCAGGCCCTGGTTATGCCATGCATCGGCGTGGCCAGGCTCGGTAGCGAGCACCAGGCGGTAGTGCTCAAGTGCTTCCTCGGCACGCCCTTGATCTTCGAGCGCCAGTGCACTCGCGAAGAGCTTCTCCGGCTCCGGCAAAGCTTACGGGCCGGTTTTCTTGAGCGCGGCTGCGCCGGTGATCTGTGCCCCTGCGAAGAAGTCGCTTATTAGATAAGCCATGCCGGCGCGCTCAGCGTTGGTGCCAGCGAAGAATCCGTTAACAGACGAGAAGCAGCCGCAGCAGCCCCCGGGCGCTGATGAGGTAACAGTCGGGCTCATGGAGAAGAGGCTGCTCGAAATGGTAGTGCTGCCGTTCAGCGTGTAGTTCACGGCGGTCATTGCAACGTTGAAGCCCGTGAGGGTCACCGCTGAGGTGCCAAAATTGACGGTTAGTCCACCACCAGGCAGGAAGCTCGCGGTTCCTGGCACGCCGCCCGTGGTGAAGGTGGGTGAGGTTGCGCCGAGCATCGAATAGGTAGCCGTTCCCGATGTCGGCATTACCGGAGTCGGCATCCCGACCACGTAGTGGAGGCCTTGGCCGCTGTCGTAGATTTGCGGATTCGAGCAATCGCAGTTCTGCGTGACCGGTCCGATCCAGCGACCCCACGCAAGAATTCCATCGGTACCGAATTCCGCATGCGTTCCGCCAGCTTCGAGCTTGAAGCCGAAACCGAAGGAGGGTATCGATGTCTGAATATCTGTTAGCTGCCCCGCGCTGGTGAAGACTGCATCAAGGCCAGATCGGGCATCGGAAGTCCCGCTGCCGAATGACGGGGTGTAGGCGACGGCGGCAGCAAAGCCGGGGCCGCTTACAAGCGGAATGATCCCGATGGCCGCGCCGCCGCTCGCCGTTGTCTGGTTTCCCTGAACATAGGTAGTCTGCTGCGTCAGCGGCTGCGCTGGCCCTGTGGAAGGACCTTGCGAGGTCTGCTGCGGCGGCTGGTTGGGCGAGGCGGGCGGTTTTCCGGAGACGCCGGCCGGGATGTCGAGCGTGCCGGCAGGGTTGCTGAGCGTCCAGATGCCGCTCGTGCCGGAGACCAGCGTGGAGCCGTCGAGGAGGACTTCGATCTGTCCGCCGGTGCCGCGAATGCCGACGGTCGCGGTCGGCGTCGCGATCTGATACCGGTTGCGGTTGACCCGGCCTATAAGGCCGGTGACGGTGCGCATCGCGCCTTTCGCCAGGCCGAAGAAGCCGCGCTCGGTGCCGTCGGTCTTGCCTTCGAAGTTGTAATCCTTGATCGCGAACTCGGTATTCGGCTGTAGCGAAACATAGGAACCGTCGGAGAAGCGGATCTGCGCGCGCCCCTCCGCGTCCGTGCGAACAGTGTCGCCCTTGTCGAGCTCGGCTCCTTTCGCCAGCGGCCGTCGCTGTCCATCGACGCCCGAAACCGTGGTTCCGCCGATCGTGAAATCGACGCGCCCGGCCACCGCGCCAGCCTCGCCGGCAAATGCGACCGAGACGAGCGCGAGCATTACCCCACTTCGGTTGAGTCGGAAAGGAAGATGATTGGGCATGACAGCCTCTTATGCGCAAATTTGCGCTGGTAGAGAGATTATCCTCACGGCAGGGGCCGGGGAAGGAGGGAATCCGTCACGAGTTGGCGTTCCGTTAAAAATTGAAGCGCAGCGATAGGGTCGCCAAGGTCCGGCGAAACTGGTTCAGCTGGATGTTCGAGCGGTTTTCAGTGTGCGACAGCTGGCCGATGAGGGTCGTGCCCGGCCTCAGGACGTAGCTGAGCCCACCGCCCAGGTCGGTCTGCCGGTCACGGCGGGTGACCAGGAAGACAGGGTCGGGGCCACCGTAGCGGCGATATTCGTGGGCGGCGTTCGCGAAAGCCGACAGGCCGGGACCAAGGCGCATCTGGCCACCCAGGCGCACGCCTGCCGGCACATGACCGAGGTGCGGGACTCCTCCGGCTTGCTCGTCCTCGCGTCCGGTATAAACGCTGCTGAATAGCACGGGCGAATACTCGCCGCTGAAGGCTTGTGCATAAGCCGCGCCGATGATCTTCCGGTCCGCATCGCGGATGCTTTGGCTCGGGTAGCGTAGCTCGGAGTATTGCGTAAAGAGAGTAGCTTGATGCTGCTCGTCGTAGATGTGCTGCCATTGCGCGACCACGCCTGTGGTCTCCCGATAGGGAGCGTGGTCGAGCTCGAAGGTCTGGTATTGCGCGCCGACCGTGATCGCTTCCTTTCCGCGCGTCCAGCGCCCGCCCAGGTTCGCGTCGAAAGTGAAAGTGTCGAACTGCGTCTGCGTGTCGTTGAACTTTGCAACCGCCGCCGCCCCGCCCACGAGCGCCCATTCCGGCGAAACCTTATGTATGAGGTTCACGCCTCCGGAAAGCTGGGCAAAGTAATCGCGCCGCTGGGTTGAGTTCTGATT
>WNFI01047301.1_pt1 | contig 12319 bp, 11 predicted proteins | sample 5400471 | NCBI WGS metagenome assembly WNFI01 (sample SAMN13153348, study PRJNA577476) | soil metagenome | isolation source: 100 cm saprolite on Douglas fir-dominated hillslope | place: USA:California | collected 2013-09-17 | reverse complement strand
TCCTGTCCATCGAAGTAGCCGCCGTTGATCAGGGCTGTGGGATTCTCTTTGTGCATCCAGTCTTGCATCGAGAGCGGCTGGTTTGGCTGGTATGCGACGCTCAATTTGACATCGTGCAAATCGAACCGCACGATACTGACTGTATCGCTGACCAGGCTGTTGCTGGGGCTTTTCCAGGTTTCGCTGCGCACTTCCACACCGGGCGCAGCCTTATTCCAGGTGTTGATTGTAGGTGTAGGCGTTTGGGAAGTCGGACCGATCGAAACAGTGGGCAGCGCGTCGCACGCGGTGAGCAGCAGTACCAAGGTCAGGCAGCAGAGCAGGCAGCCATGCCGGAACAGGTTCGTCAAACGCATAGACAGTCCTTTATTGTGAGTAGAAGTATTATACTTCTTTTCCATACCAGGCAAAGAGAAGTTTGGTTCCCATACTCCGCCTCTACCAACCTACAGACAGTTTAATCGCTCAGTGAAGGTCAAATGTCACACAGAGCAGGAAAAATGGGCGGTCAGGGCGACCGCCCATCCCGGCTCATGTTATTTCTTCCAGCTTGCCGCTTCGATTGCAGACATCGTACCCTTAAATTTCATCGCCAGGTCGAGCGCGGCCTTGTGAGCGGCGTTCTCGATGGTATCGTCCAGGGGGGCCAGTTCGACTGAGCCATAGCGACGCTCCAGGGCGCGCGCGATCAGGTAGTCGGTGAACCAGGGATTTTTTGGCAGGATTGGCCCGTGCAGGTACGAGGCAAAGACATTTTTATACGTCGCGCCCTCGCCATTATCTTTGCCGTTATTGCCCCAGCCGACCAGAACCTTGCCCAGCGGCTCCAGGCCCTTACCCAGGTAGGTGCGCCCGCTGTGGTTTTCGTAGCCCACCAGGACATTCTGCCCATTATAGTTGAATGTGCACTCCATGGCCATGTGGGTCATAAAGCGCTCGCTGCTGCCTTCGGTGTAGAGATCGAGCAGGCCCACGCCGTTGAGCCGCTCGCCTGTGGCTGGCTGGTAGTAGTGGCCCATCAACTGAAAGCCAGCGCAGACGCAGAGGAAGGTCACGTTGGCCTCGGCGGCGGCGTGCAGTGAGGCGGCCTTGAGCTGGACATCGCGCGCGGCCAGCTCCATCTCGCGGTCAGCCGCGCCATGGATCAGGATCAGGTCATATTGCGTGAAATCGGGGGTTTGCTTGACATAGACCGGCTCGACCTCGGTTTTGATGCCGCGCCATTCGCAGCGTTTCTGGATCGAGAAGAGGTTCCCCCGGTCAGCGGCCACGCTCATCAGCGTTGGGTAGAGGTGGCAGATTTTCAGGACCATGCCGGTATCTTTTACGTGTTCAGCCATGCACTAGATCTCCTACATCCTTCTATTCCCTGGCGCTGGTGTGCCCAAACCGGAGAAACGTGTTTGCGAGCATGCCTCTGGCGTTTTTTTCCACGAGGATGGCCTGCTACTTCGTCAGCGTAAACCTAGTATGCCCCATCTGCTTGCACGCGTCAAGCTCTCGGAGAGAAAGCAGGAAACCTGGCGGCTGATGTAACCGTCACGTTTGCAGGCACGTCTAGTGTAGTAACCTTTTTTTACAGTCAGGGGAAAACGGCAAGATGGCGAAACGGCTCAAATCTATTAGCCTCTACGAACGTTGGATGTTTGTCTGCGTAGCCCTAGCGACGGTGCTGCGGCTGGTGCTCATTTATTTTAACTGGCCATTTACTGATAGCGACGAGGGAAATATGGGTGTGCTGGCGCTCCACGTGGCCTTTCGGGGCAGTTCGCTTTTCACCTTGCGTTTACCGCTGGTGCTCTTCTTCGCCGTGTTTCTGCTCGGTATGTATTATTTAATTTGCCTGCTGTACCAAAAACCAGCATTTGCTCTGGCCATGGTAGCCCTGCTTGGCCTTGGCTCGCCTGATGTACTGTTCCTGCAGCTTAGAGCCTCTGGCGAGTACCCGGAGCTAGAGATGTTTGCTGCGCTGATGTGCTTGCTGGGCATCTGGCTCGCGCTCACTCTGCCCAAACCTGGACAAACCTTGCTGGGCAAACAGCTATGGAAACGCGCGGCGATCTATTGTCTCCTTGGACTGCTCGTGGGGCTTGCACTCTGGGTCGATCTCCTGGCTGGCCCTTTTGTGCTGGGGATTGGTTTGCTGCTCTGGTTCTTTAATCGACGGGAGTTGAAGAGCAGGCTAGGGCTGAGCCTCTTACTTGGTTTGATCGTGGGAGCTTTTCCACTCATTTACTATAACCTCACTGCGCCCTGGACCGAAAATTCCCTGTTCGTGCTCTTCGGCCTTAATCACTCTGGTGCAGCCCAGATGCTTGCGTCCCATCTGACCTGGGTCAACCAGTTTACCGGAACATTCTTCATCGCCCTGCCAATGGCCACGAGTGGTGCCTGGAACTGTCCGCTCAGCGCGATCCCGCCCTCTGGTTCACCAACCCTTGCGGCACTGCCCTGCGTGCTCGCGCAGAGCGTCTGGGGTCTTGGCTATCTTGCTCTCGGCTTGCTCGCGGGTACACTGGCAATCTACGCCATCAGGCAAGCCTATCGTCGCTGGCGCGCGGGTCTTGCTGTGGGGGAAGCTCCCACCTGGGAAGAGCGGCAGGTGGCTATTCGCTGGTGTGGACAACTCGTCATACTCGTTGGCGTGGGGCTGACCCTGCTGCTGTACGCGATCTCTCCATCCCCTGCTGCCTATCCCGACACGTCTTTTCGCTATCTGACCTGCCTGTTTCTCGCACTACCCGTGCTGCTCTGGCCGCTTTGGCAGGGGCTGGTCGCGTGGAAAATCTCTGCCAGATGGGTGCTCCAGACCCTGGTGCTCTTGTTTGTCGTGATCACGCTACTCAGCGGCACAGTAAAAACGCTGCTCCAAGTGCCCACAACGCAGGCCCGTTACGAGCAGCAGCAAGTTCTGGTGCAAGATCTTCTCCACGTCAACGCGACGCGCCTGTATACTGATTACTGGACCTGCAATATCCTGATCTACCTCAGCCAGGAGAAGATCATCTGTAGCGCCCTGGATACCAGCATGAACCCTGCTCAGGACCGCTACTGGCCGTATCACCTGATCATTCAGGCGGCACCCCATCCCGGCTATATCTTCGCGGCTGGCTCACCAGAAGCGAAGATCATGCGACAAAGAGCGCTGGACTCGCCATCTCATTATCGGAAGTATATGTTTGAGGGGTATGTGGTGTACCAGGAGATTTGAAGTTATATTGTTAGCGAGTATCGAACCCAATTTCTGGTGGACACAGGCTCAATGATTGATGGCGAAAAAGGAGCTTGCCTCCCTACCCCGTAAGGTGTAGCGCCGATGCTGGCCACATTTAGTCCAACAAATTCAGGTGAGCGAGCGCTTTGGTCGGCTCGTGAGGCAAAGATGGTGCGGTGCAGCAAGCAGGACGCACACAAGGGGCGTCCCTACTATGGACGGTGAATTGGAGCATGTGGAACAGTGTCACATAATCCCGACATGTGGATGGTGCGCAAGTTGATCGAGGCTGATTCGTTTGCTCTCTCGCAATGCCCGTCCATAGTAGGGACGCTGCTTGTCCGCGTCCGGGGTGGGGCGGGTGCTCATCACTATAATCAAGCCTGAGTTTGTTGGAGAAAGTGTGCCGGCCATTGGTGTGTACCCGATGCCGGTGGCTTATTCCACCTGCCCGCCACTCATTTGCACTGCCTGCTTTTTTAGGGCCTGCAGCCCGTCGCTGAAACGCACAGGATATGGCGTCTCGGCGGCGAGCGAGCGGTATGGAGCTGGCAGGCGTTGCAGGTTCTGCTGGGCCAGCTCGTGGATTTCGGAGAGCGGCGGCAGGCTGCCAGGAATCATCTCGCCGTTGCGCACCACAGGGCGGAGCAGGCGCTGGTAGTCCGCTGGGCGTGGCTCGTGGGCGAGCTGGATCAGGTCCTCTTGCCACGCTGGATGGCGGTAGACCTCTTTTTTGCCCGGCCAGGTCGATTTTGCCCCGGCGATCTTGACCTTGGGATACTCTGTGCCCGCCTCGTCCATATACCAGACCATCTTATAGACTGCGCCCAGTGAGCCACCCTCGATGCCCAGCTCCGCCGATCCCGCGCCACTGCCCAGCGCTGTCCCAACGCCAAAAGAATCGATAGCCGCGCCAGCCGCGAGCAGGGCGGTGATTTTCCACTCGTCCAGATCGTTGCTGGCCAGGATGCGTACATGTGTCAGCCCCGCCTGATCCAGTTGCTCGCGCACATAGAGCGAGTCCGCGACCAGATCGCCGCTATCCAGGCGCACGGCGGCCAGCGAATGGCCCAGCGTCTCCTGCGAGCGCAGGGCGACGTTGATCGCGGTGTGGATGGCCTTGCGGGTATCGTAGGTATCAAGAAGCAACGTGTAGCGATTGTAGGCCGCCGCGACCGAGGCAAAAGCCTCTTCCTCGCTGGGATACAGCTCAATCAGCGCGTGTGGCACTGTGCCGGTCGCGGGCAGGCGAAACTCGTAGGCCGCGTTGAGCAGAGATGTGCTGGAACAGCCGCCGATATAAGAGGCGCGGGCCACTGTGAGCGGTTCCTGGGCGCGGCGAAAAGCGAATTCGGAAACCCGGCGCTGCTTACCACCTTGTTCTGCCGCGCGGACTATGCGCGAGGCTTTGGTCGCCACAAGCGTCGCCAGATTGACGGCCTGGAGCAGACCTGCCTCGACCAGCAATGCCTCGCGGAAAGGCGCGGTAATGCGCAGGATTGGCTCATCTGGAAAAGCGACAGAGCCTTCTGGCATGGCCAGGATCTCGCCGGTGAAGCGCATCTTGCCCAGTTCATCCAGAAAACCCGCGTCGTAGTCGCGGATGTGCGCCAAAAAACGCAGCTCTTCCTGTGTATAGCCAAAAGCCTGCACAAACCCCAGCGCGGCTTCGATGCCCGCGACCAGCAGATAGCCTCCGCCAAAGGGAGCAGTGCGCGCATAAAGATCAAAGGTTGTCAGACCATTAAACCCGGTGCGCCAGCTCACATACGCCGAGTCCGGGTGATACATGTCGGTCATGAGTCCCGCATGAATCTCAGGTGCCCTACGATACATGGTGTTTCTCCCCTTTCGCCTGTTCGAGTTAGTGTAAATTGTACCATATGCTCACCGCTTTTGCTTTTAGCGGGAACTGGTTAAATTTTTTTCACCTGTCGCGGGTAGGCAAAAGAAGACGGAGTTTGTCCTGCGTTGACAAACGATGCACAATTGGACAACCTTGGGGAAAACATTGCGTTGACAGGCTAAACCCCGATGTGATACGCTTTAAGCCGATACTTACATTTGTTTAGCGCCAAAAGCGCTGCCTTACCCTGGTCTTTCAATCAATCTATCGAAAAACAGAGATGAGCAGGATTTGGGTAGCGCAAAAGGCGATGAAAGGGGTATACTTGTTGTGCTGGCAATGACGTTGGTCGTCCCGATCGATGTCAGAGCTATGGACTGTCGAATCTCTGGCACTACCTCTATTGTTCCTGTAAACGAACGTCTCTCTGTAAACAACCTCACGAAGGAGTAATGACGACGATGAAGCGCGAAATTACCGTGACGGTGAATGGCCAGCAGCAGCATTCAGAGGTCGAACCTCGCCTCTTGCTGGTCCACTACTTACGCGAAGTGCTGGATCTGACGGGGACCCACGTGGGATGCGATACCTCTCAATGTGGCGCCTGCACGGTTCTGCTCAATGGCGAATCGGTGAAGTCCTGCACTGTGCTAGCTGTGCAGGCCGATGGCTGCGAAGTGACGACCATTGAAGGTCTGGCCCCCTCGGAGGAAGAGCTGCACCCCATCCAGGCCAGTTTCTGGGAGAAGCATGGTTTGCAATGCGGCTTCTGCACGCCTGGGATGATCATGGCCTCCTATCAACTGCTCAAGAACAACCCCAATCCAAGTGAGGAAGAGATTCGCAAGGGGCTTGAGGGCAACATTTGCCGCTGCACTGGCTATCAGAATATCGTGAAAGCGGTCAAGCACGCGGGCGAGCAAATGCGTGCGACAGCTTCCACGCCAGTAGGCGCTGCGGGTGGCGAATAGCCTCTCCCTGGTTTCCTTAGCGTGTCCCCTGCTGTAGTGCGCCCAGAAGTCTGTCTGGTGCGCGCAACGGTTTTCCTTGTGCAGGCTTTTAAAAACCTTTGGTATTTTCCGAGGAAAGGATTGGTCACGTATGGGTATTGCAGCTTTGGTAGGTACGCCAGTCAAACGGCGTGAAGATCCTCGCCTGATTACTGGCCAGGCCACCTATGTCGATGATATTAAGCTTACCGGCATGTTTCACATGGCTGTCTTGCGCAGTCCCTATGGACATGCGCGCATCAATAGCATCAACACCGAGGTCGCGCGTAAACATCCTGGCGTGGTCGCCGTCTATACCGCTGAAGACCTCAAAGGCGCGGTCGGGGTCGTGCCGGTCGCGGTGCCGGTTGGCCACATTGCCGAGGGCATGGGCATCCGCAACCCCCTGGCTGAGGGGAAAGTGCGTTTCTACGGTGATCCCGTGGCGGTGGTGATCGCCTCCGATCGCTATATCGCGCGCGATGCCCGCGATCTGATTGAGGTGGACTACGAACCTCTGCCCGCCGCGATTGACCTGGAGAAGGCCATGCAGCCGGGCGCGCCGCTGCTCTACGAAGACTTTGGCACGAATGTCGCGCTCTCCAATCATCCCGATTCCACAGAGATCGACAAAGTTTTTGAGCAGACGAAAGCCGATGGCGGCGTGACCTTTAAGGCCCGTTTTATGAATCAGCGCCTGGCTCCTATGCCGATGGAGACGCGTGGAGTGGTGGCTCAGTTTACCAAGTCTGACCGCAAGCTCACGGTCTGGAGTTCGTCGCAGATCCCGCATCTTTTGCGCAACCTGTTGGCCTCGCAGCTTGGTTTGCCGCAGCACCAGGTGCACGTGATCGTGCCGGAAGTTGGTGGCGGGTTTGGCTGTAAGCTCAATGTCTATCCTGAAGAGATGGTTGCCAGCTTTGCCGCCATGAAACTGGGACGCCCGGTCAAATGGATCGAGGAGCGCAGTGAGAATCTCGCGGTGACGGTCCACGGGCGCGACCAGCTCGATTATGTTGACGTGGCTGCGACCAAAGATGGCAAGGTGACGGCGATGAAGATTCTGGGCATCTCTGACCTTGGTGCCTATTCACAGATCTTCACCGACGTGATTATGATTGCTTTTGGCCTGCCCGTTTCGTGTGGCGCGTACGACATTCCCAACCTGCAGCTTGGCTTTGATATCGTCTTTACCAACAAGGTACCAACCGATGCGTATCGCGGCGCGGGGCGTCCTGAGGCGACGTATCTGATCGAGCGCGTGATGGATCTGGTGGCACGCGAAATCGGCAAAGACCCGACCGAAGTACGCAAGATCAACTTTATTCAGCCCGATCAGTTCCCCTATAAATCAGCGGCTGGCGCGGTCTACGATACTGGCAATTACGAGCCGGCGCTGGACAAGGCTATGGGGATGATTGGTTACCAGGAACTGCGGGCGGAGCAAGCGCGCAGGCGGGCCAACGGTGATAAGAAGCTGCTGGGCATCGGCGTCTCTTCCTACATTGAGATCTGCGGCTTCGGCCCCAAGGGGAGCGCGCCCGTTGGTCTCTACGAGAGCGCGCGTATGCGCGTTGAGCAGGGTGGGACGGTGATGGTCTATACCGGTTCGTCACCGCATGGCCAGGGAGAAGAGACAACCTTCGCGCAGATTGTTGCCGAAGATTACGGCATTCCGCTGGAACAGGTGATTATCCTTCATGGTGATACTGACTCGACCCCCGAAGGACGCGGCACGTATGGGAGCCGCACCACGGCTGTTGGCGGTTCGGCGGTCTATACCGCGGCTCAGCGACTCAAGGAGAAGATGAAGCAGATCGCGTCACATATGTTGGAAGCGAGCGCCGAGGATATTACGCTGGAAGACGGTAAATTCTCCGTCTCCGGTTCGCCTCAGAAGTCTGTCACCTTCAACGAGGTTGCTCTGACTGCCAATCTCTCCAACACGCTGCATCCGAGTATTGAGCCTGGCCTGGAGACGACGGTCTTCTGGGAGCCAGAAGCAGGGCGTTGGCCAGGCCATGTTCGAGGGCGTGGAGTACGCTGAAGATGGGCAATTGCTGACGGGGTCCTTGATGGACTACGCTATGCCGTACGCGCACGAACTGCCTCACTACGAACTCGACAGCACCATTACGCTTACGACGGTCAATCCGCTGGGCGTCAAGGGTATCGGCGAAGCTGGTACGATCGGCTCGACACCAGCCGTGTCGGCAGCCGTGGCCGATGCTCTAAATGTGGCGCACATCGACATGCCGTACAAGCCTGAGAAGCTGTGGAAGATCATCCACCAGAAGTAGTTACTGAGGAGGAATTTGTATGTCTATTCCAGCAACCTTTGATTATCATGTCGCGAAGACGGTGGATGATGCGATTGCGCTGCTGCAACAGTATGGCGACGAGGCCAAATTGCTGGCGGGCGGTCACAGTCTGCTGCCCGCGATGAAGCTACGCCTGGCTCAGCCCGGCCACCTGATCGACCTTGGCCGCGTCGATGGCCTCTCCTACATTCGCGAGGAGAACAGCTATGTGGCGATCGGTGCCATGACCCCTTATAAGACGATCGAGCGTTCAGAGGTGCTGCGCCGCCATTTCGCGCTTCTGCCCGAAGGCACCTCGTTGATCGGCGATCAGCAGGTGCGCAATCGCGGCACGATCGGCGGCAGCGTGGCCCACTCGGACCCCTCCGCGGATATGCCCGGCCTGGTGCTGGCACTGAAGGCCACGATCGTTGCGCGCGGCCCTAACGGTCAGCGTGAGATTCCCGCTGACGACTTCTTCCAGGACCTCTTCGCAACCGCGCTGGAGCCAGGAGAGGTCGTGACGGAGCTGCGTCTGCCGCTGCTGCCTGCGCACTCTGGCAGCGCTTACGAGAAGCTGGCCAATCGCGCTTCGCACTATGCCGTGGCTGGCTGTGCTGCTGTGGTCACGCTCAACAACGACGGCACCTGCCAGGCCGCCAGCGTGGTGATCACCGGCGCTTCGGTCAAACCCACGCGGGCTACTGCGGTCGAGAGCGCTCTGATCGGCAAAGCCCTCGACGAGGCAACCATCGCCGCCGCAGCCGACCATGCCGCCGCAGGCCTGGAACTGGTCGAGGATATCCACGGCTCTAAAGCCTATCGCGCACAGATGACTACGGTAATGGCTAAACGCGCCATTGTCCGCGCCGTCGAACGAGCATAGACACATTCGGCACGAAAAGAGTGAGTGGACTGGAACAAAATCTTTCCAGTCCACTCACTCTTTTCGTGCCGAATTTCTTGAGCAGAAAGCAGCCACTGCCTATTTCGGCGTAGACTCAACCTTTGGCTCGACATTGACCGTGATGGCGTTCACTTTTGACTCGGCCAATGGGGGCGTGAAAGGCGTTGTCGTTGGGCGGAACACCAGCTTATTCGAGATAAAGAAGTTGTAGACAAACGCGAGAACGATCCCGATATCATTTGCCAGGTATTTATTGGCAGTGAAGAAATAGACGAGCGCAAGCGCGACCAGATAGGTGATTAACGTCGCAGAGAGGCTGGTCAACTGGCCCTTGAAAAAGCGCCTGATCCATTCCCAGCCGCGAATACCCCGGATCTGTTCTCTATAGGTGAAAAGCTGATTAAGGACAAAATTGATAATATTACTAACTATAAAGGTGCAAGCGTTCGCGAGGGGATAAAGTCGCTGACCCATGAGCAGCAGAAAAATGAAGAGCGCCAGGTTATTAATTGGGATGCCGAGGCCGCCTACCAGACCATAGCGAATAATGCGTATTTTGAAAAAGCGTTTGATCAAAGCAATCATAGAAAGTGTCTGCTCCTCATGCGTGGGTCTTGTCGCGGTTCCTTGGACCATCCTATCATCTCGGCCCTTTACCACGCAAGCATCTATCCAATTTGCCTACTTCCGCTCTTTCTCCAACTTTCCAGTCCTATCATTCGTATCTGATCAAGATAAGTATTCTTCTAGAAATAATTTCACGAGGATGGCAATCTTTGCTTCATTTATGAGGCCAAAAGCCTCTCAATTGCCTGTAATATTTCTTCCCATTCAAATGGTTTCTCAATGAAATAGACGTGGCTCTTCTCAATTTCCTGCATTGGAGCACTGGCACTCATAATGAGAACAGGAACGTTTTTCAGTTTCTCTATTGCCTGAAGATGTTCATAGAGTTCCAACCCGTTCATTTTTGGCAGCCGATAATCCAGGATAAAGAGGTCAGGGATCTGTGTTTTCACCACCTCTAATGCTTGAAATCCGTCTGTTGCAAGCAGGGTTTGACAGGATGTTTCCGTTTTGAGAGCGTCCGTTAAGAACTCTCCAATATCAGCGTCATCTTCAACTACAAGAATAACTTTGGCTTTTTGTTCGGGTTTCTCTGAAAAAGTATCCATCGCACCTCACCTTTCCCCCTTCCGGTGGTACCTACCTGTAATTACGCATGCTATGAGCTGGCCGTTTCAGTGGCCTTTTCTTCAGTCCTCTCAACACTTATCAGACGGTGGGGAATACTGTTCCTAATAATCTTCTGCTATACTAAACAACTAGAAAGGAACGACGGCAAATTGCTCTTTTCTCTGTCGATATTGGGCTCTTTTTTCACTTACCTCATCTTAGAAAGCAGAATGCTATGCACGATATGCGGATTGACCGCTGGGCGCACGCTCTCGTCCACTATTGTCTTTCGCTCAAAGAGGGCGATAATGTCTCTATTCACGCTACTTCGCTGGCCGCGCCGCTGATTGAGGCGGTGTATCGCGAGGTTTTGCGCGTGGGTGCTCACCCGATCCCGTTTGTGACGTTGGGAAACCTGGATGAGATTCTCTTGCAGGAGGGCAGCGCCAGCCAGATTGAGCGCTCGTATCAGTTGTTCAGCGCAATTGCGCCGAAGATAGACGCGCGGTTGAATATTCTCTCAGAGGGTAACACCAGAGCGCTGACCAATATCGATCCAGCGCAATCGGCACGCCGCAGCCAGGCCTTTGCAAAAGTGCGCAGCGAACTCAGGCGTGGGGAGGGCGCGGATGCTCGCTGGTGTTTGACTCTCTATCCGACCACCGCGTACGCGCAGGACGCGGAGATGTCTTTGCACGATTTCGAGGGGTTTGTCTTCAACGTCTGCTTCCTCAACGACGCCGACCCTATCGCCTCCTGGCGAGCCGTCTCGGCTGAGCAGCAGCGCCTGGTGGACTGGCTGGTTGGTCGCAAACAGGTGCATATCCTGGGTCCCAACACCGATCTGAAGCTCTCGATCGCGGATCGCGTTTTTATCAATAGCGACGGCAAGCACAACTTTCCCAGCGGCGAATTTTTCACCGGCCCGGTTGAGAACAGTGCCGAGGGCGTGATTCAGTTTGACGTGCCATCGGCGCACTTTGGCCGCACGATTGAGGGCGTGCGCCTGGTCTTCCACGAGGGCAAGGTGGTCGAGGCCAGCGCTCGTCAGGGTCAGCCATATCTGGAGCAGATGCTTGAGATGGATAACGGTGCGCGTTACCTCGGCGAGTTCGCCTTTGGCAATAACCCTGGTGTCGTACGCGCCACGAAAAACACGCTTTTCGATGAGAAAATGGGCGGCACTGTGCATCTAGCCCTGGGCAACAGCTATCCCGAAACTGGCGGCCTCAACAAGTCCGCGCTGCACTGGGATATGGTCTGCGATCTACGCCAGCAGGGCGAGGTCTGGATCGATGATGTGCTGTTTTTAAAGGATGGCAGACATCTCATATAGGTTTGAATTTACTGCATAAAATGTGGTATAAAATCGATTTCACCGATTTTATACCACATTTTATGCAGTAAATTCAAACCTTACACCATTGCCTCATCGACGTAGCACCAGCGCCAGCTCTCGCCTGGCTCGAAGGACTGCATAATCGGGTGGTTGGTTGCGTGGAAATGAGCGGTCGCGTGCTTGTTCTTTGAGGAATCACAGCAGCCAACATGTCCGCAAATTAGGCATTCGCGCAGCTTGACCCAGCTATCCCCCGTCTTCAAGCACTCTTCGCAGCCATTCGCGCTTGGCGTGACCTGTTTGATCTGATCAAGGTGGGTACATTGTGTTGCCATAGACTTTCTCCTTTTTGCTATCACGTTTCTCGTTGTTTTATCGTGTCAATGGGCGTCAGTGTGTTCTACTAACGCTCTACATACAATCCATACAGTATCCAGAACTGATGACAAATCTGCCACCACTCTCTAGTTTAGACGGCAAGCCGCCTGGGCCGTACTGCGGGGGCCTCTATCCCTGGGCCAAAGGCTGTCGGGAATACTTTGCGACCG